>Ga0123355_10009487_pt1 | contig 14808 bp, 7 predicted proteins | sample TergutEmb28metaG_3_FD_89872 | JGI IMG/M metagenome (GOLD analysis project Ga0123355, IMG submission 89872) | Embiratermes neotenicus P1 segment gut microbial communities from Petit-Saut dam, French Guiana - Emb289 P1 | ecosystem: Host-associated > Arthropoda: Insects > Digestive system > Gut ...
GTTTGCTATGGTTTCTCTGAATGGGCAATGGGGTTTGATTGATACGTTTGGCAATGAAATATTGCCCACTGAATTTAATTCGTCAATGGTGCGGTGGGCGGTTGATAGCAATAATATAAACGCGTTTGACGAATTAGTTTCAAGCGGGGCATTGTCTCAATTCGATTCTATCGGGGCGATTAACAACGGTCTTGCGCGAGTGCGATATAATTCGCAATACGGCTTTATTGATACAACAGGGGCGATTGTTATTCCCGTCATATATGCGGGTGCTTCTGACTTTGCTAATGGATTCGCTAGTGTATCGGAATACGCTGATGGTCGTTTCTACCATAGTTTAATCGACACCGCAGGACACACCATTTTTGAGCCGCGAGAGTATCAAATTTTTGTTTGCGAAAGTGGTATGTTTATAGGGCATTACAATCCCTTTTTCGGAACAGCGCATTCACCGCGCCATATGCAAACACGGAATGCTCTTTTAGACCAGCAAGGTAATTATTTGACGGGTTTTTATTACGAACGAATAAGCCCTTTTAATAATGGCTTTGCAATTGTAACAATGCATTCGCTTTCGCCACGCAGAGAAGTAGGAATCATCAATTCGCAAGGAACAGAAGTTGTACCGTTAATATTTAGTGACATCAGGTTTGTAAGTGGCAACACTTACGTGGTGCGCGCCGCGAATGACAACCAAATAGGGTTGCTTACGCTCTCCACATCAGTGCAAAGTCAACAAATTCGTATACGGGTAAATGGGGAATTTGTATATATTCCGCATTATGACCAGCACCCAGTAATTATTGATGGGCGCGTTTTAGTCCCGCTTCGTGCAGTGATGGAAGCAATGGGGCTTTACGTCAGATGGTACGAAGCAGAACAAGCTATTTATGTAGGTGACGATAGCGTTGCAGCAATGCTACGAATTGGTAGCCCTTACTTGTCGATAGATGACGGGCCTGTTTTCTATTTGGACGTTCAGCCACAGATTATCAACAATCGTACAATGGTTCCAGTGCGTGCTATTGCAGAAGCTTTTCACATGAGAGTTGAATGGTATCCAAACGAGCGCATTGTAGACATAAATAGAGTTGAGCCACTTGTGTTTGTGCATTCGCAACCAATGCCAATTGTTCCAATTGCTGATTGGCCAGCGCATTTGCCAAGGTATATAGCTGGGTCGATTGAGATATTCGATGATGGTTTTTTTGAGACATACATACACGAAGCTTACTTTCCATTGCAGTTTAGGGCAATTTGGTACTATATGTGTGCGGATATAGCGGCACTTCCAAGAGGAGAAAATCAAGGGCGTAGGCTTGCAGGATGGGAGCGGCATAATGACATGAATCGAATGCAGTTGATGGATTTTGTTTACTGGGCAGATATTTCACGCGAAGATTTTGACGCTCATATAGAACGCGTGAGGGCAATGTATATCAGTCTTGGTATCGACTACAACAACGAATGGGAAGAACTCCCCAACGCTGATATAATTTTCTCCTTCAATCAAGAAATTGCCCGTTACTTTTTCCGCCGCGAGTAATCGCCTAAAGAAAGGGACGGTACTATCGACATTTTTAAATTGTCGATAGTACCGTCCCTTTTTTACTATACCGTGTTGTCGTTTATTGCAGTGTAAGGAAATTCATTAGCATAGCGGCAAATTCGGCGCGGGAGGCATTGCCTGTTGGGTCGAATACATTGTTTGGTCGGCCGTTGATAACTTCTGCGCGGAATAGAGTTTCCACTGCCTGTGTTGCGTAAGGGGCAATATTCGCGTTGTCGTTGAATGTTACTGGGTTGCGAGTTTGTGGAAGTTGCATTTCTGCAAAATCGGCGAATCTGGCTAGTATAACAGCCATGTCCTGCCTTGTGATATTGTCGGACGCACCGAATCTTCCGTCACCAAAGCCACTAACAATATTGTTTTCGGCGGCCCATCTAACAGCGTCGGTATACCATGTTTCGTTTGCAATGTCGCTAAACGGATTTGCCGTGTTTGCGTTGGGGCTTCCCAAATAACGGTGCAATACAGTAACCACCATACCACGCGTCAACGGAGCATTCGGGCTGAACTGCATCGGATTAGTGTGCGTTCCGCTCATAAGCCCGCGTGAATACACAAATACCACAGCATCATGATACCACGCGTTCGCACTTACATCTGCGAACGGATTTGCAAATATGGGTGTGTCGGTTGGTACGGGTGTGGCTGGTGTTTCTTGCTCATCATTTTCTGGAACGGTGGGGGTTGGTTCTTCTGTTTCTGGTTGCTGTGTAGGAGGGGTTGGCGTGGGTGCGGGTGTAGCCGAAGGGATATTGTTTCCGCCGCCGCTTGCTCCGCTTCCAGCACCAGCACCGCCAGTACCACCGCCGCCACCCGTGCCACCGCTTCCGCCGCCGCCTTGGTTGTTATTATTGTTTCCTGTTCCATTGTCGTCACATTCGCAATCGTCGCCGTTGCAATCATTGCAGTCACAGTTGCTGTAGCCGCAATCGTTATTGTTGTCGTCGTCGTCGTCACATTCGCAATCGTCGCCGTTGCAATCATTGCAGTCACAATCGCTGTAGTCGCAATCGTTATCGTTATTGTTGTCGTCGTGACAGTCGCAATTATCGCTGTCGCAATCTTCGCAATCACAATCGCTGTAGTTGCAATCGTCGTTGCCTTGGCAATCGCAGTTGCTGCCGTTGCAATTATTGCAGTCACAGTTGATGTAATCACAAACGTTGTTGTCGTGACATTCGCAATCGTGGCAGTTACAGTCGTCGGGGTCGCAGTCTATATAACGGCAATCGTTGTTCTCGCAGTCGCAGTTATTTCCGTCGCAATCAATACAGTTGCAGTTTAAGTAACCGCAATCGTTGTCGTTTTCTATGGGGGCGATTGTTAGCGTGAATAGTTCTGAATCGTAACCCTCGTCGTTTGTTGCGAAAACTGTAAACGGATGAACACCAACAGCAACAATACCTTCAATGCGAATTTGCCCAGAAGCGGGGTCAATTGTAACACCAGCGGGAGCATCTGCTAAACGGAACATTGGCGCAGGATTCCCCGTTGCTGTAACTTGGAAGGTATCAAAAACGCTTTCTGCAACGGTGTGGCTATTTACAGATGTAATATGCGGGGCTTCGTAAACGATACCTAACATATCAAGCGTATAATCCAAAGACAAACGAATATCCAAAGGCATACCAACAACAACAGCAGCACTTGTGGATAATCTCGTATCAACCAAGTGGATTGTGATGGTGGCTGAACCAGACAGCAACCCGTCTACAGCTATAACAGCGTTACCACTTGCGTCTATTGTCGCGCTTGCTGTGGTAACTTCGGCAATGTATGGGTTGTTGGAAACGGCGGTGATGGTTCTTCCAACAACAGCATTAAGCGGATACGCGCTTACTGTTATATTGCCAGATTCGTCAAAGTCCAGACGCAGATTTTCTGCTGTCAAATTCGTAGGCTCTGCTTCTATTGTCACGGTTGTAACAAAATCGCTACCCATGGAAACATCGGCGTAGCTTTCAACGTCGCCGCTTACGGTTATTTGCACAGCACTTCCTAACACTAAATCGTTATCGGGAACAAAACGCACTATTGTTGCGAAATGTCGTACATCTTCGCGTGCGTTGGGGAAGCCAGTGGCTTGGTTAATTGTACCGTGTAGATAGTCAAGACTTAGGAAATTACTTTCCCTGTTAATTAAAATCAATTCGCCAGAAACTTCAACGCCGCCTTGCATAACAGTAAAGTTTTCTGTTGTTAAAGTCTCGGCACACATAAAGCGATTGAATAGCACTTCAATGCCTGTGGGGAAGCCGTTGACGCGAGTAACATTAGGTACAGCGCGTGAAATAAGACCGATATGAACTTCCGTGTGTTCGGGCGGAACAGGCATTGTTATACTTTGTGCTGGTTCAAAGCCAGTTTTGTAGAATTGAACAAACCAATCACCAGCAGGAACGTCCCATGCGTAATGACCGATTTCATCTGTAAGAAGCGGGTTTTCCTGTTCGTAATCGGCGGCGTTCCATGGGGTGTTAGTGCCTTCGCGGAAAATTGTCGCGGTTACACCCTGCAAACGATTACTCAAAACAGCCTCGTATACATAACCCGAAGGGTCAATTATAAAACGATAATGCCCTCTGAAATTCTTGCTGATTACCGCATAGCTTTCCCAATAACCATAGAAGTAAAATGCGTTCATACCACGAGCGTTACCAATTGGAAAACGCCCCGCTTCGTTTATGGTAGCAAAAATTACTTCCGAACCATTGTTTGCATGTCCCCAGAAAACGAAGGTTTTGCCAATGGCTTCGCTGGTGACATCTATATACCACGGAAGATTTCCACCTGCTGTATACAGGGTAAACCCAGACGCAAGCACATGATTGCCGCTGTTTGGTCTGATTACAGTACCGCCGCTTGGTTCGTCACTTGGGTGAAGAACATACGCATTTGTAACAATCGCTGGCGATACAACTGTGTTAGGCATAAGCAAGCTGTTGCGATACCGTCCAGCTACTGCGGACGCGCCTGTTATGGTTTGGATAATGCTGTCTGTGCTGTAATCTTCGCCATGCGTCCAGATAACCTCTACATCAATTGCGCCTGTGTAAGGCACCATAAGCACAGGGTTTATATTTGGCAGATAAGTTGCAATTTGTACATTGCGGTCTACAAATACCCATCTGTTACCCAGCGGGCATGTTGGTGTCATTGTGAACACAGTGTTGTTTGCCGTGGTCAAATTTACTTCGGAAACAACCGTACCTACTGGAACATCAAGCACCACTTCAAAGGTGAATGTCGTGCCTGGCGTATATACAATTAGGTCGGGTATTCCCTGCCGCAGAAGATTTGTATTGCCGCGTCCAGAAACCCAAAATCTGCTTATTTCGACTCCGTGCTGTGGGTCGAAATCCACTTGGCGTGTGGCGGAAGCTACATGCCCGCCATAACTTGCCGTAACGGTAATATCATGAACTCCCGCACCGTCCAGAATCAAAGTAGCTCTAAAAGTGCCGTCAGAATTAACGGGAACGGTTACGGGGTTGTTAGTACCTACACTAAGCGTGACAAAATTCACGTCAAGAACGCGCCGTACAACATGTCCATGTACATTGATATTGGGAATGCTTGTTCTATCTGGAACAGTAAATGAAAGCACACCCATCAAGTCCATCAGACCAAAGTTGCTGGACGGATAACCTTGCATAAACGCGTTAGTACCACGGTTTACGATTACTTGCTTATCACTGCAACGATAGCTTTCTGTAATGTTAGCCTCAAAAGTTCCTGCCGACGACCCTGCTACAAGACTACCAGCAAAGAGGTGGCTAAGAACAGCATTGCGATACGCAGAAACATCACCAGCAGAGAAAACACGATGCAAGTTAGTAGTTCCAATGGAATGACCAATTAAGCCCCCAGCAAAACTACCTCTTGAGACAATGTTTGGATAATCAAAACTGTCTTCAGCGATATAAACTACCGTAACATCTCCAATAGAATAACTGCTTTGGATTGAGGTGGTGCCGTTTGAACTGGCACCTATTAGACCTCCTGCACTAACACTTAGGATAGATGTTGTAGCGATAGTGGTTGGTGCTGTAGAATTTACATAGATATTACCCACTGCATAACTGTAAGTTATCGCAACTGGGCCTCGCTCCGCATTTGATGGAAAGGCAAGTGTATTATTATTTTCGCCAATCAAGCCACCTGCGATAATCGCACTACCACTTCTGTGTACGGTAATATCGCCTATTACATAGGAATTATGAATTGTTAAATAGTTGCCATCTCCCATAGCAGCCCATGATGCAACCAAACCGCCTACATTTTGATTATTTGTACCCAATGGAAATTCCAATCCATTTGGCGGGAAGTATACACCCAAATTCTTTATGGTAGCACCATAGCGAATTTCTCCGAACAACCCGAATCTTAAACGATTGAGTTCGGTGTTATAAAGGTTGCGAATAACATTTCCGCGCCCATCGAATGTACCGCGGAACAGCTCTATAGGCTCCCAAGGGTCTTGAAGGTCAATGTCATTTGCTAAATAGAAATTGAGAGTATCATTCCAATTTAGACCCGCAAAGTTATCCATTATATTTCGGAGTTCTGCTTCCGTAGAAATGCGAATAAAACCACTGGGAACGGTAGCAGGTTCTATAGGTGCTAGAAACTCGCCGCCCATTGGTAAATTATGCGTTGCCGACATAGGTGCGAACGCCAACGGTTGTACAAAAACAGAAATCCTTGGCGGGAATATGTCATCTGCCAAAACATACTCGTTAGGCAACACTGCCGTAAACTCATACTGCCCCATTGCATACGGGTCAAATGCGGGATAACTTTCCCACTCCACACCCGTAATAGAAATCGCCGCTGTTGTTGTAATCTTGAAAGTCGCAAAGAGTTCAGTTGGTAATGTCAACTGCTCAAGCTCCGTTCCAAAAGGTACGGTTTGTTCTGCCACCTCCTCCGCAAGCGCGTCAAACGCAATTATTTTACCATCTGCGTTGTACTCGGGCAGTTCTGACAAATACTCTGCCGCGAGTATTGGAACTTGCAATGTGCTTAACATCAACAAAAACGCAAGCACAACTGCAATTGGTTTTGAAAAGATTTTTCGCCCTTTTTTTGCCATCATTTTTAAATCTCCTTATTTATTCTAGGCGCGTGAGATTCGCCTAAATAAGGTATCGACATAAAATTTACAAATGATAATAGGTTTGCAATTTTCTATACTTATCGCACAAACAAAAAAATCGCACAAATTTTTGCGCGATTTTCGTAAAAACAATGTTCCTAAGTTTACATAAACCTTTCACAAAGGTTGGGCATTTTTTTGCGCAAAAGTTCTTTGTCTTTCTCCCAAGGTTCTCTGTCTGTATAGGCGGGCTTATCTTCAAAACATACGATTTCTGATTTTATTGCGGCTATTTCTTCTTGCGGAAGCGGATATTGTTGGCACAGATTATCAAAAAGTTCAAATGTTTCAACTTCTAAATCGGTGGTCTTTGTGTATGCACATGTGGCGGCGTAATCTATCCCCTCGCACCAAACAAATTCGCTTTCGGGATTCAAGTCCAAAATCGAATCGGGATTGCGCAATGCATTAAGAAGCGCGGTTTTGCCTTGTGTAATTAGCCAGCCGCGAAAATAATCAAATCCGTCGTCGGAAAGATGGTCGTCTATTACATAATATGCCGCCGCAATAATGCTTTTGTATGATAATTCTTTATACAAAACTAATATTTGCCCCCAATGGGCAATTTCTTCATCACTGTAGCCCCGCAATGCTTCAATCAGCACCTCCATGATGTCTTCCATATTATCCGAATGTTTTAGAACTTCTGCCCTTGCCTTATCAATAGTTTCCCAAAATTTATTTCTGTCCATGTTTCATCACCCCTAAATTTTTTAATTGTTCGGCGGCGGCGGTTGCGCCTGATATTACTGCGTTGCGTAGACCTTGGCGTTCTAGTTCGCATACGGCGGCTATGGTTGTTCCGCCTGGGGAACACACTGCGTCTTTTAGAGTGGCGGGGTGTTGGTTTGTTTCCAGTACCATTGCTGCCGCGCCGTAGACTGCTTGCGCGCTTATGCGAATTGCTTGTGTACGGGATAGACCAAGTTTTACTCCCGCGTCGGCTAATGATTCTATGAACATGTATGCATACGCAGGCGAAGAACCCGCAATCGCTATGAATGCCGCGAATAGTCGTTCTGGTAGGATTTCTGTTTTACCTATGCTGTTGAACACCGCTAAAACTTTTTCTACGTGGTTGGAGGGGACGTTTTCTGTCGCGCAGATTGCTGTCATTCCTTTGTTTACCATTGCGGGGGTGTTGGGCATTGTGATTACAAGCCTATGTGCGTAACCCTCGCCAAATTTTGATAACATAGCGTCCAAGCCGATTCCCGCCGCTATAGATACTATAAGCGCGTTGGGGTTGTCGCGTCCTTTTATTTCGGCTACTACCGCGTCAACTATATGCGGCTTAACCGCTATGAAAATCATTTCCGATTGCGCCGCTATATCTACATTTGACGGCGTTGTTTTTATTTTGTACTCATTTGCGATAAATGCAAGGCGGTTACTATCCGCATCAGACGCAATAATTTCCGACGGCGAAACAATCCCCGCTTCAAGTACTCCGCTGATTATTGCCGCGCTCATATTCCCCGCACCTATGAAGCCTAGTTTATGTGTCATTGATTTTTCTCCTTTTATTCGGCCGTAGCGTAAATGTGAATAAGTCCCCATTTGTCGTTTTGTTGAACTGCCGCCATGTTTTCCGAAACAATTATTACGCGTTGAAATGGCAGAACTGCTGGGATTACTACCTCGCCCAATTCATTTATAAAACCCCAGTAACCGTTGATTATTATGTCCATCCATTCGTATTGTTGCACCCAATTGCCGCCTTTGTTGATTGTCGCTAGATTGTAACGAAGTTGCCCTATTTGGTCGTGCCACGGAAGGATTTCTTCCCATGTATTTGTGTAGTACAGTCTGCCTTGCATACGGAAACGACCTTGTGGGCAGTCGTCGATGTGCATTAAGGTATCTGTAAAGTTGTGCATAGTACGATATATTGGTGGTCTTACTTCTTGGCCATTGCGGTCTATTAGACCTAAACGCCAATCGTCGCCCCATGCGTTACCAACTGAGATTACTGCGTAATTGCCGTGAAAATTTCCTATATTGCCTGTGTCGAAATTATATGTGATAGTGGTGATTATGCGATTTTCGGCAATATCTATGAGGTAGAAACTGCGAATGGGGTTGTGGTGTTCCCATCTATGTTCATTGGATTCTATAGATGCTTTGGCGCGGTTTTCGCCTAGAATGTTAAGTGTGTAAAATTCTAGTGGCAGAATAAATTCGCCTGTGGTTATGTCCACAAGACCCGCAGAATACCCGCCCTCCGTAACAATAGCCCAGTCCGAATCGGGTTGCTCCCAAATACGAGTGAATATTATCGGCAATATATAATTGCCCTCGAAGTCGATTAGTCCCCATAGGTCATCGCGAGTAACTAACTTCACACCTTCGCGAAGAATACGCATCGAACCCCTTTCATGAATGAACGGTACAACTTCTTCGCCATATATGTTGATATATCCCCATTTGCCATCACGCAATGCTGAAGCTCTTCCGCCAACAAAGGGTAATGAAATTTGCTCAAACTCTATCGGAATCAGCAACTCGCCCGTGACTATGTTTTTTATACCCGTTAGCGATAGGCTATAAGGTTCACAATGCGATACTGCTACTAAGTTATCATGTACTCTTGATACTCCGTGGTACTTTCCAATTGGTATGATTACTTCACCTGTTGAAAGGCTAATTAGCCCTTGATAATTCTGGTTTAACGGCGTTCTTACTTGCGCCGTTTTGTTTTCGTCATCTACCCAAATTTCGGCGTAGCTAAAGGGGACTATCACATGCCCAGTTAGGTCTACTACGCCCAACAGTAAGCCAAGTTGCGCTACAACAAAACTAGATGGTTCATCAGTCGCACCAAACCTACCATGAAAACTGGAGAATGTCAGATGTTCAAAGATTGGCGGAATTACAATTTCTCCGCTACCGTTGATTACGCCATACCTGCAACATATCTGTATTATTACATGCTCCCCGCAAGTTGCGCCGAACTCTGTAAACACAGGCGGGAGCAACCAGTAATACCCCGCATGTATTGGCGCAGGAAGTTCCGTTTGCGACAGAGCTTCTGCGAAGCTTGAGCAACATCTGGGCAAGGTAATTTGTATCTCCGAAACATGGGTGAATGGTCGTGGATTTTCAAATGGGAAAATCCTTGGCGATTCAGAAGTGCTAATCAGTTCAATGGCTTCTGGTTTGGTTTGAGCTTCCATTTCGTCTTGCGCGAATGCAGGTTGGTATTCTTGTGTTTGTTCATTTGCCGTGCGAGTACCCCCACATGCACTAACACCGATTAGCATAATTAGCGTAATCGCAATTGTGAATAATCTTTTTTTCATATTCAATCCCACCTGTAGTCAATGCAGATAAAGGTCATTGGCATACCTATAATCTGAATATCAAATTTTAAACTTGTTTCAACTTTCGTGCTTGCGTTGTGGATTCTAAAACTGAATTGCCAGCCGTTATCCATAAAAACTTCAACTGTGGTACTTGAGTTTGGTTTGAAATCCGCGCCTATAATCCGTTTTGGAAAGGCGGTTATAGGAATCAGCCACTTTGGTTTTTGTCGCTTGCTTGACTGGTTGAGTTTTCCACGTAAATTGTATGGTTGGATTCGTGTTACCCGCTTCGTATTCATGCCAATGGCTTTGTAAAAATCATAATTTCCGATTAGATATTCCACCATGTTTTTTGCCAAAAATTCACCATGAATGGCATAACTACGGTTGATTTCGGCAAGAAATGCCGTGAGTAATGGGATATATACATCATTTTCTTTTGAGGTTAAATCGTTCCAGTCTAAGCCATCTTTTTTGCATTGCGAAAGATACGCAAACACAGGTCTTATATCGTCCCAGTATTGATTGGAGCATTCTATGCCAAACCATTTTTTCCCGAAGTCAAGTTTGTTAGAAAGTCTGCTGTGCTTTACTGCGAAGTTATTATTCTTTACGCTAACTCCGATTTCCCAGCCTTTGCGAATAAGTAGTATATCCCGAACATCACCATCTTTGCCTGCGCCATCTGGTTGTATTTTAATTTCTAGGATATTACCGCTGTCTTCTATGATAAGTGGCTCGGATTCTAAAATTGCACGCACTCCCGCTATCGCACTAAGGCGAAATGTTTCTTTTAAATCATTGGGAATTTCGTTCCACGAAGCCTTTGCGGCGTTAAAACTGCTGTTTTCGTCAATTGCTACGGTTGTTTGAGGGCTTAACTGTGAGTTAAAGGCATTTAAATACGCGAACTCTAAGGCTCTACCATTTCTGTTGTTTATACTCATGATTTTGTCGCCTCGATTTCTAAATTGAGTGCGTCTTTTATTGCTATGGCCATGACATACGCAAGTTTAATGGGAACAGCATTTCCTATCATCTTGTACGCGTCGGATAAATTGGTGTAGTAGAACTGGAAACTATCGGGAAAGGTTTGTATTCTCGCGCATTCTCTAACAGATAGACGGCGGTATAGGTCTTCTTTGCCTTTTACAAACTCGCGTTTATTTTGTTCGATGAATACCATTTTGGGGGCTTGGGGGTGAATGGGTGCGTGTCTTCCGCCTGCTTGAATTGTGAATGATTGTTCGTCCCACGAACGCACGCGATTTCTGGACATGTATATACTTGAGAAGCCACCTATCATGTATTCGTGATTGCTTACAATGCAGTTGTTTCCATTGGTTTTGTTTGTGGGTAGTGCGGGTATAGCGTTATCTTTTAAATCGCCTATTGCTTTTGAAAGAGGGATTTTATCATTCTCCGAAGTCGGAAAATTAAATGTGTGGTTTAAATCCTTTCGTATTCCAACGTAAAATACGCGCTTTCTATCTTGCGGAACGCCAAAATCCGAAGCGTTAAGCATTTGGGTGTATACGTTGTAGCCCGATTCATCAAACATGTTTTTTATGTTTGCTACGGCTTTGGTGTGCCGGTGTGATAGCATTCCAGATACATTTTCTGCTAGGAAAAACTTTGGCTTTTTGTCGCGGATTAATCGTATATACTCGAAAAAAAGTTGCCCTCTTGGGTCGTCTATTCCGCGTAATGTTCCCGCTTCACTCCATGATTGGCAGGGCGGGCCGCCTATAATTCCGTCGCATTCGGGGAAATCGCTGGAGGGGATTTTTCTTATATCACCACGAATTAAAGGCGCGGTATGGTTTTTTTCATATGTTTCCCATATGGTGCTGTCGTACTCGTTTGACACCACTACATCAAACCCTGCACGAATGAATCCTAAATCAAGTCCTCCCGCGCCAGAGAATAAGGATATTAGTTTTTTCATATATTTTCCCCCTAATGGAATATCCCTTATAAAAGGTTGCAATAGAATTATACATCAAATATGTTGACGCAACACGCCCTAATTGCAAAAAAACTATAGATGCGGTAAAATCTAAGACATATACAAAATATTCGGGGGTACTTATGAGCGGTATAAATAAAGCGGCAATTTTTAGCGATGAAACACAGCAATTTGTGAAGCCCTATGACCCAAAAGCGGGGGAGACGGTTAAGTTTTGTTTGCGCGTTGCCAAAGGTGATGAATGCGTGGTTGCATTGCATATCGCGCCAGAGCATGAAACGGCGGGCGCATCATACCCGATGCAAAAAACGGAACATGATGAGTTGTTCGATTATTTTACGGTGGCTATTCAAGTGTATGGTAAGCCGATTCGGTATTACTACAGCGTGGTGGCTGATGGCGAATGCCTTCATTATAATAAGTTGGGACTGCGGCAAGGTGTTGACGCGCATTATAATTTCCGTTTAGTCCCTGGACTTAGTGTTCCTTCATGGGCTAAAGGCGCGGTTATGTATCAGATATTTGTAGACCGCTTTTACAATGGCGACCCATCAAACGATGTAATCCAGCACGAATACGCATATCTTGGAAGAACAGCAATGTCTGTAGAATGGGATAAGGATATATCCCCGTCGGGCGATTTCTGTAATTTCTATGGCGGCGACCTTCGCGGAGTAATGGACAAAATGGGTTATCTGAAAGACTTGGGCGTGGAGGTAATTTACCTTAACCCTATTTTCGTATCACCCAGCAACCATAAATACGATACGCAAGATTACGACCATGTTGACCCGCACTACGGTGTAATTGTCGAAGACGGCGGCGACGTTTTGCGCTTCGAGCGTGTGCATAATAAATATGCAACGCGTTATGTAAAGCGTGTTACAAGCAAAGCCAATCTTGAAGCAAGTAACGCGCTTTTTGCAGAGCTTGTCGCAATGGCGCATGAACACGGTATTAAAGTTATTTTAGACGGCGTTTTCAACCACTGCGGAAGTTTTAACAAGTGGCTGGACTATGCAGGATTTTATAAAGACACAGACGAACCAATAGGCGCGTATCATTCCAAGGATAGCCCGTATCATAATTATTTCCTATGGCATGGTGGAGAATGGCCCAATAATAGAAATTACGATGGCTGGTGGGCAAATGACAATCACCCAAAACTTTGTTTTGAAACTTCGCCAGAGCTTTACCAATACATCCTCGAAGTGGGGAAAAAATGGGTATCTCCGCCATACAATGCCGATGGCTGGCGGCTTGACGTTGCCGCCGATTTAGGTCAAAGCCCCGAAATGAATCACAAGTTCTGGAAGGATTTCCACAATGCAGTAAAAGAAGCCAATCCCAACGCGATTATCCTAGCAGAGCATTACGGCGACCCTTCATCATGGTTAAACGGGCGCGAATGGGATACCATTATGAATTACGATGCCTTCATGGAGCCATTAACATGGTTTTTGACTGGCGTGAACAAACATAGCGAAGAATCCCTGCCATCATTACGCAACGACGCAATGGCATTCGAGGGCGCGATGCGTCATCATATGTCATTGCTAAATGTTCACGCGCTTCAATCTGCTATGAACCAGCTTTCCAATCACGACCATTCACGTTTTCTAACGCGAACAAGCAGCAACACGGGCAGACTTCACACCGTAGGGCCACGCGCCGCCGAACGCGGAATAAACAAAAACATCATGATGGAAGCAGTAGTATTCCAAATGACATGGACTGGTGCGCCAACAGTTTACTACGGCGATGAAGCGGGACTTGCAGGCTGGACAGACCCAGACGACCGCCGTCCATACCCATGGGGCAAGGAAGACCCCGTTCTAATAGAACTCCACAAAAAAATGATAGCAATTCGCAAAGAATACCCCGCACTACGCAACGGCTCGCTAGAATTTATATGGTCAAACCACGGCTTCCTATCCTTTGGACGCTGGGACGAAAACCACAAAATAGTAGTGGCAATCAACAACAACACAAAACCAATGGAAGTAACCCTACCCGTTTGGAAAATAGGAATCGCAAACGGCTATATGACAGAAATAATCGCAACAGGTGGCGATAACTTCCGCGAGACTTCACGCCGTTATTTTGTTAATCGCGGCGAACTTAAAGCGACTATTCCAATGCAGGGCGCAATGGTATTCGTGCTGTGAAAGAACTAACCACATGCCAAAAAATCGAACGAAGCATTCATAAAAAATTCCGCCGCGAAATATGGCGGCTATTTATCGCGGGCATTCAAAAATACAAGTTAATTGAAGCGGGCGATAAAATAGCCGTATGTATTTCGGGCGGAAAAGATTCAATGCTAATGGCGAAACTTATGCAGGAACTCCATCGTCACAGCGAAATTCCTTTCGAGCCAGTTTTTTTGGTAATGAACCCTGGCTACAACGAAATAAATTTCGCCAAAGTAAAAGCAAACGCCGCGTTATTAGAAATTCCAATAACCGTTTTCGATTCAGACATTTTTGAAATCGTATCAAAAACAGACCGCTCGCCATGCTACCTATGCGCTAGAATGCGACGCGGTTTTTTGTACTCCAGCGCGCAAAAATTAGGCTGCAACAAAATCGCACTTGGTCATCACATGAGCGACGTGGTAGAAACTACCCTAATGGGAATGCTTTACAGCGCGCAATACCAAGTAATGATGCCCAAACTTCATAGCAAAAATTTCCCAAACATGCAATTAATACGCCCAATGTACTGCATAGGCGAAGACGCAATTCTAGCATGGAAACGCTACAATAACTTGTCGTTCATACAATGCGCCTGCCCCCTAGCCGAA
>Ga0123355_10009489_pt1 | contig 14806 bp, 13 predicted proteins | sample TergutEmb28metaG_3_FD_89872 | JGI IMG/M metagenome (GOLD analysis project Ga0123355, IMG submission 89872) | Embiratermes neotenicus P1 segment gut microbial communities from Petit-Saut dam, French Guiana - Emb289 P1 | ecosystem: Host-associated > Arthropoda: Insects > Digestive system > Gut ...
AAGCCTTATAGCATTCATAAAGGCATTGCGTTCATGTAGCAGGCAGGAGAGGGTTAGCCGCCCCTCCTGCCTGCTTGATTGCTATTCTATAGTCAATCCCTTGCGCTTAAGCAGATAAGTGCTATTTACCGAATTTATAATGTCGCTGCAAATACCTTGCGAGGTCTGTCAACTAAAAATCTAATATGATCTCCCGCGAGGCAGGCAAAAAGTAGTTTTGGATATCGTCCATGTCACTGGGAGCGAATGTAAGAATAATAAAATAGGCGATTGATAATCAGTAGTATGCTGAAAATCAATCGCCTTGTTTTTATTTGTAACCATGCTTATTCAACATCCCATATTCTCCACGAACAGTATGAGCCAAACACATTCCCTGCGGCTAATCCTCCGTACCTGTGTTCTAGCAATTCAGATACGGTAACAAGCTGAAAGCCTTGCTCAACAAGACTTGGAATTACACGCTCCATTGCTTGTGCTGTGGTTAGGTGTATGTCATGGAGTACAATAACCGAACCGTCTTCAACTTGGCTCATAATTCTGTTGTAGATGATATCCGCATCTCTATCCCGCCAGTCTAATGGGTCGATAGTCCATTTTACGATGCCGTAGCCTAATTCGGCTGATAGGTTCAAAACTCTTTCGTCTGTTGCACCAAAGGGAGGGCGATATATAAATGGCGAGTTGCCTACGATAGATGTGATGGCGGCACTGGCAGATTGTATTTCGTTTTTTATTTGACTATCCGTTTGCGAGGTAAGGCGAGGGTGTGTTTGGGTGTGGTTTGCAATTTCATTACCAAGGTTAACGGCGCGCTCTATGGTGTTCCGATATGTTTCTACCCTATTGCCAACGACAAAGAATGTTGCTTTTCCATCGTGCTGCGCTAAGGTGTCTAATATGCTGTCTGTGTGCCGGGATGGGCCGTCGTCAAAGGTAAGCGCAACCATTGGTGTTGGGGTGGGAGCAGGCAAATCCGATTTCTCGATGGGCGGATTTGTTTCCGCAGGTTCTATTGTTGCAACGGTTGGGTTTGTTGTGTCGATGGTAGTCGAAGTTATTGGCTCAGATGTAGTGGAGGGTTCTGTGGTTGGTGTGGTTGTTGCCACTTCATCCAGTTGGTTTGGAATGGCGTGAGACGATTCATTTCCACTGCACGCAGTTGTTATTGTTAGAATAAGTGTTGCTGCGGCTATTGCCATCCATCGTTTCATACATAAATCATCCTTTTATAGCTTTTATTGAACTTAGTTTAGCCTAAATATTATAGTCTATTCGTGAAATAATGCGGTCTAATGTGCATCCGAAGGTAAAGTTGTGCTTCATGGCCACGGCTCTCTTGTTTGCAGTAATAGGGAGTGTGATAAGTTGTTTTTAAGCTTATCGTTATTTTTATCCTCGTCTTTATATGTGAACATCTCAATTTGGCGCGCGATGTACTGTATTGGTGTTAGCGTGTCATCTCCTATTTCTGCATATAGTTTGAAATCATGATAAAATAAGAATTTGTCACCAAACCAATCGCCATGATTATAACTCATATTATTTACTAGGAATTGCCCACTGCGCGTAGTTTTACATTGAACACCTGCATATTCATACATTGGAGTTATCGCGGAAAGCAGATTTAGAATTTCATTAATATATGAATAATCTTTTGATTCTCGCGTTAAAAATAAAAATTTGGATTGTATTTTTTGTTTTCTATCATTTTGTGATTTATTATTGCCACTTATTAGCGAATTATAGAGTCTGGCATCTTTATATTTAATAATTATAAGAGCAAGGTAAGATAGCGATAAAATAGGGCTCATTTCATCTGTAAACCTTGACTTGAAAAATAAATTAAAGTTTTCATAAATACTATTTATGTCTCTGAGTGACAAATCCCCAAAGCGAAACATCCATTTGAAATATGGTATAAATACAGGTTGACTCGATGGGTCGCTTATCAATGGAGATTTTTCTAATAAGAAGTCGATATAATCATTTTTAGACGGCTCAGGTAATTTGAGTACATAGTTAACAAATCTTCTCAAATACCCATCGCTATCCATATCCTGCCCATATATCGTTGCAATAGAATGACTTAATTGATTAAAGTCAACCGCTAATAAAAATGCAATACTAGGTACATCAAATAAATGTTTGATAATTTCAAGGGTTTTTATCGCAAATGAGGGTTTGCATCTGTCAAGCTCATCAATAATAATTAGTAATTTTTTATTTTGCAACAATTCTGAGGTTTGCGACAAGTAATTTTTAAAATCAGCGATAGCCTTTCTTTCTTCTGCGAGGTTTTTAATTGTTGGTGATTTTTTTAGCAGAAAATTCTTTATATTATCTATAGTTTCATCTGCTGCCTCAGCCGTGTTTTTCCCACTTGCTTTTTCTAACATATCTTTTGCAAAAGCCTTTGCAATTTTAATTCCTGATTTTCCTAATGCCTTTATATTATTAATGTCAGTTTCAGATTCAAATAAATCATTGCTAATTATATCGTAAAACAATGGTTCAAAAGGATTGTCACAATAATCATTATCCCATGCATTATAGATAACGGTATAAATGTTACTATTTTCTGCATCAATCTTGTTTTTAAGCATTTTTATGAATGTGCTTTTGCCAGTTCCCCAAGGTGAATCAAGTGCCATTACAAATGAATTGTTTTCCGATAAGCTTTTATTGTTATCTACCAATCTTATTATAGATGTAGCATATTGCTCGCGATTAAATTTGCATATAGAAAATGTTATATTGTCTTTCGTGTATTCGTAGCTCATATTATTGCTCCTTTTAAAATGCACATTATTAGTCTGGCACAGAGATCTCATTTGCAAATTGTACTCCAATTCTGTCAGACTAACATAAAAATGTCAAATTTTATATTGCTACTATTAGTTTGCAGCTTTGAATTAGCTGATTTTCAATAATGAGACCATTATCAAAATGTTGACCATGATTGTCAAATCCAATATTCATATGATGTATAGCAGGAAAAGTACTTGGATTGTTATGTTGTTGATAATCTTTTTTGTGGCAAACAAAATTCAGTTGGTGTCGATTCGACACCAATTGAATTCTTGCATCACCCTTGACAAACCTTCACCATCACTAAATAATACCCATTACAAAATCCGATTTTAAAGAGGCTTCCCTAATGCTAAAAACAATCCTACAAACAATAAAATCTCACACAATGCTAACCTCAGGCGATAGCATTGTAATAGGCCTATCCGGCGGTGCAGATTCCGTTGCTCTTCTACATGCGCTCATATCCCTGCAATCACAATTACAAATCTCTAAAATATTTGCAGTGCACATAAACCATGGCCTGCGAGGGGAATTTGCCGCAAACGATGAAAAATTTGCCCAGGATATTTGCAACAATCTACAAATCCCAATAAAAATTTACCATGCCAATGTCCGCGGCTTAGCAAAAAAAGAGTCCCTTACCATAGAAGAAGCCGGACGCAAGCTAAGATATATCCATCTCCGCGATGCCTGCACCGCCTTTGGGGCCACAAAAATTGCCACAGGCCACCACCAAAACGATAATGTAGAAACCGTAATAATGAACCTGGCTCGTGGTTCTGGTTTGCGTGGATTATGCGGTATCCCCCCCACAAACGGCAACATCATTCGCCCGCTTTTGGATGTGCCTCGCCTAGAAATAGAAAAATACTTAAGCGAAAACAATATTAGCTACATTACCGATGGAAGTAATTTTTCACAAGAATACGCACGCAACCGCATACGGCATGCCGTTTTGCCAAGTTTAGAGGCTGCAACAAACCCACAAGTAGCACAAACGGTAGCAAAAAATATCGCTAACCTACGTACAGATGAAGAATATCTGGAATCCGTTGCCCAAAAAGCGTATTTGAAATGCGCAGAAGGTACCACCACTCACATCTCCTTAAACGCAAAAAAACTATCCACCCTGCCTCAAGCCATATCCACCCGGGTAATTCGCAAGGCAATCACAGCGCTCTGCCACCAAAATTCATTCATAAACACCTCCACCATCACCTCCACCATCACCTCCACCCACATCACCTCCGTCCTTCACCTTGCACACCTCCAACCCGGTAAAGAAATCCACCTCCCCGGGCTTATCGCCCACAGAGAGCATTCCAAAATAACCATAACCACCTCCGCCAAAACAACAAAACTAAAAGATTACCTCCTCCCCATACCCGGGACGGTACACATCCCCGAATTACAAATGACGATAACCCTCTCCAAAACCCAACAAAAATCGAATCCACACTATACTAAATCTTTCGAATGTGGTATGGTAAGTGAGGCACTTTTTTTGCGTACCCGCCGCAGTGGCGACAAAATAACACTACAATCGTCAGACCCATTATCAAAGCCCTTTACAAAAAAGCTCAGTGACTATTTCGCCGATACAAAAACACCAAAACACAAACGGGACACAATCCCATTAATCGCCCACGGCAGCGATATTTTGTGGGTGCTGGACGCAAAAAATCCCACAAATAAAAAATATATCTCAACTGGTAAAAGCCAAAACCTGTTGTGGATATCAATACGGAGCGATGCAAATGAATGACACTCGAGTGTTATATTCCAAAGAAAAAATTGCAGAACATGTAAAGAAACTCGCGGAACAAATTAATCGCGACTACGAGGGCAAGTCAGTTCTAATTTTAGGAACATTAACGGGCTCTTTCATTTTTCTGGCAGACTTAGTGCGAGAACTTACCATCGATGTAGAAATTGATTTTATTAAGGTCTCAAGCTATGTTTCGACAGAATCTACCGGGGTAATTAACATAGAATACACACCTACATTAAACCTTGTAGAAAAGCACATACTTATAATAGAAGACATTGTAGACACCGGCGATACAGCTGTATTGCTACGCCAGCATTTAGCAAATTGCAATGCTGCATCTGTAAAACTTTGTGTGCTTTTGGACAAGCCAGCCCGGCGTAAAATACCAGACTTGGTTTGCGAGTACGTAGGTTTTGCGAATGTCCCAAATGAATTTGTGGTTGGCTACGGTCTGGATTGTGACCAAAAATACCGCCAGCTGCCATATGTAGGAATACTTACAAATTAAAGAGGTGAAATTTTTTGCGACCAACATATGCAAAGGGTGTGAGTTTATGGATTCTCATACTCGCAATTATAATGCTCGTCATGTTTGTAACAAACAATACAAGGCCAGACGTTTCATCCGATGAGGTTTATACTTACGCTAATTTACTATATGACCTAGCCAATAGCCGTGTGCGCGAGCTAACAATAACTCCAGACAACGAGTCTCCGCTCATTGGTACAGCAGAAGTATTGTTGCCATACAACATAACACATACGGTAAGCATCCCAAATTTAACTGCATTTTTGCCATTGGCTCATGAGGCATTAGGCGGTTATCCCAGCCCAAATATAACCACGCTTCCACCGTCACGCCCTGGCTTTTTTATGCAAATGCTGCCCACAATACTTATATTTGGCGTGTTTATACTCATATTTTTTGTAGCCTTTAATCACATGCAAAATGGCGGAAATAATCGCGCCATGAGTTTTGGCAGAAGCCGTGCCCGGGTTATTTTACAAGATACCAGAACGGTGACATTCTCCCAAGTTGCAGGTTTGGACGAAGAAAAAGAAGAACTGGCCGAACTGGTAGACTTTTTAAAAGCCCCGCAAAAATACCACAATATTGGTGCACGCATACCAAGAGGTGTTTTGCTTGTTGGCCCACCGGGAACAGGAAAAACATATTTAGCCCGCGCGGTGGCAGGAGAAGCCCGCGTACCGTTTTTCAGTATTTCTGGTTCAGATTTTGTTGAAATGTTTGTAGGTGTGGGTGCGTCTCGTGTGCGTGACTTGTTCGAGCAAGCAAAGCGAATGGCACCCAGCATAATTATGATAGACGAAATAGATGCAGTTGGGCGCAGGCGCGGCGCAGGCCTTGGCGGCGGCCACGACGAGCGGGAGCAAACCCTAAACCAGCTACTGGTAGAAATGGACGGCTTTAGCGTGAACGAAGGCGTTATTGTTATTGCCGCAACCAACCGCCCAGATATTTTAGACCCGGCGCTCCTTCGCCCAGGACGTTTCGACCGACAAGTCGTAGTAAACCGCCCAGATGTTAAAGGGCGCGAAGCGGTGCTTGAAGTACATGCCGCCGGTAAGGAGCTTGCCCCGGATGTTTCATTAAAAATTGTGGCCCAAACCACGGCAGGTTTTACCCCGGCAGATTTGGAAAATTTGTTAAATGAGTCCGCACTGCTTGCAGCAAGGGACAGCAAGCTGGCAATAGATATGGAATCTATACGCCGGGCGTTTATAAAAGTAGGCATAGGCACAGAAAAGAAAAGCCGTGTAATTACAGAAAAAGAACGACGTATAACCGCGTACCATGAAGCCGGTCACGCCATTTGTCATGAAATTTTACCGGATATAGACTCCACATATATGATATCCGTAATACCTACAGGCCGCGCAGGCGGCTATGTAATGCCACTCCCCGGCGAGGACAGAACGACAATGAGCAAGCGATATATGGAGCAGCAAATAATCGCATTACTTGGCGGCCGTGCGGCAGAAGCCATTGTGTTAAAAGACATAACCACTGGCGCGTCCAACGACATAGAGCGTGCAACAACCATGGCACGAGACATGGTTGTAAAATACGGCATGAGCGAAACCCTTGGCCCCATACAATTTGGCAATAGCAATGACGAGGTGTTTTTAGGCCGAGAGCTAACCAACACCCGAAACTATGGCGAACAAGTCGCATCCCAAATAGACAGCGAGATTAAGCGTATGGTTGAGGCCGGTTATAACGAGGCATTGCGCATACTAGAAGCAAATATAGAAGTAATGCACAAAATAGTAGAATTATTAATGCAGAAAGAAAGAGTATCCGGCGAAGAAGTGCGTGCGCTTTTTCCATATGGCACATTAGTTGATAAAGGGGCACGTGAGCCTTTTATATAAAAAGGTGTGTGATTAATCGTGAGACAATTGTTAAGATACTTTGCAACGTTAGCATTGGCCATGTTGGTAGTAATCATAACCCCAAGTGTGGCTTTTGCCGATGGCTTAATAATATCCGTAATAGTTGATGGGACGCAGGTAGTTTTTGCAGACCAAGGACCAATGATTATCAACGATCGTACCCTTGTGCCTGTGCGCGATATTTTTGAGGCAATTGGCTTCACCCCAGAATGGGATAAAGATACGCGTCAGGCCACATTAACAAGAGACAACAACGTAATTATAATTACCATCGACAGCCGCACATTTACCACAAATGGAGTCAGTCATACCCTGGATATACCCGCGCAAATTATTGGCGATAGAATATTGATTCCACTGCGTGCCGTACTAGAAAGTGTCGGCTACGAACTAGGCTGGGATAACTACACACAAACGGTTCTAATCACATCCCCATCAGGTGCAGGCGCTGCCGATGCACAACGTTTTGTTGCTGAGCAAACAGCCCTAAACAACATCCTTCGGGACGATGGTGCGCCGCAGCACAGCTACGTCACTTTACCTGGGGATAACACCGTAGTTTTTGCATCATTTGATGAGGTTATAAATCTCTTCGAGAATGGTACCGGCATTTTGTTTTTTGGGCGCCCTGCGTGTCCCTGGTGTCGCCTACTTTATCCAACACTCTTACAAGTAGCGATAGATGAAGGCGTAACTTTGCTATACTACAACATTGAGCACGATCGCGCCACCCATAACCAAAATTATGTTGCCATTTTAGAAAGGCTGCACAACTATCTGTCAGTTGACGAAGTCAGTCAATCCCAGGCGGACGACGATTTTGATCCAGGACTCAAGCGCGTAACATTGCCTCACATCTTTGTTGTGCGTAATGGTGAAGTTGTTGCAGAAAGTTTGATGTTTAGCCATCCACTGCTACAGGCAGGGGATACTGTCGGTCTTGCCGTATATCTTCGCAATATGTTTTATTATCGCCATCCGGAGCTTGTATGTATAGAAGCGTGCTAAAACCAACGGCGAGGAAGATTATTTGGGTGGTTGCATAGATTATGTCTATTATTTATAAGCAAGACAAAAACACCACCCAAGCACGAATCTCTCATGTTTGGGTGGTGTTTTCATGTCCTCTTGTTTTTAGGCCTTTCCTTCCAGCGGAAGCCAGTCCATTACTTTTAAAATATACTCATCCCAATAATCCCATGTGTGTGCACCTGGGCCTTCTACATAAACATGGTCTACACCCTTTTCTTCAAGGAGTTTGTGATAACTGCGGTTAGATTCTATTAAAAAGTCCTCTGTGCCACAGGCAATATACATAGCTGGCGGCTTAATGTTCTTTTCTACCAACTGGGCAACTAATGCTTTTGGGTCTTTATCGCTGCCTACAAGCTTATCAAGGTCACCAAATACAGATTCTAAATAGCTGCGGCGGCCAATAATTGTAGGAGTGTCATCTGTAAGATTTGTAGCATTGTCAAGCACGAGTGCACCAGAAAGGGCGGCAATAGATCCAAATGTTTCATGATACTTAAGCCCGGTTCTAAGGGCGCCATACCCGCCCATAGAAAGTCCAGCAACAAATGTATCTTCCCGCTTGTCTGATAGTGGGAACAGTTCCCGGGTGACTTCTACCAGTTCGCGGCCAAAGTAGTCCCCATACATGGCGCTGGCTTTTTCATTGTCTACATAAAAGCTGTTGTCGGCAGAAGGCATTATGACCGCAAGGTTGCGCTCTTCTGCCCATGGAACGATGCGCGTACTTGTAAGCCAGTCTGTGTAATTGCCAAAAATTCCATGAAGAAGATACATGGTTTTGAAAGGTTTCTTTTCTCTTGCAGGCATTCCGGGCATATGAAATTTGCCAACCGGAATAACTGCATTAAATGTTACCTGGCGACTCAGGCTTTGGGAAAAAAAGTTTACTGTCGTTAATGCCATAAAGTTTCCTCCTAATAATTTGAATTTTTCCTGAGTTAATTATATCAAATGTCAGTGGGTTTTAATATAGGAAAAACCCTTGCTCGTAGTAATAAAGCAAGGGTTTTATGCGGTAGTTGGCTTAATTTAAAGTTTGGATTAGCTGGATTTGTCACGCAGGGCTAGTAGCCCCTTAATGTAGAATGTGAGAGCATTTAGTTCTCTTTCATTAAGTTGGGATGCTAGCGTGAAAACTTTTTTTGCGAAGGCGTTACGGGAATCCTCCGACTCTGTAGTGTCTGTTTCGTCAAGTAGCGCTTCAATTGAGATGCCAAAGATTTCTATTAATTTGAACAAAACCAGAAGAGACGTGCCTCGTTCACCGCGTTCAATTAAACCAATGTGGGATGTGTTTACTTCTAAAATAGCAGCTAATTCTTCTCTGCTAATTTTTCTTTGTTTGCGATGTTTTAGGACATTGGCTCCTATTGTAGCATCCAAATGTTTTTTGCCTTGCCTCGTTTTCATTTGCGTTAATTGTATTCCCATTTGTACTTCCTCCCCTTAAGGTATATTTTTTGTTAATTCACTTACATCCCTTTTTTAAGCATTAACAATTTTTGCCCCGTAGTAATTTTGTTTGCATGGTCTATATCATTTACAGACATTAATTCGTCAAGTGGTGTATTGTATCGCTTGGCTATGCGCCATAAATTATCTCCTGGCTGAACGATATATACCGTCATGCTGGCTTGGGTTGCCAAAGTGGCCGGATCAATTTCAGTTATCTCTACATCACCAATTATACTCGTTTCTCTGTGATTTACAACCTGTGTATTAAATGTAATACTGAGTCGCACTTCAGTTTCTCGTGGAGTTAGCATGTTAAAGGATGTGTGGTCGATGGATGCATCTACCATTACCATCATGCCTGGTGCAGCACCTTTTGCCTCTATTACTTGGCGGTAGGGTATTATCGTGCGATAGCTTGCAAGTGGCTCGGTATCGCTTTCTGCAACATATAATACATCAGTGTTTATCGCACCTTCTACGATAATTTTATCTTCTATAACGCGCACGTCATCCAAGTGTACCTGGCCTTTTACACGGAAAATTTGCAGCATTTCTGGAGAGGTTTCCGGTATGGCAACAACTTCCTTAACAGGTGCTTGGTTGCGGTTTAGGCATACCATTTGCGGATAACGCACCAGAGTTTTGGCAAAATTTAACTGTTGGTTTATGCTGTATGCGTCTTCCAAAATGGAAATATTTTCAGTGCTATAAACTTTTGCCTCTACGCCAACAGAAATTTCTACTTCCAAAATTCTGTCTTCGCCATCATCATCCGGGCGAATAGTCAGGTGCTGGTCTAGTACTTGTAAACTTACATCTGCCAGCATGTCATCTGTTGCACCTGTAATATCTACCGGGCCATTAAATGCCAGTTCGGATTCTAAAAATTCCAACAAGCTGTCCTCAGTATCGCCTCGGTATAGCGTCGTAAGTAAAAGTTCGCCGGAAAGATTTATTCTGCCACTTGATATGCGTACATCTCTGTTGGTTATGCTGGCTGTGGTTTGCAAAATTTCTCGCAAGTTGGGCTTGGAAGATGGCAGCACAATTTGATCTTTTACCTGAAAACGATCTACCCTGTGCTCTACCGTGCGATTAACGCTAAGGTTTGTTTTAAGCAATTGATTATCTGGCACATCGTTTATATGTACAACCATTTCATGGGCATCGCTGCGCTCTGCCATTACAGAAACACTTACAACTGCGCGATAATTTACCTTGCGGTCATTTACCACGCGGTAGTCGATATTAACTATTTCTGCTTTCGCGCGTATCCACATGTCTTTGTTAACGCCATCTAGGTTAATAAAGTCATCAATATCCCGGCTTAGTTGAATAGCATGGACATTTTTACTTGCTTCCTTTGCGACAAATAGTACAGAAATGTTTAGCCGCCCTACGTAGTTTACCCGATCCATTCCAGCTTCTGTTCTGTCGATAATTACCCTTTCTTCTGTTTGCAGCAAAAGTGCCATATCAGGCTTCACATCCGGAACAATAAGGTCGCCCTCTAGCATAATTTGGACTTCTTCGCTGCCTACGTATTGATCTAAAAACACCTGTTCTTTTACAAGTTCGGTCATATTTAACCCTCCTATATTTAGAATGAGGGCAAATTAAAAGCCTCCATTCATTATGTCCATAGACATTGTATGATGGAGGCTTGTTATTTATGCTATGCAGAATGTTCTTCACAGAGGGTTATTTCGACTGCGTTGGTAAGAACGTCGGTATAACTAAAGGACAGTTTGCGAGAAGTGCCTACGGCGTCGCATAATTGTATAGTGAAGATACTGGGATATACGTTAGAAATAATACCTGTATTTATTACCGATTTATGACGACCTTTGTTTGTTTCTAGCTGAACAGTGCTGCCAATAATTCTTTGAATATCGTTCCTTACATGGGATACATCAGTTCTATCAAACAAATGCTTCACCTCTCCTAAAATAGTATTAGATATCCGCCCTTTGTTATAGCCCCCTTTCTCAAAAACTTTCTTAGAAAATAAGAATAAGAATAAAAATTTTGACTAGCTAATAATACCACAATTATCTAAAACATGCAAGGAAAGAAAGTTCAAAGAAATTGCAAAGATTTTGTTTTAAAAGTGTAATGTGTTTGTAATTGCAATAGTAAGATAGCAGTGGTTAAATTGTTAGTACAGAAAAAATTGGAGGTGAATATTATATGGCACGTAAACTAGTGCTTATAATACTATCGATTTGTTTACTCGTAGTACCCCTCCCACTATTTGCAAGCGGATTTATGGATGACGATCTTCCACCCCATGACTGGCAGCAGCCAATCGGTGTAGACGCCGCTGTAGAAACAGAGGCTACCGGTGATTATTGGCTTACAACAAGGCAACATCCATCACGCCAGGTTGGATTAAACATACACGGTTACATTCCCATGCTAACTCCGGATTTCGGCTCCGCTTACTACTTAGTTAACGCACGTATAGATGAAGTTGTGGATTTCCTAATTAACGATGCAAGACATATGCGCGCAAGGTCTATAAGTTTTTATCACGAGTTGTATGAAACCACCAGCATGGCATCCTTGCTCATTACGGCTTCTGTATCGTCTGTAATTTCTCGAACGCTTGTACGCAGCATAAATTTTTGCCCACATACCGGTGAATTTCTTACAATTCATGATGCCACAGATATAGACCTGCTGCCACTCGCATCGCGTATTTTGGCAGAACGTATGCGCCGTACACCAGAGCGTTTTTATGCGGCGCAGTCTATTTCATTGGAAGACCAGGCGTTTTTCGTAAACAATAATGGGCTAACCATTTTGTTTGACGAATTTCAGCTTTCTTCCATGGTAAGCGAAACCTTTCCGCTGGAGCTTGCATATGACAACATAGGTGTCGCAATCATATCTTCAGATGAGTCGCGATTAAGCGATAATGGTTACAATCTAATTATGCTGCCTTTGCGTAGTGTGCTTGAGCAGCTTGGTTATTATATTATTTGGAACAACGATCTGCGTAGAGTGGAAGTATGGATGGGTGATGACTTGGTAGTTTGGATGACCCCTAATGTCAACGAATACCATACGTCATACTTTACTCGCTCGTTAGAAGATGCACCCCTATTGATGCCTGGTAACATTACTTATGTGCCAATAACATTTTTTGAGCAAATTTTACCGTTTACAACTTACAGTATAGATGAATTTGACAATATAACATTTGTTGCTTATTTAGGCAGTGTAACTTGATTTTTTCTTTAAATATAAGCATATAAGGCGAGCGTAGGCAGAAGAAATACTTACGCTCGTTTTTTTGTTATCTTAAATGTCCGAGGGTTTCCCTACAGGTTATGTTAAATTGCGCAACAGCTGCATCGGTGCGAACCATGCTTAAGCGAAAATTGTCGTCTCCATTATGCCTTAGCAAGCTTGTATCTTTGCAGCCAAGTAAATTGCAATAGCTTTCGGTCGTTAAGCGTTGGGGAATGTATGCTGCAGTCTTATTTTTTTGTGTAAGTAGCAACTGCATACATTCGTCTATAGAAATATCATCATTGCTTGTAAGATGCAGCAGGCCAGTTTTACCAATGTCTACACAATAGCTAATCGTGTCTGCAACATTTTTTGCCGTGTTAAAACTTAAATATAAATTTTCATAAATTGGTGGGTTTCCGGTTTCTGCCTGCGTTAGCCATTTTTCCGCTGTTGCTTTATCCATAATTTTTGGCAGACGGATAATCAGGCATCTATTGCCGAGTGTCGTTTGCAGCAAGTTCTCACATGTCTGCTTAAATTTGCCGTAACTGCTAATGGGGTAGGGTACGCTACTTTCTGAATGTCTACCTTTTACGTCTCCGTCAAATACATTTGCTGTGGAGATGAAAATCATTTGCCCATGAGTTTGCAAATATGCTGCCATTTCCTTGTGTGCAGCTAGTTGTTGTTCAAAGTCTCCGGTCAGGGAAGAGATAATTAAATCAGGCTTGACTGTTTCTAAAAGAACACTAATTGGCGTGGCAGTTGTCATATCGTATTTATACCAGCGTCCATCTGTAGCGTTAGCGGGTCTATTTTTGTTAAATGTGCCATAAACCTCATATTTTTCTGCAAGTGTGTTAAATAAGGGGTTGCCAACGGTACCACTTGCTCCAAAAATTAGTATTTTCATGGTTGACCTCCACGTTTGGTATTTATAACATACTCTAGGCTATCTATTAATTCTTCGCCTATTTCTATCTTTCTCATACCGGCAAAAATAAATCCATTTTTCTCGAGCACTCGCTGGGATGCTTTGTTGTTGGGGGATGTGCCTGCTGTGATTTTTTCTAAATTATGTTGCTGGGCAGTCTGTTTTAATGCTATTTGAACTGCCTTCGTTGCGACACCTTTTCCTATAGAGTTTTGCCCAATTCGGTATCCTAATTCTGCGCTTTTTACCCCATTAGTTTTAACATCTGTAAAATTGACCCTTCCAACTATTTCTCCAACCTCATTTCGGATTATATACATAAAACAGTCGCCGCAGCTTTGTTCATTAATTAGTAAATTTATGATGCTTTTAAATTTATCAAGGATATAATAATCATCCCCGCGTGAAGGAAGATTTTTTTCAAAATATGCACGGTTTTTAACCTCAAAGTCGTATATATCATCCGCATTTTCCAAACTCAACAATTCAAGATTAATATTCACAGTAGAACCTCCCATTCAAAATGCGTTGCGTGTTTACTAGCATAAGCGTCTATCCAGTATCAAGCAGGGTAAATGTTGATTATAATCATCTCGCCATATCAATTTGTACCGGCACTTCCCTTACATAATCTGTCTGTGGAAATAGATCTCCAAAGCCCATGTCCCGCACTGTTATAATTGCCTCTGTATTGGAAATAAAGCGAAGCTCAATGCCCAGCCGGGTGGTGCCTTTAGGTCGGTTGGGTAGACCGCGCAACTGTACATTTGCAATGCTTTGTACGGTGGTGTCTAGGCGTATACATAGGTTTAGATCAAGTTTGCCGGTTATTTCTTGGTTTATAAGTATCAGTTTTGATGGGTGGGTTTGCCACCAAAATGCGTTACGCTCTACAAGTGGTAAAAAGTTTTTACCATCGCTTAGTCCAACATCCCATGTTAGTTGGTGTGTATCTTCTACGGTTAAAGGTATGCCAGATTCGCTTATGTCAAGTGCTTGTGCTGCAACTATTGCAGCGCCTTCGCAAGTTATCATTTTAGGACTTTTGTAAAAAGTAATCTGATCAAACAGTGTACTGACTGCTTCCTTTGCCCACAGCATTTCAAATCCGCCGCCAACACACAAAACCCTATCTACAT
>Ga0123355_10009490_pt1 | contig 14805 bp, 7 predicted proteins | sample TergutEmb28metaG_3_FD_89872 | JGI IMG/M metagenome (GOLD analysis project Ga0123355, IMG submission 89872) | Embiratermes neotenicus P1 segment gut microbial communities from Petit-Saut dam, French Guiana - Emb289 P1 | ecosystem: Host-associated > Arthropoda: Insects > Digestive system > Gut ...
AGCTGTCAAAGTTTCAAACTTCTCTGGCCATTATCTCCGTAACCGTTCAACTTTTGATATAGGTGTTTTGGGTTATATCGGTATAGTTTAACATAAGGAACACTCTCCCGAAGTCTGGCACATTCCTCCTGGGACACCCTGTATAACATTTGTAGCTGCAAATTACAAAAAAGACAGCTGTGCTTAAAGTAACTCGAAGAAAAAAAATACTGCCCTGTTTATACCACATTAAACGGTGTGGTTTAGTATATTTTTCATACCAATTCCAAAAATGTCTTATACTTATCAACGGGTAGTGCCTTACATTTCTCCTTTATTACCGTCACTTACATCCGCCATACATTATAGCCAACTGTTGAAAACTCAAATCTTGCATTTTGGCCGAATAGGGTCAGAAGTTTGTACACGTGTACCTCCCTGCTTATGGACGCCAGTATTTATATTTTGTTTAGATGTGCAGGAAGTAAGGGAATTGCTCTCTTCGTGGGCAGAGAATGAAAAGTGAAAAGTGCTTTCACGATCAGGTAACATTATGTTCAGGCACACAGAATTGCAGGACACTGTCGCTTGCTGTTAGACGGCCATGGCTCGAGGTAAAAAGTTGCAGGTCCTGGAATTTTTTGAATAAAATGCAACGTTCACGTGGAATGTCTTCAATTCCTATCACTTCCCCCCCCCACACACACAAACACACACACACAAACACACACACACACATAAGCTTCTTAACAGGTCTTTTTCAAGCCTACAAAGCCGTATTATGATAAGGAATTTGATTGATTGATTGATTGATTGATTGATTGATTTATTTATTTATTAATGCACAAAAGAAATGGAGAAAGGACGATTCCACTGAGCATAACAGGAGAAAGGGAGAAAGGTTTTGAAATAAACGCACCATTTTCTTCAGGATCGGAGGAATTTTACTGTCAATGTAAGAATGAACATAGTTACACTACACATTATGTTGATTCTACCGCTTTCAATAAGGACACTCTGTTTTTTAAAAATTGGCTGATTGAGAATAGTGCAAAGGGAAAGCAATGTAATGGTACTTAACATTGGAGCTGTGTTGATGTGCAGGAAAAGAAAACTTGTGTCTGAGGAAAACGCAACAGGATAGAAATGCTCCTGACGTTTTGAAATTTCCAATCTTTTCTTGTGATGCGTGACTTAAATATATAATTAGCGAAAATACAATTAGTGTGCGGACCCCCTTCGTCACTTAAAGTTGATTCGATTCATCAGAGTGATTGAGGGTTAATCGGTTCATGCAGTGGTGTTCTTTAAATAGGTCTTACCCACAAGTGCTTACGGTTACACTGAGGCTAATTACGTGAATGTGCCAGCGAAGGATCGAGCTGAAGATATGGGCGTCATATTTGCAATAAATGCTAATTATAAGCTGCGGTTTGAGGTATAGAATCTTGAGACTCGACTTACCGTAGCTTAATGTTAATAAAAATCCAACCATATGCAACAGTATGCAGATATTTATTTACCGCAAAGCTACTCTACATGTTTCGGATGTCACTGCACCCATCATCAGGAGTACTAAAAACTGTACCCGCAACCTCCGGTAGAGGTCATAATACTGGTACAGCTACTTCTCTCCAACGTGAACAGGTCGGGACTCCCGATCAGGCCACTTTGGAGGGAAGTAGCTTTACCAGTATTATGACCTGTACCGGAGGCTGAGGTTACAGTTTTTAGTACTCCTTATGATGGGTGCTGTGACACCCGAAACATGTAGAGTAGCTTTGCGGTAAATAAATATCTGCATTCTTTTGCATCTGGTTGGATTTTCATTAACATTGAATTAAGATGCACGGAACCATGAGCTTAAAATTTACCGTAGCTTAACCTGTATTTATTGGAGAGAGTGTCGCCTGTGTTTGAAGATAAACCGTCACTTCCGTCTAATGCCAGAGTTACGAATGAGTGAAGCTAAGATTACACTCCCACCATACGCCTTCACTGCACTGAGAGACGCGTTTACCTTTACGCTTTACTCAGTAAACAAATGTGTAGCTAATTGTCGGGAATGTTTGTTTTGTGAAGTATTTTTCCTTGAAATGAAATGTACTGTATTTAAATGACTGTTTATTATTTTGTTATACGCCTTTAATAAGATTTTGTTTCCATGGCGCCATTGCCCCTAGTGAACCAGGTCCTCCTCTTTGTCGAGGTTACACGATTACACCAACACACAGACCGCATTCGGTAGGACTCCTCTGTACGGGTGATAAGCCGACGCAAAGACATCTACCTGACAACACACAACACTCACGAGAGTTCTTCTTGCCCCCAGCAGGATTCGAACCCACAATTCCAGGAAGAGAGGTGTAACAGGCGCACACCTTAACTGGCACGGCCACTGGGATCGACGTAATAAAATTTTACTTAACCTAATTATTTGTAAATTACTTCGTGTTGACTTTCACATGCTTATTTACTGAACTGCTTCCTGACTGACACATGAAGGTTAACGTGTTCAGCATGCAAGGTTATTGGATTATACGTATTATCATGGTATTCGTGTTCAGAAAAAGAATAGATCTGAAGTCACACCTTGTTCTGTTTACAGTCTGGTTGCAACATTTTAATAGAGCGTGTAATTACGGGATATTTAGCTTCATTCGCGGTAAAACATTTAAGTTGTTTTGTATGTGTGTGTGTATCATCGTTTGCAGTGTTGTTTGGTAAATAGAACTGGTAAGAGAGGTCACACAGAGCTGACCGGGTGAAGTCCAGTAAGGAGGCGAAACTTCGCACTGGACTGTAGCGCCATCGAAGGACATTTGTTCAATATGCCTATATTTTTTGCTACGTGTTTCGACTTTGTACAAGTAATTAGACTGAGTGACAAAATATTTTTTCCCTCCGTTGGGGGGAGCGGGAGGGGAGGATGTGAAGTAACTGCTTAGTGGCCTTTATTCCTAATGGCAAAAACACATCAAGTTGACAAGACGCTTGTGTCTGAAGTTCTTCGAAGACAATGTACCGTATTTAAGGAAAGATCCACGTGTTGTGTAACCCACCACCAGCAAAACATTGCGATTGTTATTTGATAGTAGTGCCGGTGTTTGTGTATGTACAGTATTTATGAGCATGAGTGTACTGTATATGTTACTGTAGAAGCCCGAATATTGGTAAAACCTAGGTTTTACCAGTAAATCCTAACATTTACCATAGTGAGGTGGTGAAAGTCCGAAAAATGTTTGGACACGCTTCCATTTCGGGCTTTTACCAAACCATGGCGGTAAATGGTGGCATTTGCCGACACCTATTGGTAAAAGTCCGTTTTGTTTGGCTGTCATTATGCTTTGTAAGTGTGTGTGTTTTAGCTTGTAATTATTCATTGAACATGCAAGTGTAAAATATTTGGCCGTCATTTATCTTGCATAATTCTATGAAACTCAATTTTTATATATTTATTGTACCGGGTCTGTACTTAAATTAGCTTAGCTTATTTTCGGCACAATATTCGCAAGCGATAACTGGGTCGACCAGTCCGCGTGCCGCCATAGGGCGTGGGTTCGGGAGGTGCGTGGTTAGCGCATCGCAGTCCCTTACGCGGATATCTGGTATACTCAACCGAACTTTTAATTATTTTTGTTTGTTTGAAAACCATGTGAATGGAATATGAAATTAAAACAGCATTCTATTATCAGATTAAACTATATTTTTCACCATGAAAATAGTCCGTTACAATAATTTGCCTTTGTATACTTAAATTTAAACGAAGCCTAGAATAACATTAAACTTAACTGCTTTATTTTTTACTGCATTTAATTAATGTATTAAAAGAAAATGTTCATGAAATAAATGGAACTTATTAATCAGAATTTCCTTGAACATTATCGAATCATAATTAAACTCACTTGTTACAGCAAGGTTGACTGTTGTGACATTTTGAATTACAAAGTAGACTGGCTTATTTGCACAAACACATTTCCATGGTACACTTGTTTGAACAGTTGCATTTCCTGAATCCTTGTCCAGCAACTAAAGAAAGCTTATTTATCACTTCATGTACACTTATTTCCTCCGTACCAAGTTCTTCGATGCTTAAAAAATTTTCTTTGCATAAGGTAAATTAGTTTCTTGTGTACAACACTTTAAGTTTACCCAACTTAGTAGCAAGTTCACAAAATTCTTCTTCTTTAATGTCTGTGATAATGGCTATTATTGATCTTGGATCCATCTTCGCTCTGTCTATATCTGGTATTTTTATTCTAACATTTTGTCCGAGAGTAGGTTTTTGGAACTTTTTAGAGGAAGTTGCTTTCATTTTCTTTTCCTCTTCCTCAAGTCCTTCCCTGGCAGCCTCTCCAAACACTTTCACTTTTTGAGCTCTGTTGATAGTCGCAGTTGTTCCGTCAGGAGTTCTAGAGATTGCTTCTGGGTCTATATTTTGGTTCTGAACTTCTGTCTCCACTTCCATTGTTACGTAGGTTTCTGTTTCACTTGTATTATCATTACCTTTCAATTCCAAATCAAGAGTTGGTTCGTGGTCTGTGCTTGAGTTTCATAGAATTATGAAGATAAATGACCGCCAAAATATTTTAATCTTACATGTTCAATGAATAATTAAACGTTAAAAAAACACACTTACAAAGCATAATGACAGCCAAACAAAACGGACTTTTACCAAACCATGTCGGCATGGTTTGGTAAAAGCCCGAACTGGAAGCGTTTCAAAGCATTTTTCGGACTTTTACCACCTCACCATGGTAAGTGTTAGGATTTACTGGCAAAACCTAGGTTTTACCAATCTTCGGGCTTCTACAGTAACATATATACGTCTCCTCGACGCTATTTGGGGTAGGAAAATTGTACCCAACTTCATGTTCGCAAAACATCTGGAAAATTCTAGCCTGTAATTGACTATGTGCTGTGGCCTGTTCTGTCCATCAATATTCATAACCCATCGATTTCGAGGATTCCCTGTCGTTAGGGGAGGAGGTAATAGGTGCCTTGTCAAGTGGGGATGTTAGACGAATACCTTGTCCCCGTTAGGAAGCGAATGTGATGAAATTTTAATGTATGCTACTTCTTGGTGCCGTTCGACAGCTGTCACGCCTTTATAAGGATTTTACAGTCTACATGACAACAGCCGATTCCTTTGGCAGCACCTTCTGCGGCCGCTCACTTACTGGAATTGCTGTTTCGAATCCTGCTGGGGGCATAGATCTATCTCGTGCGACCGGCCGATCACTCGTCCAGAGAAGTCCTACTGTATGTGTGGGTATGCGTCCTTGAGTGTGAACAGATACAACAGTAACCCTGTACACCGGCAACGAGTAGGCAGAAGAGGTCAGACTAAGAAAGAATCAAAGAAAGAAAGAAAAACAAGAAAGACGCAAGAAAGTAAAAAGTCTATTCAGATGAATATGGGTCAAATATATTAATAGTGAAGTGTCTCCTTTTGACTGTGCCCAATGAACACTAGTTGTGAGGGTCAGCGAGAGTTGTTTGGTGCTAAGACGTAACGCTGTTAACTAGAAATATTCTATTGTCTAGGGCATACTTCATGTTTTATTTATTCTTATTCTAATTCTGTGTCCATGTTCAGGTACAAATGGAAGAAAGTAAGGAGATATTATATCAGCCCTGTTAAAGAAATCTGCTTCTTTTACCTAACATGTAAAAGTGCTTGTTAGACTGTTGAATAATAAATGTCCTTATTATAAGTGCCTTCGAATATATATGTTTTGCTAATGTATTTTAATGTTATGTTTTGCATTTTAATCTTGACTTTACGACAACTGCTCATAACAGTAAAATGCTCCTAGTACCGAGATATTCGCTGTCCTGGGATATTAAGCAGCCTAGATTGGTAGTTAATCAAGTATGGGGAAAACCTAAGGGTCCCATCTTCAACAATGAAGTTGACTGCTTGATCTTTGAAGATTGGATCGAAGGGTTTTCCTGAAACCTCGGTAACTGACTACAGATTTACGCTGTGTAACATCTCAGAAGAACAAAGATCTCATTGACACCGCGGTGGAGGCCTGACAGCACACGTACTCCGGTAGTGCAGGATGTACCGTGGTTAACCATCAGTATTATGATAAGATATTTATTTACTGCAAATTGGTTTCCACCCGGTGGCAATAATCCTCGCATTTGTTCACAAAAGGCAAGAACAGTGATAGAGAGATACAATACAGATACAATACAATACAATACAATACAATACAGATTACAGAACACAAAAATAGAAAGCAAAACATATCAAGCAATAAAACAAATAAAGAGGAGAGGAACAAATTAAACCGATTGAAACATTACAAAGGACGAAGGACGCAGAACTGTAACAAACTACATAAAACAAACAATTTAAGGACAAGCATGCAAACAATGAAGCGACGTACTGTACAATAACACTCATACGTACCTACAAACAAACGCCACACTCACTGTACTGTACAATAACCCTCATACGTACCTACAAACAAATGCCACACTCACTGTATTGTACAATAACACTCATACGTACCTACAAACAAACGCCACACTCACTGTACTGTACAATAACACTCATACGTACCTACAAACAAACGCCACACTCACTCCACAAAAAAATTTACTTCAGTAAACTTCACTTCAGTTTCTTTCGTTCCCTTTTTCAACAGTTCATCACCGACTAAATTCCCTTCACTTCACTTCACTTCACTTCAATTTATTTCACTAAAACTACCTTTTTCAACATTTCATCACTGACTTAGATTCCCTTTCCTTATACCCAAAATTTCCCAGACCGACTCATTCATATGATTTACCGTTTTAGACACTTTCTTTTATATACGGTCTAACGTGACTACCTGGTGTTTCCTGTTTGGATTCCAACACGCAGCTCGACAGTCAAGAATCGAATGCATTAGAGATGCGTAGGCCAAGTTTTTTATATTAGTATTTCCCTTTTTGAGTATAAGCATTATGAAATGATATTACACTGTGGAATACCATGTAAATATTGCGTTCATAATCGTAATTTGCCTCTGCATTAAAGATAAACATAAACATATTGGTTGTTGAGCCATGGGATTGCTAATTTGCTACTTAAAGCCCACTTAGGAAGAAACTTCATTTTAGAGTGAAAAGAGACATCTGATGTTTATTGGACCGTGTATCTTTGTGATAACTGAAGAATAAAAAAACCAACTAGATGCTACCTATTACTTTATTGTACTTCTTATAGGCTCAACATGTTTCGAGCATTCATATGCCCGAAACATGTTAAGCCAATAAGAAGTACAATAAAATAATAAGTGGCATCTACTTGGTTGAAAAGAGACATATCTTTATACTGTACTCATATGACTCAGTTCGGTCAACTGCACATACTTTCTTAGTATGTGTTAGATTTTCAGGGACAGGGTGACAGAAATTGAAAATGTAAGATTTGTTTGACGTTATCAGACTGTATCTAAGGCCAAGAATTGTTAGTCCCATGCTTTTAAGCGGTACCTACCGTACTATCGTTCGTACCGCTCTTCTTGCACGATTATTGCAGCTGGTCTGGTGCCCTGTGCCCACACCGCGACACACTGCAATTTCGTTCGCCTTCGTCACCATCTTTAGTGCTGGATGAAGCAGCCGGTATAGCGACTTGCTACGTACTGGACTGTCCGGAGTTCGAAATCCACTAGTGGCGAAGTTTTCTGTGCCAGTACAGCCTGGCACTCGAGCCAACTCACCTTCATATACAGTGGGTACTTGTTCTTTTCCGGAGGTAAAGCGGACGGAGTGTGTCGCTAATAACCGACCCCTACCAAGTGCCGAAGTTGAAGAAAGAGTGGAGCTATACCTTTACTCTAAATCTGTTCCCTTATGGCATGTTATAGAGTGAATTTTATCTTTTGTCTTCAAAATCATATTAACTTCTTTAATCTAAGTCCCTTGTAGAGGCTGTCTTTAGTTGTTTTACTACAAACTTCTTAGAGTAGAGAGGAGAACGGAGCCTAAGTTTCTGATCATGTTCTGCTATGACGTTATATTCGAATGTTCTTAGCGATTAATCCTTTAATGTGGCACATGCTGAGTTGCCAGTAGTAGATTAATGTGAACAGTCGTTCACAGTGAGTGGATATGGACACAATACTGTATTAATATTCAGCAGCTTGGTTTGTTTAATATGACTGTAATTTACATACGTCGACAATCCATTTCACAGTAATAGTCTACAGGTAGACTAATACCATATCCAGAACTGAAATTTTGTGGATGAATAGATGTTATTTACAAAAAACAGCTGAAATGTGTAAACCCGTGTTTTATATTTCCAAAGTATTGTAAATTTAGATCATTTCAGAATTTGTTTGCCTTACGCAATAAGATGTCATGTAGTCTGGTGTTACACAATCCATGGCGTAGTATTTCAGACGGCAGGCATTTTCATATTCACTGTCGCAAAATTTGTCTCTGTACAACCTCTGAAGACATGTGTGGAGTGGGGGGTATAGATCCACTCATTCTCCTCACCTCTAGGAGGAGGTGAGGGGTCAAACTTGTGCCTCGGCTGCTTTACACCCAGGAAGACAACTGTCCTTGTCAACTGACAAGGAGACTGTGTAGGTGCAAGAGCCAGTATGGACTTTATAGAGGAGAGATGAATAGCATACTCTTGCCGGGTTAAGAACCCCAAATCTTCAAGCCCCTAGGCTGGTCACCAAACCTACTAGGCTGTTCCGACTCCGTATTCGCTACAGTACGAACGTCAAATCTCCGGTTTTGTGTTTCGATTTTGCATAGTAGCTACGATCTCTTCTAACGAGTGATATGTCTAGCATCCAGCTGTGGAAGTGACAGACATAAAATAACCGCCGCCCTGTGGGATATTTACACTGCAGGTCGCTGTGTCTGGTTAAGGTCAGTGACATAACGTAACGCACAATCTAGGTCGGTTCTATGATGGCGAGAACTAAAATCTGAGATTTTGTATTCTTGCTCAAAACAATCCAGGCAAATTCTGTGATCGTAACACCGAATGAGGCCGTGAACGTTTCCTCTCTTGTTATTCTCAATTCACTCTGTACTTTCATCTTGTCACTGCGCGATATATAGATGTAACTACATGTACTGTACCTCATGAGGAGCCATTAACACTTTCCAGAAGAAAAATGTTCTACATTTTCCAATCACTCTCTACCTTACAGTTCTTACGTCATCAAAATTCATGCAAATTTCATATAACCGACCACCAACTGACGTAAATTTCTTAGTGAATGACATTTATATGAGCTGTTGTATTCTTCAGTTGAATTACGAGGGACAGTCAAATGAAAACTTTAAAAGTGAGATAAAAGTACAAAACACAGCTCGATTGTCTTGTAAGTTGACAATAATGATACTGATGGTTTGAAGAGTGGCCGACAGGTGGTAGTGCGATGCAGGAATGCAACATGATGGCGCAGTAGTAGTGTAAAGATGGCGGCCCCACTTGCAACATGCACCAAAGAAGAACAGCGATCTGTTATCCGTTTTTTAAGTAGTGAAGGGGTGAAACCCATCGAAATTCATCGACGAATGAAAGTTCAGTATGGTGATGTATGTCTGTCACTACAGCAAGTGTACGAGTGGACTAGGAAGTTCATGAACAGCATTAGTTCTGTGACAGACTCTCCTCGACCTGGTCAGGCACACCGAGTAGTGACACAAGAGACCATTTCAGCAGTTGAAGCCATCGTGAAAGAAAATCGCCGGGTAACAGTGAATGAAATAGCCGCACATCTGGACATGAGTCATGGATCAGCACTCCATATCGTCCATGATAAAAAATAAAAAATTATTTACGGTCTTTATTTGACTCACCCTCTTACGTTTAAAAAGACTCGGATTTGTGTTATCGATATTTAATGTGACGAAGTACGAAGTAAACACAAGGCCAGCCGCGTTGTCATTTTGTTTGAAAATATAAACCCTTTTTGTTATAATGTATAAATTATCTTTCCTAAAAACTGAAGAGTGTATAATCATACATTAATATGAAATGGAATAATGTTGTCATTGACAGTCAACTGTTATTCAGAAAATCAGCAGTTTATATTTTATGTGCCGTGAAAAGCTGCTGCCACAAGCGTATCAGCCAATCCAATGATCAAGGCTTCGACTGCAACAGAGAGATGCTGGTGAAAACCAGCGAACATCAAGGGCATTACACAAAGCTGAAGTAACTCGTGTGTGATTATTCTTCAAAGAAGCACATACTGTTTTAATTATATTAAATCACTGTACCCGTTGGCTTGGCTCTAGGCAGTGTAACCGATGTTACATATCGAACAAAATGCACGTCACCATTAAGCGACACTTCCATGTCACTGAGTCATTCATAAACTGATCTATACGTTTGATCAGTTTGCGCACTTCGTTTACATTATGCTGTACTAATGGGGTGTTACACCAATCCCAGTGGCCACGCGGTATAAAGCAGGGATCTTCGGTCCTTCGCTTGCTGGGATTACGGCTTTGAATCCCGCCGGGGACTTGGATGTCAGTCTCTTGTAAATTTTGTGTGTTTTCAAGTAGAGGTCTCTGCGTCGGGCTCATCTTCCGTCCAGAGGAGTCCTACCGAGTGTCTTGTGTCAGAATGTGGTCGTGAAAACTCGAAAATACGAAGGTCGTAGCCCACCCTGGGCTGTCGCACCACGGGGGGTGGGGGGAGTAGGGTGAACTGAGGCTACAGAAAGAAACCTCAAGAACTGTTTGACGACACTCGAGGCTGCATAGTCTGTGCTTAGGGATGTAGGCTATTCTCTTTGAGCCCCTCTTGCCAATAACAACCCACGAAAATTTCTGTAGCTAGCGAAAGTTATCTTTGTTTATCACTGCCATCATTGGTGCGAACAGAATGGATTTACGACTTACGGAAAATATAAGCGTGTACAATGGAGGAGGAAGAGTAGATGTAGTCGTTCTGTGGACTTTTTTCATTGGTCTCAGTAGAGGCAGTGTGGGTCTCTAAAACGATATAACGAGGGACTAATAAAGATATGACAGAACACTTAACAATATAACCGAGCATGAAGGAGGTGCAGGAACACAGGGAGGGTGGAGTTACACTCGTCTTCGTATATACGGCTGTGACAATTGGCGGTGCAGTGCGACAGTGGAGACCCTTACAGCTGTAGGAGGCTGCATATTGGGCAGTGCAGTATTGCACCTAGCGTGTCCACCAGGTGTTCATAACTAAGTTTATATTCCAGCTGTAGGAGGCTGCATATGCTGCATATGGGGCAGTGCAGTATTGCACCTGGCGTGTCCACCAGGTGTTCATAACTAAGTTTATATTCCAGCTGTAGGAGGCTGCATATGCGGCATATGGGGCAGTGCAGTATTGCACCTGGCGTGTCCACCAGGTGTTCAAAACTAAGTTTATATTCCAAATGTCTGTTACAGCAGCTGATTTACGAATATTACACCGCATTCACGTTGGAAGTTGTCCATTTTTTCTCTTTCTTTCTTAGTCTGATTTCTTCTGTCATTGTAGGTTTAGAGTGTCATGTTGCACCTGATCTTGCTCTAGGACACGCCACAGTCGGTAGGACTCCTCTGGATGAAAGATCGGTCCGTTGCAGAGACCCCTACCTGACAACGGCCAACACTGTCAACAGACAGACATCCATGCTTCCGGCGGAATTCGAACCCGCAGTCCCAACACACGAGCGGCCACAGACCCACTGTAGACAGTCCGGCCACTGGGATCGGCATTTTGCGTTTTATGGGGAGTATTGCGTGACGAAGAATTCGCTGGAGTTGCCTGTAATCCATTCCGCACGTAATCAGTAGGGCAACAGATCGTGATCCTAGGTATGAGCGGTCAGCGTTCAAGTGGTCCGAGTTTGATTTTAACTAATGGCACCAAGTCTAATTTAAAAGTATAAGATCAGAATGAACAAACTCATTTACCTGAAGATGGGACCACAGCCATCTCTGATACATTGTCTTGCCTACTACGTCACAAAAATAGGGAGTTTTTCAACAATATGCTATTATGTAGTATGCCGTATGTATCTGCTGCCATTGTAATACGAGTAAATGGCAAATCCATTTTTATGCGATTTCGTAGAATTGCGAAAAGCGACTATTAGCGTCGTCACGACCGTCTGTCCTTCCTTCCTTCTCTCCGAATGGCACAACTCGGCTCCCAATGGAAGGATTTTCATTAGGTTTTTAAGTGTTTTTCAAAACTCTGCCAAGAATATTAAAGTTTTATTGAATTCTGAGAAGAATAACCGATATTTTACCTGAATGCCTCTGTATATTTATGAAAATATCTGACTCTATTCTCCTTAGAATGAGAAACGTTTCAGATGAAAGGTTTAGAGATAATCAGAACAGACATTTTACGTCAGTGACTTTTTCTCCAAAAATCGTACCGTTTAAAACATAACGTGGAATACTATAGCACAAAGGGAGAGGCCACAGATAACAATATGGCGCATGCGCATTGCATGTTGGAAAACTAAAGCTACATGCACACACTCAGAATATGTAATACCTATTGCTTATTCCACGCTAACAATGGTTACGCGAACGCGCCTAAATATTACGTTTATACGTGTACTGCCTGGCTTGTTTATTTAAAAAGCCAACGCATTCACACACCGTGAACACTGATGTACAGGTTTTATCCCCTCTATGATGCAAATGTATGTTATTACCTTAAGTGGATCATATTTTAACATGTTTTATATAACTTAGTTTGTTATACTGTCTGCTGTTGACAATGTGATCGCCAAAACATTTAGGGGGAAATTGCACTGCTGTGTGTACTGTGTGTGTTCACATGTTGGTCTGTAAACAAAAATGTACTCTCATTTCACAGCATAAACGTGAAGGTGACAAATCCAGTTGTTTGAATTGTAGAACTTTCTGTAGGTAGGAGGTAGTGTGTGGGTTAATTCAAAGGTTTTGTGGAAACGGTAAAACACCGTCATATTTTTATGAAATTTCATTAAAAAGGCCAAAAAAAACAATTTTTATGTTATGAATGTAATTTTGTTATGTAGTAACCACCGTCATCTTTCGGCCATTAATGTGGCCATCTTCAGGGTGGTAAGTGCAACCACCCCGAAGATGTCGGTGATCACTGTGTAATAAAAAAACTACATCCATAATACAAGATTGTATTTGTTGGTCTCTTTAGTAGATTTTATACATCCAATTAATACACGGAATATGGAAAATATCAAGTTACCTTCATATTGTTTCGAAAAGAGCATCTTTCCCGAAAGTACATTAATGATTCTTATACTGATTTTATTTCCTAAGTGCGTGTTCATATTGCTTGCTGAAAGTATATTTGTATCGTGGGGAATAGTGTTGTGATTGCTATTTAATGGCAGATATTTCATGCCTGTGGCGCTAGGTTTGAGTCAACTTTTGAGCATTCCTCCTTCTCTCAAGTTAAAAACGTTCTACGTTTTGGATGTTGAGCTTGCATCCGTCTTCAGATTGAAAGGGGAAATGGGAGTACCCACTTATGTGACCACGTCGGAAACAACTAGTCTCAATTCCTGAGTGCTTAGAAAAATATGCAATATTTCATTAAGGGCCATATATCGTCTCATTTTCAGCCACAAATTTGATTTATAAGATTACTGATATTATTCTTATCAATATTATTACAGTTCATTACCATGGTGTTACTGAAAAGTGAAGTTCAGCACAGAAGAGGACTTGAAGGTTCAGAGTGGGAGTGGTGTTATATGCACACTATTTTCTTTAATCTCGACGCTATGTAATATATATATATACTGCGCAGCGTTTTACCACTGTAACTATGAAACCACTCGTGTTTTATTAACGATTCAAAATTCTGACTGCACGAAAGAGCTGTTGGTTTGAAAAAAATGAGGTAAAATACTGGTGGTGTGTGGTGACCATTGCTATATCCATCTTGCTGCTGTCATTGCACAGGCCATTCTCGACAGTCAGTAACTCAACTGTAAACCATTCAGTTAATTCCTGCAGATATTTTAATTTGTGGAGACAGCTAGAAGGGGATGACACTGCAAACATAAAATGCTTTTAGCAAGCAGAATATCTAGTAGCGTGTTTGTCAGTACATTCGAGTAACAACTTATTTTTACATCACTGGCTGAATGATGCGCAGGAGACATTAAAATGTAAAGTTACCTTTTGATTTGTGACATATCAGTACGTATCGATATCTGTTGCTTATAGAGGACTAACATTATGGCCTGTTGAAATTTCAAGGCGAAATTTTTGGGAAGTTATAAGGGACACGTGCAACATTTTTTAATGTATTTCACTTGAGTCAAGCTGTATGTACAAGTGCTATTAGTGTATTAGTGCTATATATGATTTATGCGGTTACCGCATAAATCATATATAGCACTAATACTCTTTCGGATGAAAACCTGAGGATGGCCGGATTAGGCCGAAACATATAGTTGATATTCATCCTCTAATAAACATCATTAGAAAATTTAATGTGTTATTGACTAAATACCCATACCTATTTATTTACACACACAACGGGGATGGCACAATTCAGAATTCCGAGGAAAGTATTGAGCTTGTGAACTGTTGTATAAATGCAACTTTTATAATGTCTTACAATTATCGAAGTTACCTGCAACAAAACTCTGGATGGTCGCTCTGATATCAAAGTTCATTGAATACGTTGTGGAATAGTTGAAGAATAAGAGACCAACTTGATGTCACCTGTTATTAAGTTTTTCTTTTTTCACTTCTACTCTCTACATGTTTCGGACATTAATACATCCATCATCAGGAGCCTGCGACTTCTCTATTGTATCACCACATTGGTCG
>Ga0123355_10009491_pt1 | contig 14805 bp, 8 predicted proteins | sample TergutEmb28metaG_3_FD_89872 | JGI IMG/M metagenome (GOLD analysis project Ga0123355, IMG submission 89872) | Embiratermes neotenicus P1 segment gut microbial communities from Petit-Saut dam, French Guiana - Emb289 P1 | ecosystem: Host-associated > Arthropoda: Insects > Digestive system > Gut ...
AAACAAAAAAATTTTTCTTTTTGCTTAAAAAATTAAATAAAGGTTTGCCACAGTTTAAAAAAAAAACCCATTTCCCCCCCCCCCCCCCAAATAAAGGTAAGCGGTTAGTCTTTATAACGCAGAGTTCCTTCGTCTGGAGTAGATTAAGTGTGTGTATAGTTTAATCAGCGTGTCATCAAAGGGTTAAACTGAACTTCATTAAATTTTCCACAAAATGTAAAAATTCACACTTTTCTGAATGATTTAATCCCTTGGCGGAACTTTCAGTATATTCCATCGACTTCCAAAACGGTTCTTAAGATTTTGTCGTCTAAGTTACTGTACTTATTACCAACATTACGGCATTATTACTGAATATTTCTTTCTTCAATTCGAAGAAATTGCATGAAATGTACTTACCTAAAAGCAAAATTTTAAGGAGAAAATTTAAGTCAAACTAGTGTAGAGAGCTATGTCAAAATGAGAAGTCGCTTTTTCTATTCTCCGACGATTTTTACGTCGACAGGGTTATAAAACACATAATACACTGTTCTGGTGTGTATCTTGTAAGTGGCGAAAGGAAGTGGTATATCTTTAGGTAATTCTAGCCTGGAAAATGTGTAAAGAAAACCAAGCATAATTAAGAAACTCATAATACAACACATCCCACTAACGTAACTTCAGAGGACAAGAAGTGATTGTAAAAAAGTTGCAGTTGCGAGCTGCATGTTTACTGCGATGGATCTACTGTTAAAGGGCTGAATAAGTTTTCAGTTCTGAAAGAGTTATTTGCTGAAATTTGTTGATAATTCGGACGGTTGTTAGTTAGTTTCTTGTAAACTTTCTGCAAGATTTTAGCTACATTAAGTCATCAAATGTCACCACAAATTAGAGTCCTTTAAGCAGATAATAATCCCTCAGATTATTTCGCAATTATCTTCAGTTGTGGAATACGAAAGTTAATCACAGTGTCTACTTCAGCCTACCACTAAATCCTAATCTCAGCCACATAAATCTAATCCTCAAACACTCATGCCACATATCATTACGATCCAGTGCACTAATGTCCCATTTTGTGTCCGTTCGAAGTTCCCTTTCCTCAAGAATTTCCAACTATTTTTAGGATCCATTGAAATCACCCAAACTACGAAGCGTGCCTTCAGTTTATAAACTTTTCAGCAAGTTGGTGACACTGCTCTTAGGTTTAACGATAACTCAGATCACACTACTTCGCTTCAGGTATCGTGTCGTGGGGAAACGGCTGCGCAAGACCCGGGTATCCTGGAGTCTACACCCGTGTTACTCGTTACGTGTCATGGATACGGGAGAACTCCAAGGACGGATGCTACTGCCAAGACTGACCACCATCTAACAGCAGTGTGCCTGTGTAACCAAGACAGTAGCACTGCTGAACATTGACCGGTATAGGAATCCTATTGGAGAAGCCAAAGTTGAAAGGTTTAGAGGCCCATGGACCTAACTAATGGACATACTGCAATTATTACCGCTGCTCAATAAATTATTTTGTATAATAAACCAACATGGGCACATAATAATTTCACCCCGTCCCACCCTCGAAGTACGTATGTATTCCTCCTTACAATATCGTGGCGTGTTCCGGCACTGGGGCAGGATTTTCTCCGAGTGCACCAGTCTTCCGTTGTCAGTAAGGAATCCACCAAAGTTCTACAGTCGTATTTCATTCATACACCATCGATTGCATTTTGTGAAATGCGAGACGAATAAATTGCCTAACGACAGGTTTGCTCAACATTTTCATTTATACACTGCTGAAAAAAGAAAGAGTTTCTTCATTCACAAATATTCATTTTTAGATATACCTGTACATTTCGCACGCCAATATGCCGACATCTTGATTGTCAGGCTGTGTATAATACAATTTTCAGATTTCAGAAAATAACTGATCGCATTTACTTTCGTGCGTATAATCCATTCCGCTTTAGAGGAGGTTTCACTCTACCACTGCAGCACAATTTCACACTATGGAATTGTGTCACTGTTATATGTAATACGTCCTAAAATATCAAATAAATAATCCATGCCCTATTATAACTATACTTGAAAATTACTTCTAATACACGCGCATGTTCATAAATTCAAAACTTATTTTCTTCCTCGGTGCTGCTTATAGTTCTTAGGAATAAAATGTTTCCATTCGACTACTCAGACATCACTCCGTGAATATTTGTAGGAGTGTGGCAGTCTAGCTCCATGCACTCCCAACCTCGGTGCTGTAGAGATATGAATGACCAGATTCACCCTATGGACTGGCTGCTTATCCCGCAAGAGCTCTTGATAAATAATGAATTGTTGACATTCGTTAATTATTTGTCTTTAAACACAGCCTCTCTTTATTTATCATTCAGTTCCAGAAAAAAGGTTGATTATTTTCGGTCAGCGAAAATTTTCCTCTAGTCATACGTGTATATTGTTCCTGCAGATATTAGGCTAGATGATTATCCACATAGAAGAAACGCAGCCTATTACTTTTGCACTATCTTTTCACCTGCACTCCAGTGTTACCAAGTAACTTACGGCAAAACCAACAACGTAAACATCCATGTATCACAAATATATTTACTATTCACCTTACTCTACATGCGTCGGCCCTGTCGACCATCTTTAGGTATAGTAGTGCAATACTAGAGGATGATCCTAAAAAATTTTTCAATCTTTTAACTACAACAAAAGAAATAATCATATTTAATTTCGATGCAATTACAAACATAGAAACAACAAAAATATCTCCTTGTGCAAATTAGTGTTAAAATGTGTTTTGCTGAGCAAGAATTTGAACATTTTTGCGATTCACAATGGACCATCTCTGTAACATTTACAAATTTTGTCTCAGTAACAGACTTTTAACATCAATTTACATTAGAATAAGATTCTCTTCTCGTATTATTTCAATTGAATCGTGATGTTCTACGCTTATTACTTTTTATATTATTCGTTCCAAACGTAGTGACTATGATCACACACATACACCAGCCAAAGCACGAAGTGTACATAAAATCACAAATCATCCGTTCGCTTATCTCCTACATGTTTCAGCGATAAATCGCCATCTCAGGTACATAGTAATACGAAGAATTACAAAATTAATATAATCAATTTTCATACACAACTTTAAAAATAATGGCAGCTATAAGTATAAAACTTTGGACGCTACAGACAATGTGATGTTGACAAATTTTTCAATAAAATTTAACGACGTGCCACTCTCTATATCGTGTGTGGTTATACGGATGGAAGCATTAGTATCTAAGCTTTAAATCCAAAAGGATCAAGTCCCTGTGCCGTGTACTGATGTGTCTCGTGTAGCAAAGTGTTGTGTCCTAAACTGTGTGCATTCGTTGTTGTATGCGTGGAACTATGCTTATTAATTTTACTGTAATTAAAATAATGTAAAAATCTTGAGAACCTTTCTCTAATATTAGAAGGACATCCCTGAAGAATGTCAAAAGGGGACCGAAACATGTAGGAGAAAATGGATAATAAATGTACTTGTAAACCATAAATTTGTGTGCCTTATTGGTTACATTATTTCATCCGTACATTACATGGTATACGTTACGGTTAATGTGATTAATATTTCTTGCGGTACGTGTGATCTTCTCCATATACATTAAATAAAATAGGGTACAATTTTATAACTATAATTCACCTCAGATTACGTTGTCTTGCATGTCATGTGATGTTGTGCGGTAGACAAGCACCAGTGTTTCTGAAGAAACTGCTTCTCCCATCTTTACGATATAGTCTAAGAGCCATGCCATAAAGATGAAGTCAGAAGGTTTCTCGGACACCTTGGCTCCCATTACTACCTGGCGGCTCCCCATCTAGGATCCTCAAATCCCATAACCTTCGTTCAATGCCGAGTGACTTACAGCCGTCACTCACACACATGTGACCTTACTTGCACCAGCCTACACGGAATTTACGAAGGCAATGGATTTACATATTTTTCACGTTTACTGAAATTCTGGACCGTCGAGAGTGGTGCGTTCAGTGTTCAGTTATTTCCTATAAATTGTAAGCAGCCAACCGGGATAGCCTAGCCAGCGCAGTGACTATGTTACAGGCTGGATGACGACCGAAGAATCGTGGTTTAATTCCCAGCAAGTCCAAGACAGGTTTTCTTCTCCAAAATGACCAGATGGGATCTAGAAACCTCCAACCCTCTTCTCTGGTCGGTAAAGTGGCTCGTCAATGTGACTACTGACCTACAACTAATGCAAACTTTAAACATGCGTGCAGCCGCAACTCTGCAACTCTAGTCCCCCATATGCCTTCATGACGTACATACGAAATTTCTTATAAATACAACTTGTCAGTCAATAACACAACACTTTAACTTATATACAATAAAAATAGTGTATTGTCAGGGCGACATGTTTCGACCTTTATTAGGTCATCTTCAGGCCCTCTGAGAAACAAGATCCAAGAGCTATTTATATTTCAATGCAATGTGGGATCCCAAATGCTTACAGATCATGTTATATGAGTGTAAAATACATAAGTTTGTATATGTTGTAATCTGTGTGACGGTCTTAGCATTAGAAGTTTAAAAATTATCTGAGATGGTGATAAATTAAAACCAATTGTGTATAAAAGGCAGTATAAAAACTCGATTTTACTTTTAGTTTTTAAACTGTGAACTTTTAAATGGCGTGTTCTTCATTTGTCGGTGATATAAGGAGCTAGTGCTTTATCTCTCTTCGACGGCGAGAAGACAAGGTGATATTTTCTTTCCCATGAGATTAGTTACTGACCAGCTATAAATTTAATGTTTTCCATCCCGAAGTGTTATGATGGATCTTGGATCTGGTTTCTGAGGCCTGAAGATGACCTAATAAAGGTCGAAACATGTCGCCCTGACAATACACTATTTTATTGTATATAAAATAAAATGGTGTGTTATTGACTGTCAAGTTGTATTTATATGTTATAACACTTCGGAATGGAAACCATTGAAATTAAATAAATAGGGAATTTCACTTACTTAGAAGATGTAAGTAGAGCCCTTTATCCTTTATGAATTAAGTCCTTTGGCATAAGCGCTATTTATTGCTACAGAATTGGTAGAGGCCTAATTCTAATAAACCGAAATCCGCAATTAGTATTTCCCGAAATGATGGTGTGTGGGGACCCTTGCGATAGTGTTATCGCTCGTACACAGCCGGTGTTGTAACCGGACAGCGCAATAACCCGCATTATCCAGCCCACATAAATGGCATGGAGGCCTGTAAGGGACCAGTTGCAAATTTTTCTAAATATGCAAAATCTAGGAAGAAATTGAAAGTGTTACAGTAAGATTCCAAAGCAGCAAAGAAAATACGTTTAATTAGGGTTAGATTCCCTTAGCGGCACAGGTTATGCGATTACACTATAGTAACTGCACAATAACTGAGAGAGCTATGATGGAATCTCGTTTGCTGATGCATCACATCAGTTATTGGTAAAGGTAAAGGTCAGCCCATGACATGCCTCTACAGGCGCAGAGGGGCGGTTCCTATCCATTCGCAACGAATGACTAGAAGGATTTTAGTGGACTGAACCACGCTTCGGCCGCTTTACCCCTGGGAAAGACCCGGTATCCAATTTTCAAGATACTGGATGGGCCTCGGGGCCGGTCTGGAGGATACGGAATATCTCACCCCACCGGAATTCGATCTTCGGAACGTACAGCCCACGGCCAGTCGCTGTACCTACTACGCTAATAGCAGCCGGCCATCAACTACTGACAAACTGAAACTGATCCAGACTGAACAATACTGTTATCCTCCTTGATCTCCACATTCCAAAAATTCAAATTTCAAATCTTTCATTTTTTTTAAAGTTCTCAAAACTTCCGTCCCTTTTTCCCAGCTTTAGACATTCTCCTAAGCATCTCATTACCACAACATCATTAATACGATTTCTTCTCCCTAAAGTGAGACGCTATGTTTCGCCCCCGCACAAAACACGGTCTGTAGCCTTCTCCGACGATACAGGCATTACCAGTAAGGAACTCGGCCAAAGACAAAAATCCGGTTCCAGGTCAGATTACAAACCGGGAATATCCCTAATACGTCACATCTGTGTCTCCTAATGATAGTAAGCTACCCCTTGACAGACCAGGACAAGCCCTGAAGGTTCCAGGAGGTTGATGTTCCCCACATTTCCAGGCAATCGGCACAGGAAGGTGGTAGGGTTAACAGCCCTACGAACCGGCAGCCTTTACCTCTCCCCCCCCCCCCCACGGGAAATATTCCTGGTATTAATTTTCGCTACTGGCTGAGTAGACACCAGGGCCACAGTGCGGCCGGAAGGATTATGTCAATGAAAAATTGTAATGACAATACAGGAAATAACTCCTACTGATACCAGCTTATTTTTTTGCAGCAAACTCTTATGCCGTCACACCCACACAAGTATTATGCAATTAAATATGTACACAGTATACAAGTACGTAATCTAAGGAAACGCAAGTGGCCGTAAGGAGAGATCGAGCGAAAATAGCACAAAAAGTGGCGTTCGGATCAAACAGTTAAAAGTGACAAATTATCCTGTATTAAATGCTGAAAATAAATTATATCTCTAGCACTTGCGCTAGTATAGATATTTCTGTACGAATTCGTTTATCTTGTGTCTCTAAGTGCCCGAACAATGAAACAATTTTAAACCTCTCATTATTAATTCTGATATGTTAAATACTTCCAACATTCAACCGAACTTCTTGCATGTGGACAAGCGCAATTCAAGGCCTATATCGAACAAAATGTAACACAGGCACAAATAAAGTCGCAGATAGGCGTCCCAGGAAAAAAATTTGAAGTTGGGACTATTTCGCGCGAAGATCTGGGAGCTTATATGTCATGACCATTTAAGCGCAGTGGTAACTATATGTACCAGCTGCTGTAACATTAAGACAGTCTGCATTTCGCCGTATAGCTTGTTAATGTGTTTCACACCACGTTCGCAATTAACGCCGATTATTTTCCTAAACAGTTCTAACTGTACGGTCTTTATAGTGGAGACAGAATTCTTTACTCTGAGTGGTAGAAACTGACTGTATATACAGTTTAGACTTAGGAGAGTTTCAGCCTTGAAAGGCATAAGTTGAAGAATAGTTTTAAAACATGAAACCACACTTCTTGATGGAGAGTGGGTGCTAGTGGGTAGAAAGAAAATAACTTCTTATAATAAAACCAACTATATGCACTAATTTCTAAGATTCATTTTTGGAATAAAACTCTACATGTTTCGGACAGTTCCTCTGTCCATCAGAGAGATATTTTGGGCTTTGTGTGGTTTCGGGCCGTGAAGATACAGATCGTAGTATTATGGATTACGAGATCGCACAGTTTGATAGAGACGACAGGTTCCTCTGACACGCTACTTCCCACCCATCAGAACACGCAGCACTTCATCCAGAAGGACACGATCTATAAATATTTTAGACACGTATTCCTACAGCATCTAAGTCGCTTCCTTAGCTGACTTTTAGAAACACTTTGTGTAGTGCAGTTTTGGATACGAAACAAGAGAATGATTATTAAAAGAGTGCTAGGAGCGATAAAGCAAAATATGGCCTTAGCGCTGGGTAAAGCCTGGAAAACTTTAGCCAGAACAGACGATTTTACGACCGAGGCTCGTAAATGGTAACTCCGAAAAGCAAATACGTCGCTACACAGCACACACAACACTTCGCATTGTGTTGCAGTATTGCTAATCATGTTTGCCGCAAGCCCTATTCCAAGGTACAGAAACGTCAACCCACAAATTAAAATTCAGGTACCGCCTAGTACAACCAGTGTTGCTGAAATAGGGCGTCTGAGAAATGCAGTCTTAAACGAAAGGTCATGACCTTAATCTTGGATAGAGGTATTCCAGTGTACTTGCATTACGTGTTCACATGTTACAGCAAGAGTTCATTAGGCACTACGAAGTAAAAGACAGACTTATAATAAAGAAGTAGGGCAAATCGCACACAAGAGAGACGCTTGGGCAACGTTGCTGGTGAATGGAGGACAATTCAAGTCTTACGTACAAAGGACGTCCCATGTTTGACTCCGTGCAGAGGCCAGATCTTACGAGGATTTTCATTGTTTTCCCAATACCTCTACGTAAATTGTAGGGTAGTTCATTAAAGAGGGTGCAACACTTTCCTTCCTACGTCCTCCCCAGTTTACTGCTCATATTCGTCATGTTATTCAATATTTCAGGTCTCTCACCTAGGATGTTACAAAAGCGTCGTAAAATAAAGGAAATAACATATATACATGTGATACACGGCGGTGAATATAAAATTCACAGTGTACAAATTATATGGTGTCACATTCCATATGTATTCCCATCTATAGAGTTAGTCCAACAAAGGGACACCCACAAACATATTTGTTTTACACTCTTAGGCACAACCGCAAAGTTGCTAAAAGCAACTCTTAGCTTGCGTTTGACTGTCCCTCTCTTGGACAGCAGGAAACGATATGGATCTCGCAGAACAAATTTCGTAAAATTTCACATGAGGAATTCATACCAAAACCTGTCGACAGAATTCAATTTCGACTAAAGTCGGACAAAATTAACAGGAACTTTATATGAAGACCGGCGTAAATCTGTGATAATAAGGCGTTGATTTCCTCTTAGGTTGACAGAAGTTTCAGACAAAATTTGCAGAAAAATCAAAACACACATATTAGGTCGCGTACATTTTTTTTTCGAAAATCGTACTGTTTGCGAAATAATTAGAACAAATACGGCAAAATAAGCAGGACCAAATAAATAATAAGCTACACATAAATTCATCGTATTGTGACTTAATAATCCAGTGACGTAGTATTTGCGTCATTACGTCACATTTCTAAGCAGCTATCGACTTTTCCTGACGCGATTTACATATCTGAAAATTAGGGAAAATAAAACGTGCAAACTTAATATTTATTGCTTACGCATAGGAACATAAAATTCGGCATTTTTCGAGGTTATAATTATACCTATAATTATACTTATAAATCGAGTACGTAAAATTGTTTTTAATCAGCAAATACAAAATAGTTCGACTGGCTGAATGAGTCAATGTATGACCGGTAAATTTACCGAAATCGATATAAACACAAAAACGGTAGGTTCTGCAATTAATAATAACAACATGCCTTAATATTAGTAATAACACTCCATAAGGTGTAAAAGATTGTGAACAATAGCAAAAAGTGTGACCACGGTGGATTAAAAAGTATGACCATCTGAAAAGGAGCCCAGGATGCAAAGCTTCGAACACGCCTTAGTGTTACTTTGGACGCACATTTAATGAAATGTTTACTTCGTAATGTTGTGCATTATGGATATCAATTTCTGACGGGTCGGTCATGGAACTGCGTATCTTCAGTAAATCAGTTACAAATTATAAGGCTAATGTATTTTGCATACAGCTGCACCAATCAACACAAGAACAGGTGACATCAGGGTGGGATCATCATGGTGTCGCCTATAGCTTTCAACTGTAAGATGAACAGGACAGTCAGTCTGCATCAGGAAGTGGGTCGATGATGATGGCTACCAGGAAGACAAGGTGGGTTTTGCTGGCGGTACTTTCCTTTGTGCTGCATTGCTCACACGCTGAGGAAGTCAAAGTGAGTACTGAAGTGTATTTACGAACTTATTAGCCTTAGCTGACCATAATTTTAACTATGTACTGGATTCATGTATTGCCTGATAACGTAAAGAAAAAATATACACTGTAATGTTGACAAGAAGATGGAAATTCTCGTACCTCTCAAATAACCGTTTCAAGCAAATATTGTGAAATTTCTTAATATAAAACGAAGGAAAGATAATTACAAGATCTTGAGCTCAAAGTACGTAAATACCACCATATGTCACTTGAAAACTACTGAGAAAGACACCTTCATTGTACTCCTTTATTCGTATATAATGAAATTTCAACTAGCAAAAACCGTGTCCCTGATCAGTGTCTGCGATTATGAAAACGGAATTGTAGTAATATCTTTCATACCAATCAATTAAAACATTAGATATTCACAACTGACTCATAACAGCAATGTCCCAGTCAAAACTCAAAGGTATCAGGGCTATAATTCTCACCTTTAATATCTGCACATGCCGTACACAAAATGTACATCACAATACAGTACACATAAAATTAACTAGCCTAGCATAACCTATTACGTGAAAATGGTCCATCATTTGCCTTGTTATACAGTGACATTGCTAATTACTCAAGCACTTTTAGCGCGTTCTCAAAGTTACCCAAACAATGTTAACTTCGACATGTCTCTTCGCATGGATTAACTCGGTTGTCGCTTGACATCAGTCAAGAAAACTGAAATTTGCTAAAAATCGGAAGGGAAGAACAGTCGCTTTACATGCAGGTCTACCTACAATCACGACTACTTCATTAACTAATATTAGTGTGGTTCTTGTTGACAGTAACTGATGGCGGTAATAATCCGTAAGAGCCTTTCTTGTTTCTTCGTGCCAATCACACAATGCTTAATTAAGGAAAATATAATCGTACAATCACAATATTTAAAATTTACACATTATATCGAGGAACATACGGTTTTGTATATGCCTACAAAATGTAAAGTAAATGCTGCTGTTATATCAGGAACTACAAAAAGTTTTGATAGGTTAAAAAATATGAGGTTACGTACGACGGATTTTAAGAGGTCAATTTAAAGCGTAATAATTAAGTTGTACAGGTACATAACAACACACCCTAATAATAGTAATAACATTTAAAATATGCATACAATGGTAAATAACAACAAAATTAGTGGCTTCCGTTTTAGGAATGACCATCTCAAAAGAGTCCAAAATATGAAGACGCGTCATTGCTGGGTTATACGTATAGTACATAACCTGGCTCCATTGCCTTAAGATATACACTCGTTTTTGGTTTACAGGATGGCGCAAGAGGAGTTTTTCTATCCCTCTTTGGAAGACCGAGAACTTGCAACTGCCGTGAGTAATCCACGTGATCGTGAGAGTGTGGGGAGGGGGAGGGGGTGCTATGGCGCTACCCGGTGGAAGAACTTCGACGCTCCTCCTGCCTGGGCAGACCAGACAATAGACGCTTAACTTAAATTCAGGCAGTTCTGCCTATAATACTTGCTGCAGTGCTGGATTAATATGAACCGACTATTTTCACTTGTTGTCAGATTAAAATTACTTCCTTTGGGCATGACTTTCTACAGCACCTGTCCGTTGAATGATGCAAAAGAGTCGTGTTTGTCAAGTGCCTGAGACACGTCTAGTACTGAACGGTATTTGGTCTTTCACGTCGTATCTGGGTTCCGCAGATATTTCCCTTTAAGAAACAAAGCATCAATAGACACTAGACAAAATATGTTAAAATTCCTTAAAACTTTTATGGTAGGTTAGTAATAATTCAAATAGTAAATAGTTTTTTGGTGGAATGTTTTCTAGAATTTTCTATGGAATTTCAAATGTTCTGTATTTTCCCGGTGTTACACTAGGCAATATATTCACGCAATCCATATAAAAAGTCGGAAAACGTACATTTATCTCTCCCAAAATATATTTTCCTTACTCAGCACCTATTTACACCCGGAAAATGAAAGGATCTCAGCCACATTAGCCTGTAGCGTCATATAAACACAACGTCTTAGAATAACACTCAAACTTTCCGAAGAGTTTCTTAACAGACGTTTCCACATTGTTGTAACGCATGCGTACAGTATTACGTCCTTCGTACATAGACTAACCCTAAAAATGACATTGACAGAGAAACAGCATGACATTCCTCGAAATGTAATTGTATTTTTCGTTCATTTAACACGTACAATATTCCTGTCTTTAATATAATTACATTCAGTATGATAATTATATCTTTACAGATGAATTTGTGTTGATTTAAATTTCAAATTCTTAGGTCAAAGATACCAATATTAAGGCTATGAGCTCTCGTTAGTTGGGAATTTATCAGGCACGAAATACTGCAATTTGTATTCCAGATAATACCAGAAAGTATAATCAGAACAAAAAGGTGTTCAAAAGATTATATTGATGCATACTTTATTCTTTAAGCTTACAGCAGTTCGTACACAGAATGGATGACAAATGAACATTTAACTATGGTTTGTACTATTCATAGTCCCTTAATTTTAACGCAGACCGTAGATTACTCATCTCTGAATTACAAGGCACCTAGTAGAAATATTTCCGACACAACATTGTATTATATATCAAAAAACAGATATTTTTGTGACAATGGCATTTATTCGTAGGTTGTGGACAACCAAATCGAGTAAGTTCACGTCTGCAAGGTGGAGAATTTTCTGAGACTCATGAATTTCCTTGGTTGGTTGCAATCATTCTCAATGGGACGCAAGTTTCCAGTGGTGCGCTTATCAATGACCGATATGTCATTACGTCTAACGCTCCATTGGCTGGGTAAGTAATACCAATATGACGTAAGTTTGCCTTAACAAGAAACAAGAGATTGTAGGTAATTTGTAACGTCACAGAGCCTCCAAATTGGTACGAAACACATTGCAACCACTACTTTTATCATTTACTAAGAATTTTAATGTAATAAAATATTTATAGAAAAGGAAGAACGGTTTACAAACCATATTGTTATGCCTATGAAGGTATTCGTAAGATGTGTGGGTGATCTGGCAACCGTTGGAGGGTCGGTGTTGGTCGTGACCTCTTTCCGGCCGCTCCCTGATTACTTCTTTGTTTGTTTGTTTGCGAGGCTTGGGAATTGGTAAGTTTATTTTACTCTGGCAATTCGCTTACGCTTTGGCCGAGCTGAGTTTCTGAGACGTGATGACGGGAGCAAGACGCGCAACGCTCGCTATCTGGGCACATACTCGGCGGCAGCGTAAGTGCCTTGCCGGTTTTTTGGCTTTTTTTTTGTTTTTTGTTTTTGTTTTTTTCCTGATTACGGTTTACAGTTTACCGTTTGTTTTAATTTAGCACCCTCGACTGGCTATCTCCCCCTGGAATAGATTAGCATTTGGGTTTTTAGTAATTTTCTCGGAGTGCAACCTCCTTTGTTCTTTTGTGTTTCAATTTACTCAGTTCACTTTATTTCAATTTATTTTACTTTATTTTATTTGCCTCTTTGTATTCCTTTTATTTTATTATTGGCAGTAAAGTGTAACTGTAACACGTGTTGGTGTTTTCTTCCCATTAGAGTGATTGCAGCAGTGAGTTAGTTGAGGCAGTAGACTGCTTTGTTACCCACACCCCTCTCAGGAACCCCCATCCTACAGGATCTTCCAAGGGGTAGCGTGGCGCCGCTAGGGATATTTTGGTGGTAGCCCTGGCGGGCCATAACACATGTAAAATAAACCCCTTTTGGGGCGAAGCACGAAAGTGAGGCACGATAGTGTAATTATAGGGCCTTTTCACATCAAAATTCGTGACAATGAAGTCGAAGCCTTGTGGGGGAAAAGGGGGATTTTTCAGTATTTCTAAATATGGCTGGAAAACCGAGGAAGAGTTTATCAACTCTTACTGTGTGTGGACCAGTCATCGAGGCTGCGCACTGCCAAAAAAAAAAAAGTGTTAACAGGCGCAGTCTTTGGGACAGTTTGACTCAAACAAATAAATAGCTAGACGAATATGTGCGTGAATGTGGATATGAATATTATAAAATTAGTAGCAGGCTAAATTCTGGAAAAACCTGGCTACCATGCAGCACAGAATTTCTGAATCGTGTAGGAAAACCTACATATTAATTCTAAATACGAATATATACCTTTACTTGTTCTGTATGGGCGTCAAACTTAGTCCCTCACTGTAAATCGCCTGTCTAGTAAGTAGAATTATTGGTTCGTATTAGGAAGCCCACGGGTTCAAATCTCGTGGCGGAAGCAAGACACCGGCCGTGACACATAGTTGTAGACGAAGAATAATATTAACCCTTTGACGCCTAACGACCACTATAGTGGTCGTACCGCACCGCTAACCTCTAAACATTGCATTTTATATATTTATTCAACAAATACAGGTACTGAATATTTTAAACGTGGTATATACTCTCCGTTTTTTTTCTCTTCAAAATGCAGTTTGTTTCATAATTCTAACATATTTGATTCCTGTTTTATTCACATTATATACACAGGGTGTGCTAAAATTTTAAAACATAATTCCGGCGCCAAAAGTTTAAGAGTGGCTTTGTCAAAACACAGGGCGTTCCTTTTATTGCAAGACTGCCCACCCTACAGCTGACGACAGCGTAGCCACATACAGATCCATGACACAGCCCATTACACAGTGCTAAGTCCTTCTCACTTCCATTTAAAAACCGTCTGTTAGGTGAAGGAACTTGACTGAGTTGGCACCGTATACATTGCAACGAAGGGCCTTGGTGAATACACACTACGGAATTTCGGGCACCATAAAATCGGTGGCCCTGTTCAGCTGAGCAGCTAGCAACTCCGCAAATAGAGCCCCCCTACACTTTTCATTTCTCATCCTTACCGAAAGTGCGTCGTACTATACAAGGTAAAATAACACCGGGACAAGTGAAATGAGCGTAAATTGCAAGACTAATGGCGAGGTCAATTTCAGTCAGGAAACACAACTATAGTAGTATGTTATATGATAGTATTTAATAGCAAAGAAAATAGCTACCTCACTTCAATTTATCAACCAACGAATGCACATATAATTTCACATAAAACACTTTTAAAGAACTTTAAAACACTTTAAAACATTCCGACATGTTTCGATCTTGTCAGATCATCATCAGGGAGCTTTGTTCCTTGTTAAAGTTATATTACAGTATTCACAATTCAATTCGTATTTGCAAACGAGGTG
>Ga0123355_10009492_pt1 | contig 14804 bp, 9 predicted proteins | sample TergutEmb28metaG_3_FD_89872 | JGI IMG/M metagenome (GOLD analysis project Ga0123355, IMG submission 89872) | Embiratermes neotenicus P1 segment gut microbial communities from Petit-Saut dam, French Guiana - Emb289 P1 | ecosystem: Host-associated > Arthropoda: Insects > Digestive system > Gut ...
TTCTGTTGTTCCTCCCTCTGCGGCGGTCCCTACCCCTCTTTATACCTCCGAAAAAGGGGAAAACTTCGTTTTTTTTTTTTTTTTTGTTCCCCCCCCCCCCCCCCCCCGATGTACATTAATAGCTTTGCCTTTCGCTATTAGGCTAGGCGCGCATTGCCAACTTTACTCAAATATTTAGTTGCCCGGATGGAGAACACTGCTTGATACGAGAGCGCGAGCACTGGCAATTATTCCGTTGTGGCGACAGAAAAGTTGCAGCCTGTTGCGGCCTGACCCATTCTCGAGGCAACGAAATGTTGCTGAAAACGATAGGACGCACATGTTTCAGTGTGTCCGCGCGCACTGGCAATTAAACAGTTATTTGATAGCTGCAGTAAGGTGCACAAACCTTGTGTCTTGCGTCATACGGCTATGTCTATCGTCGAAGACGTAGAGAAGTTAATATGGGAAGTGGAAAGAAGACCATCTTTGTATAAAAAAAAATGAAAGAATACAGTGATAGAAATCTGAAGGATAAATTGTGGTACGAAGTTTACGAATCAGTCGTCACGAACAGGAGCGAGCTTCCAGTTGAACAGAAATCAGAAAAATGTATGTTAATTTTTTTGTTCATATTACTGTGGATCATGCTAATGATGCTAATATATTGAACAGAAGCGTACATACTGTAAAGAAAAACACAGAGGCTTTAGTAACTGTTAGTGAGAAGATTGGTCTGGAAGTAAATGCTGATAAAACTAAGTACCTGGTCATGTCTCGAGATCAGAATGCAGGACGAAGTTACGATACAAAGATTGATAATAGTTGCTTTGAAAGGGTGTAACAGTTCAAATATATGGGAACAACCTTAGCAAATCAAAGTTCTATTCAGGAAGAAAATAAGTGCAGATTGAATTCACAGAATACCTGCTATCATTCGGTGCAGAATACAATTTATAAAACTGCCCATTTAAAAGTCTTTTACTGACTACTGGAGGTACCCCGTGTCGCTTTTTGAGACGACCTTTCCTTATTCTAAGCAGAGGAGCACATACACGTGTTGTCTCTGTGAAGTCCATTCTGTAATGAAAGAATAAAGTTGCCAGTACAAGCAACAGTTTCGTTGACGTGCGCGCACGTTCACACGAAGTGTTTTATCACCGCAACAATTTAGTTGCCAGTGCGCGCCTAGCCTTACAGCAAGTACGAGTACATTTAACTGGAGGCTTTACATGTGATTATTCGTCTTGGTCGTGGGGTAGTCATCGCACAATGTGTCCTCTAGACAAACAGCAGCAGCCGAGTCCTGGACAATACTTTACACACAACAGGCGATTATTAAAACATGCAATATACATTACTTCGGCAGTGGCTGGTGAATGGATCCGGTGGTCAGGTGTAGCGGGAAAGGAACAGATTGCCTTCTTGCGCCTTCCCTCGCCCTTCCACCGCTTCCAAGAAATTAAGATTTAATCTTGCAGCCTCTCTCAAGGTAATAATAGTTATTATAACTGTTATAATTATGAAAAAGAAGACGTAAATGTCAAAATATGTAACCATTACCTGCAAAACAGAGAAGTCAAATCTAAAATTCTTGCCCAATATATTTTGAACATTTGAAATGAAATTCCGCTAGGGGATGAATGATGTAAATTTTTCAATAACCACATCGCTCTGTGAAAATAGCAATATTCTTAGAATTCTGAGTACCAACATTTGATACTGAACGATATTCCCAATCCCCTTTACCAGTTTTAAAGTAATATTATTAAGTATCCATAAAGACTGATGTAAAAATATTATGACCATTTTTATCGTGTCATTCTTTCATAGAAAATTAATCACAGACAATACAAACGAGGAAGATAAAATAATCAGAAAGAAATACATTCTTAACGATACGAATACAGCGATCCGAGGCTGCCACGGCAACATTGTTGAGGATGATCTTCTGGTTGTTACGCCGTGTGGTTGGGTACTGCCTACAGTTCAAGACGATACGTTCCTTCGAAACACCAGAGGGCAATTACCCAACCACCCGGCGCAACGATCCAGAAGGCCTGCTTCCTCTCAATACGAAAAAAAAAAAGTTTGCACATAATAAAATCTTTCAGCGCTGTATCATTTTCGGTGGGTAAAGTGGCAACCATGGCGCTATACTTGCCATGTATTTCAATGGAGTTCTCTCTCCTTCTCTTGTGCTACGCAAGTGACAAGAAGGTTAGCTGTTATTATCGTCGCTTTACTTAAATTTAAATGGACTCCGGGGAGTGCGAACCACACTGCCAACTCTGTCACTCACTCACTCACTCACTCACTCACTCACTCACTCACACACACACACACACACACACACACACACACACACACTTTAGGCGGCGGGATCAGCAGCGAATACTCCGCTGTCGTTGTCTTTCGGCATATGAACCAGACAAACTGTATATTACACAAAGTAGTAACTTCTGTACAAGTTTCCTTTCTAATTTTAATACATAAATTAATATCCACAGTTTCGGTGGTACAGCGGCGCTGAATTCGCCATACCTGAGTACTCGCCACTGTCTTCCGGAATCATACAGCACACTAAGCCAACGCTGGCAGCTTGCATTGTCACAGAATGCAGCACGTGTCCAGCGCCTTCTTCTGTTTGAATTGGCGAACAGTTCATCGACCGCCTTGGCGGCTTCTTTATTGCCATTCCATTCATTTCACGGCGACAACAAAACAATAACAACAGGATGCACGCATCTTCTTTCCGCAGAAATGCGGACAGTGTTGTGCAGATTAATGCGATTGAACATCCAACATTATTCCCATCCGTCTGTGTCCAACCGACAAATAACTTTTGGAACAAGAGACAGAAGTAAATGAAGGCTGAAGTTGTCCCTGTGCATGCCAGGTAGGCATACTGGGGTGGATGTATAGCGCCACTCATTCCCCTATTGGGTACTAGTTGGTCAGTGGCCAGCTTCACGCTCCGACAGCTTTACCTTCGGGGAAAGAGCCCCGGTATTCGCTAAACAGTAAGCTGAGTGAACTCTGCAGTCGATTTGGACGTTTTAGAGGAAATTAATCTCTTGCCCCTGTCGCGATGCAAACACTGGATAATTCAGCCCTAGCCTAATCGCTATACTGACTATGCTACCACGGCTCGTATGAAGTTTTGGAAAATTTAAAGAACGGTTATTAAATCCAGAAGCAGAGCAGGTAATGTAGCTTGCATGAAAAAATACAAACGCGTGTGACATACTGGTCGGTAAACCTTAAGGTAGGGATGGTGAATTCGTACATAAACCAGGCTCTGAAACAAGACGTTGCGTGCTTAGAATTCGATATGTCATTTGTGGTACGCGTTCACTCCCTTAACCATCAAGACACAGTGGTTAGTGCATGCAGACCTACCACCTGCTGAACATTTAAACCGTTGCCTGTTCCCAAAGTTTCAATGTCTCTCAGATTAAACACATATTTATCACAACGCCGACATTCGTGGTTTCCACATAATCATGTTGTGGATCTACTGAGTTTTTACGCTGAGTAGCAGGCTTACGAGTTCCCGACGTTTCGAAGAAACGTAACGCCTTCGCCTTAAAAGATGAGATAAACACGGTACTTTATTTTCAAAACGTCGGAAACTTTGCCACTCGGCGTTAACAATCCAGAAGACTCGAATCTTCGAGATGCATTCTATTTTTCGTGAGGAAGAAAATTATACTTTTAGTCAGATTAGATCAACTTCACTGCTGTAATATTTTCCACTGTATCTCTTACCACATAATGAGGAGCTTAAGGAGTTATACTCCTCGCCCGATATTGTTCGGGTGATAAAATCGAGAAGAATGAGATGGACGGGGCAAGTAGCGCGTATGGGGGATGGGAGAGGCGTGTACAGGGTTTTGGTGGGGAAACCTGAGGGAAAGAGACCACTGGGGAGACCTAGGCGTAGATGGGAGGATAATATTAAGATGGGATCTTCAGGAAGTGAGATGTGGGGGCACGGACTGGATCGAGCTGGCTCAGGATAGGGATAGGTGGCGGGCACTTGTGAATGCGGTAATAAACCTACGAGTTCCATTAAATGTGGGGAATTTCTTGACTAGTTGCAAACCGGTTAGTTTCTCAAGAAGGACTCTGCTCCATGGAGTAAGTGTAAGTAAGTAAGTAAATAAGTATCTCTCACTATGTCATGCTCCAGAGTGAAACGGGCACAGGCCTAATTACTCCCACATTGCTACTAAGGTTCAAGTAAAGAGACATAATGGGAGTCCTAGGCGTACATGGAAGGATGCTATCAAAACAGAGCTTAGTGTGAACTTTTGAACCAGCTCATCTGGCTGAACATCATGACACACCACTCACCTAAAACACGTCAGTATTCGTACAATGTTAATTCTCGTTTGTAGCTCTGTGCCGCTGCTTAGCTTTGTCAGTAACAAATGTAACGCTCAGTATCTACTTGACTTTTCCTAAAATGGCCAGAACAGAGCAACTGCAGAATTGCAAGTGCCGTCACATAGTCAGTGAGCTGTACCTGTCACACGGCCGGAACATGTGGCTGACACGCAACAACTTTTCATTTCCGACACAAATCACTGATTGTTTCTATTGAACTGGTTGCATTCCAGCCTCCGACTGACAGATGGCGACATTACACAAGTATGTCAACAATACCTGCTATGACGCCACTATGAACCCTTAACGCACATCATGAGGGTTAAACTCGTCACATCATGGGGCCCGAGAGTTAGAATCTTGTTTGCCGAAGGATCAGATGAATATTTACTGTTTGAGCCAACAATACGTTATTACTAAGTACACAGTACTAAGTACAGAACGCTACACCCGCTAAAGCCAACTATTTTACAGCGCGCAGCCTTCGCAAAAGTGTTCAATTAAAAATATTCACATAAAATAAAGAAAGCGAGAATGATCGGAATGATAGAGGAAAAACACAAAAAAAGCAGGGAGAAAAGAACGGAAGAATTTAAAGACACTTATAACCACAGGATATTTAGACAAGTGCATATTTTGTTTATTTATATACACAAAATGAAATGTGTGCACGTCTCATTAATAAACAATAAAGCAGATGAAATTTTATAACTTTCAAATACCTGTTTTAGTAGGAGTGCCTACTGTAGCCTTCCTTTGCCCATAAATATTCTTTAAAATTCTTTTTATATTTCACTGCAATATGAAATGTTTTCTTAAAAACGAAATCTATCAACCGTAAACAAACACCTTCCCAGAAGTATGAATCAATGACTTATAAATGAAGACAACGCAGCAGCGCTTAACGTGACATGAGAACTAAGTAGTAAGACGATAGCACTTTTGAACTTAGCAATTCGTAAAATGAAGAAATCAACTATTTTAATAACAAGATTATAACAGAAACAATGACTGGCTGTAGACATTTCAAAGAGGCGATAATTATCTGCTTGGATTTTAAGCATTACAACAACAAATACACTTGAACAAAAATTAATGTAGGAAACCTAACATATTATGTATGAGGCAGTTTGTAAAAACCAAGGCTCAAAGTTTTACTTATTTTGATATTATATAAAAAATCTTAGTTTTTCGTGTCCGTGCATTAATAAAGAATTTCCACAATAAAACCAACAAAATCACTGATGTTAAAATTATATTTTTTACACACAATTTTTCATAACTCCGACATGTTTCGACCTATCTTGATCATCTTCAGGGAGTTACTCAAAATCAATAAAGCACATACAAAACATAGACGAATTAAAATTTGTGCACAAAATGTTTGTAGATATGAAAAAATTCATTTGTAATAGCGTAGAACTGGTAGATGCTGAGGTTGTAATTTTTGTTTTTACAGTGGTTCAAATCACGAAGATATCAAATTCATGTTTTGGACATCCTCCTGATACGAATCATTGTAAAAAAAAAAACTATAAAACTACTATAGCTCTACTCTTCCATGACCGCGGCACTAGATGGGGGTGAGTGGTCAGCAGCACGCCCCGGCCGCACTTTACCCCCAAGGAAAGGCCCGGTACCCATTTTACAGGAGGCTGGGTGGGCCCCAGGGCCGGTCTGAACGGGCGGAAAAACTTGTCCCCACCGGGATTTGATCCCGGACCGTCCAGCCCGTAGCTCAGTCGCTATACCGACTGAGCTACCGGGCCCACAGTCTTCATAATACTGTTGGTTAATAATCTTACGTACACAACGCACAATAGGCGTGCGTAGTTCGCATAGTCTTACTAAAACGACCTACATCGCACTAAAAGGGTACCAAATTAAACACACACTTAGTGTCTTATTAAAATGTCCGACACCACACTAAAAAGCGTACCAAACCGAACTCACGCGTGGAACTGTGCCTGTTGATTTTAATAATATGAACTACAGTTTCGAAATATGATAAAATCTCGATATGGGCTTCATTTAAAGAAAATGATGTAACCATTTCAGACACAGTGTATCAGGTAGAAGCATTTTGTACTTTTCATTCATTCACTCGTTCTTTTTCTTCTTTTATTAATGTTTTCTTCCGTCTTCGTATTTACTCTGCTTCTTCGTAACTCTGCTGTTCTTCATGTCCTTCTTTCCCTCCTCCTAACGATAGAAGGTCTTCAATTCATGAAGAAAAATCACTATTGCAGAACCTTCCTATACGCCTTCTGCTCCCCCGGAAAAACGCCTTTGTTACATGCGCATTCTACAGATTATGTGGAAATATGACGTCATTCTGAACTGTCATATGTATCCAGCCCCACCAGATGTAGATAAATGCAGCGTGCAGTAGCAAAATGCGATCGTTACCAAACACGTGGGATGTTGCCAAGCAAGACAACAAGATGGGGTGACGCAGCATGCCGACTGTCACCTTGTGAGGTGGACGGTAATTGTGTTTACTCAACCAGAATCCAGAAATAGCACCACAATTTCGAGGTCTCAAAGTAAATGCGAAATGACCTGCACTAACGTGTGACTCACAAGAACACTTTAGTCTTTACAAATGATACTGGATTCCTTTAGAATAGTAATAAACTAAACTGCAACAACATATTAAAACAGGTCACAGAGAAACTGGGTGCGAATATTTTAAATATTTTTGACTGTTAAAATGAAAATAATGTTGGTCTTCTGCGAGCACAATGGTTAATAGTAAGTTCCATCTAACATCATGGTAGAATATTCCTTCAAAATTCATAGTCACTCAGCCGGTCAAGAAATCGAGTTTATGAATTTAAGGAATATGACCTTTCATTTGCATTTTCACAAAATTCTACCAAAGAGCCTCAGTGTGTAAAGCATAACTTGAATTTGCTCCCTTTCGAGGAACCTGATGTGAGAAATGCAATTATGTGAACGTAAAGAAACAAATACATGTGGCTTATTATTAGATAATAAATGTATAGCTGTGTCTGACAGTGATTTCCTAATTAACTAATTAAATATACATGTAAACACAAAACGGGAAGTCCTAACTTAAGTTAATGTTAATGAACTACTGTTGTTTCTGCTTTACTTTGTTCCGTTGCTAGCTTACAGGTTGCTTTTCTCTTCTCGTCCTTTTTATCTTTTTCCTGTCCTTTTCAGGTGCCTTTTGTTTATTTGTTTTTCATTTAATATTTATCATGTATAAAAGTTTTCCTTATGCCAAGCATCAGCGCTTAAAGGCATCGAGGAGGGGCGAACACTAAGGACATACATTTCAAACTTTGGCATTCAACTGAACTGGGTGGTCAAGATCTTCACTCTTCAATCACTTTAATCTGGTTTAGTCGTAGCAGCTAAAAAAAAAAAAAAGTTTTTATCGGATCTCAAAAGAAGCTCCTTCAGTTCGCAACCAGCATTAATAATAGGAACTTTTAATAGGCGGTTTTCAGTCTCTGGTCTTATCGCAAATAATGGATTCAAAATGGCTGTAAATGTCACAGCCACTACAAATTTCCTTATCACTTTCATGCAGGAGCACTGTCATTAAGTTACGACATACAGCATTAAGGTCAGGAACTTTGGTCTTTTCCGCTTACTGGATGGACATTTGTCATCAGTCATAAGCATCAGATTTTTCAAACTGGATGACAGGATCGTTCCTGACATTCAACTTGACATTTGATGTAAGCTGCGACAGTGACAGTGCCTCGCGGTTAAAACTGAATCATTAACCTCGTATATGATAAGCAGACGATGTGACTCCACATCACGTGAGTGTCACATTCATATTATAACTTCACGATTTCGCACGTGTTCGGTTGCGGCAAGCCACAAATTGCGGTATAGCTAACCACAGGGTGGGCAGTGTTGGCGACACCGACTGCCTTCTAAATACGTGCAAATATGTGAGAATATTCGCACCAAGTTTTTAACACGTTATGTTGAACAGTTCACTGTTATTTGGTGTTTACAGGAACACTTTCGTTTGCATCCGAAATCACTGACATGAAACAGCAGAGTGGTTGGTGTTTCCTCAATAGCGGGAACAGTTTGCAGATACATTTATGATCATAATTCTGCTGGCATTTGTTAAGTCCTCATTTATTAGCAAGGCTGAGTTTAAGCATGCCACTGTGCCTCGCCGTAGACCCTTCGTGTTGTCTTGTTTTGATATAAAATAAGTTAGGAGAATTTGGAAACTATGCATCCCGTTGTGTTAAACCACAAAATACGGAGTAAACAAACAACCATCGAGCACAACTTTATAGAGTACTCATATAGCTACATGTCTCGACCCTATAGGGCCATCATCAGGCAGATTTTTAGCACATATTAAAAGAAGTATACGAGGGGGTGCTGATAATTCCTTAGCCCGACCAGGAAGGAAACAAGCTACAGCGACCAAACTCAGGATTTACTCAACATACTCCCCAAGAAGCTCAATACACTTCTTAGCCCGTCGCCCTAACTGTTGCAAGGCACTCAAAAAAAAAATCAGAAGGTTGTTCGTCCAACCAGGTCTCCGCGGCAGAAATGACCTCCGCGTCGGACAAAAAGTCTCCGTGTGCCGGTTTCTGCTGCACGATGTTACCCCACAACTGAATATGCCAATAACATTTAGCGAAACTCCCCAATACAAAAGTCATACAATTCGTTCGGCGCCTATCGAACTGTTACATTCGGACAGGCAGACGTGCCACGCTTACAGTTGCAATTTTTGTGCCGGTTATGAATGCGCCCACCAGAAGAACTGCAACGTAAAAATGTCCGCCATTTTTCCAGATCCTATAGGCAAGGGCGAAAGCATTCCGCAAATGACAGCAATGCATAAGTGCTTCGCCACAGCACTGCATATGAGGGTTACAGAAAGTTTATGAGATGTGGGTCAAGATTCATGTATGGGGATGGCGTATGCTGGTTAGAGGACTGGAAAGTATCTACAAGCGTTGCGGATGGTGTACTTCTGAATCAACTAATACGAATAATAATTATAATTATTACAGTCCTATTGACACTAAATACAAATAGGCCTACGTGCTAGACAAATTGACAAAAATTTCTAGAAAGCCTCGTGCTACCTCCGTCCTTTCAAATGTTCCCGCCTGTAGACACAGGCCCATTTTGTGCCTACAAGTCCCACCCCAGTCGTCCTTGATTTAATCATCCTAATAATGTAGAATGCCGATCCCTGTAGTCTAAGGCGTGGGTCTGCAGCCACTCGCTTGCTGGGATTGCAGGGTTCGAATCCCACAGGATGCATGGGCCTCTTTTGAGAGTTGTGTGTTGTCAGGTAGAGGTCTCTGCGACGAGCCGATCGCTCGTACAGGGCAGTCCTACCGAGTCTGGTGTGTCTGAGTATGATCGCCGAACCCCAGAGAGGTGGCCTAGGCAACACTAGGTCTGTTACAAAGTATGGAGTTCAGCTTGGAATTACTGATAATGAATCAGCAACGAAATTTTTCCCTGCTCTTTTCATTCTTCTTCGAACTAAAAATCTTCCAGGATTTAATTTGTGTATTATGTCCTTACTGACCCAGTGTTCAAAAGCCGACGTTTATCGGCATACTGAAATTATGGGTTTCTTAGCGAATGTATTCAGTCTGGGTTTATTTGAAACAAACATGCGCTGGCTTACAGAAAAGCATACATAATTCAATTTCCTATGTGTTATGTGTTTGTTTATGATAATGTTTCCAAACTTTTCCGCCTTAGAAGAAAAAAAAAAAAAAGGACAGAACCGCAAATTAAGAAGAGGCAGAACACTGTCTTGTACTTCGAAAGTTCTTCCCTGACTTCTCAGAATTCTAGGGAGTGATATAAACAGTTCTTAACCCGTTTTACACGAACTGGTTCTGTTGTACGCCAAAGCCCCTGAACAGTCAGGAATACCATTATGCACTAAAATTTCGAAGTCTTGATGTTAAACCTCACTTCGACCAACCCATTACAAAGGTAAAAAGTACAGCAACCCCATTACAGGCCTGGTCAGGCCCTGAGGGTTCCAGGAGGTTCAGGCTCCCAGTTTTAAAGATAGTCGGCACATGAAGATGGTAACGTTGTCAGCCCTATGCACTGGCGGCCTTTACTCTCCTGGAAATATTCCTGGTACTCACTTTTGTTAGAGGCTGAGTCGACCCCAGAGCCATAGTGCGGCCGGAAGGATTGTGTCAATGAAAAATTCCAACGGGAATCGAACCCGCGCACTTCGCCCAACGCCGAGAGGGACTGTGCAAGATACGAGCTAACTGAACCAACTCTTTCTGTGTTCTCATGGCGAATTATCCGGGTACTGCGAGTAAGCTTCCGGTTATCACATGCTACGCGTAGCAGCCAGCATTGCCGTATTTTATTTTTGTTTCAAAAGTTTCAGAGACGACTGCGCATGGCGCTGTCTTACTTCCGGTATTCGCGAATCAGACTGCTCCAGAATCGAATAAGAAAGTTTATTCATAATTGGTTCCATGCGAAAGCCAGGATGTTCGCTGGAGTGGGGGAGGGGGGAATGAACCCCCACTTTCCTATCATTATAATTCACAGCAGAGGCCTGTGTTTAAACGTGGCAGCTTCCAGCACTCTGAAACAGGTCTTATCCATCGGCAGTTACTAAAGGTGCGTGTGGGTCGAACACATTGTGTGAGTAACAAGCATACGCTACACCATAGATCACCTTTCTTCCAATCAGGTGTTTTCTCACACAAGCATAACTGGCGTACACGATCCACTGCACATCTACTACACATTTTACTTCTCCCGTGCGCAAAACAGTGCCTATGACTAAATGATAAAACTGTTAATAATGTAGCATCACAAAACGACGACGATGACGCCACATAACGTATGTAACGTCTACAGCGTCGATAAATCTCTTATTACAAAGCACAAGTGTCATCACCATTATCAGCTCCAAGGATCTTTACCGTTTGGCAGCTGACCACCGGAGGTCATCCATTTTCCCGCTGTCGTACTGTTTACAGCACGCAATACACCGTCTCTCCATTCAACTTTGTATTCTTATGGACATGTATTCAGCAGGTATATGTACACTCCTTCTCTTACTACTTCATTCTATAATGTGAAATGTTTCTGTTCGCAGAACCCGCTTGCACTGCAGTTTGAAGCACGTTTATCTTCAGCACACATTTGCCTGACATGCAAATTGGATACGTAGACCTAGTTTCAGTATTCTTTGAGCACGGCTGCTAATGGGAGGCCAAACACCAACAGACACGATCAAGAACCGTGCTGCGTGTAGTACTGGAACTACAAGCTGGCGAATACGGGATGCTGTTTCCAACATGGTCTTCTAGCGTACTGTCAAAACGTTGAGGGTGACGATTTCGTCCTCCTACAAATCAGAGGAAGCATGCATGCCGGTTTTCGGAACATACATTCTTCAAAAGATGTCTTCGCTATTTTACATTTCTTAACTACGCCAGACGCTCATAACGACAAACATTGCGATCGGCAAAGGAACTGAAGATATTGTTATACTCTGTAAAAAATGGGAACACCATACTAAAATCTTGGGCCTGATATTAAAAAAATCTTAGTATTTTAAGCAATTAGAAACCCATCTAACACATGAAACCCGAACTTACAATTCATAAAATCGTTCGAGCATTCGTCTCATGTATTTGATATATTTCGACACCACTGTACCTTGAAAATCTTTACAATATTCAGTTACATGAAATTTGCATATTCGACAGTCTTAGAAGGCTCATCGTCTTTCATTTCGCGTATACGTTTAATTATTTAAGGCATATTATCTTAGCCGTTTAATCACCACCTCTGGATCATGGTCTAGGATATAGCAAGTTGCGAACTGCGAAAAGCTATAGATTCCTTAGGACCTCGCAAACGCGATTCCCTTACGCCTTCAACATCCTCTTCTGAAGTACGCGGTATTCCTGATGATTTCTTCACCACGCGTCCCCCCTCAAGTAAGAAACCCAATAAGGTATCAATTTTACATTTAGAGGGTTTTATTCTTATGCACGTCGAAAAATGCGTTAAATGGTTATGAGGGAGGTTACTTACTTCGCAGATGCGTTTCAGTACGGCCGTACTGTCATCACGCAAGCGTGAGAAGTTCATTTAGCGCACAGTTTTACCATAAGCATTCTGCTTGGTAACACACAAATTAAAATTAAATTGTTAAATACTAAAAGAATAAATTTTCCACCTGTCCAGACCAGTCCTGGGGCCCACCCAGCCTCCTGTACAATGGGTACCGGGTCTTTCCCGGGGGTAAAGTGCGGCCGGGGCGTGCTGTTGACCACCCAACCCCTTCTAGTGCCGCGGTCATGGAAGAGTAGAGCTCTAGCCACCCTCTGGGCCACACCGGGCCAGTAACGGGATCACTTTACCTTTACCTTTTTTACTAAAAGAATATATAGTCGTGTACCATGTGGGTGTCTATTATAGGATGTGGAGCCTGGAATATCTATGAACACTCATGGTTTGTTTTCTGATTTCGTTCCTGACCCTGGAAGCATCTGACTGCTACCGGTACCGGCACACACCGCGGAGCAAAAAATTAAAAAAACCGTAACATATACATACAATAAATGTGTTGAGGATTCAACGGTGTGGAGCTTTACACAGCTAACCGTGCACATATCACAGTGGAAAGAACAAAGTGAGCTGTCCAGACGTACATGAATGACACCGTGTGCCTTGTGACGGTGTTTCAGCGATAAAAAAAAATCTGTCACTGATGACAGACATTTTAACCTCCACATCATAAAATAAACATCCATATGATAAGCGAGTACACATACTTAGTATTTAACACTTAAATTTTAATTAGTGTGAATTTTACCTAATAGAATGTTTGTGGTAAAGCAATGCACTTAATGAACTTACCAGGCTCACCTGCTGACGGTAAAACCTACCGAAACGCAGAGCGAAGTACTGAAATAGTTTTGCTCGGCTGAAGTAAACAGTGATGAAATCTGACGCGGCTGATGGGCGAAGGACTTATTTCCTTTGATCGCCATGAAAGCTCCAGGTGCATGCCACAGAGTTAAATTGTGTTGCTGTATAAACTATTTGTCTGAATACTAGAAACAAAAAAATGTATTTAAGAAACTGGTTGTAGTGATTAGTACCGTAAACTTTTATTTTATGTGCATGTTATATCATGTCGATACGGCGGTTTGATGTCGTCATAATGCCCACAGTGGCCAGCAATTACTACACGGAGCGGAATGAACAGAGCGGACATAAATAACTAGAATTTTCGCTCGCTCGCGAATATTAGTATGATCTTCCGGAAGAAAACGAAAGGAAGAAGGTCCCAGATGGCTCTAAGGCTTAACACGTGTCGACAGTAAATTAGAAGAATACCTTACGGACAGTACATTCAGTGGCTGACGTAATTAAGACAACATGCAGCGTTAACGACATCACAATTAGCCTGTCCGTTAAGTGAGAGCAGTCAGTGTAAAAATTACTAATATTTACTTGTAGATGAGAATTAATATGTCAGTTAGAAGTAAAAATTTACCACTTTTAATAACATGGGGTATTCATACATCCCTTTTTAAAATAATATTAGTTAATGGTTAATTAGTACCAGTAGCAACCTGGACAGCGTAGTCGGTCTGTCGGGTCGAGAGTCGGGGTTCGCTTCCAGTGAGTGGCAAAAGACATCTCTCTTCATTGAAACATCCAGAGCAGCTATGTGGCCCATGGGTACCAGGTGCTTTTTCTCAGCGGTCAAGCGAAAGGGGCAAAAAGCTGACCAGTCACCTCCATCCAACGCCGCATGAGTATATCCGTAACATTGGTCCCTTTATATGACGTCGTGACGTGACCAGGGACGCCTTCACCTTTCGGCCCTAAATACCTAGTGTACCTTACGCAGGTTTCAGTTACGTTTTAAACTCATTATACATCCACCGCATTCACACGATTGCTGGCAGTGGTAATCACACAACATTCGCCTGCGACAAAACGCACTGGGCTGGCGGATATAGCTGAGAGACGGCCGGATGGGAACTTAAAAGGAGGCAAAGAGTGGCCAGCTTCGAGAACAACTGTCAGCAGCATCCATGGGAATTCTTCCCTCGGCCTCGGTATATTGCAAACCGCTTTTCTTTCCCATCCTATCTGATGCCGCAAGCAGTTTCAGTTTCTGAACGCCAGTACCTTGCCATAATCGACTCGGGCGTCTTCAGTTTAGCGCACTAGGAATGATAACAAGCCACTCCGACGTTCATCAACACGAACAGCTCGTCGGGAGTCGAACTACTTTCTGTTTCGGAATGGGGTTCTCTGTATGAAGTGGGGGGGGGGGGGGGGGGGGGGGGGGGGGGGAGAAAAAAAAAGGGGGGGAAAAAAAGAGGGAACGAAAAGGAAAAACAAAAAAAGAAGAGAAGAAAGAGAGGAGAGAAAAA
>Ga0123355_10009493_pt1 | contig 14804 bp, 16 predicted proteins | sample TergutEmb28metaG_3_FD_89872 | JGI IMG/M metagenome (GOLD analysis project Ga0123355, IMG submission 89872) | Embiratermes neotenicus P1 segment gut microbial communities from Petit-Saut dam, French Guiana - Emb289 P1 | ecosystem: Host-associated > Arthropoda: Insects > Digestive system > Gut ...
ACCAAAACCTACAGCCAACCCATCCAAAGAGAGTGAAACGGCCAACATAATTGCTTCTGTAGCAGATATATGGGTGCTCTCGTCTGCATCTGCGGCTTCAGGATCTGCATAAAGATGAAGGATAAACTTGAGGCTAAACAAGGAAAATCTAATGGATTTGTCCAATTTTGAATGTCTTTTTATTATGGATTTTATTATACCGTCCAGCAATTTTATAAGTCCCATAATAAATAGTACAACAAATGCAATCCCTGTTGCCAATCCTTCTGGGATATGTGCGCGTACACTAACGCCTATTAATAGTGCCAAAGCGGTAATAAAACAACACACAATATTAATGATGTGTATAGACTGCAAAGGGATACGTATTTTTTTGCTTCCATATGCAAAACCGGCCGTGAAAGCATCAATGGACAAACTTGACGCTATCACGGCCGCTTCTATTATCGGGAATATAATCATTTTCATCGCCTTCCTCGTAGGGGTTCCATATAACCTACTCAACATATGGCGATAAGGTGAATAATTTTTTATCTATATCTTGTAAAGGGTTTGAACTTTGTAAGCCCGCGTAGTGCTTGTAGATATTGGAAGTCAGTTAATAACCAGTAGGTGCAGGTATATCCGATGTGTTGGCATCAGAAAATTTTTGAGTCCAGTGATAATCTATTGCGCCTACACCTATTTCCGTAAATCTGGGACTCATAATATTACTTCTATGCCCTGGTGAGTTCATCCATGCATTTACGACTACTGCTGGCGAACGTTGGAAACGTCCAAGGTTTTCACCCAGTGCAGACATAGGAAAACCAAACAGTTGCCTGGAGATATTGGCAAAATGACCATATATCGGACTTTCATGTCCAAAATAACCTATATCCAGCATACATTGCGATTTAAAACGCGCTGCCATCATTAATGTAGGACTAATAGCGAGAGGGTGGAGTCCTTCTCTTTCTCTTTCGATATTTACAAGACGAACAATTTCCAACTCGTCTTCATTTATGCCGCCATTTGCATGATACTCTCTCATCCAAGCGCGAAGCTCCGCATCTGTCATCCTCCTACTTGGGATGATAATCCTATCTGGCGTAGGCCTTGGCGTAGGAGTTGGTACTGGCGTAGGACGAGGAGTCGGTACCGGAGTTGGTGTAGGTGTAGGAGTCGGTACTGGGGTTGGCACAGGTGTAGGTGGTGGAGTAGGTAGATATGGATTGTATGGTGGCGGAGATGCCGTAGGAGTTGGTGTTGGCTCTGGTGTAGGTTCTGGCGTCTGGTATGGCTCTGGGGTTTGATACGGTTCTGGCGTTTGGTATGGACTCGGATCGGGTGTGTGGTACGGCATAGCTGTAGGGGTTGGAGTCGGATCCGGTGTGTAATATGGCGTTGGTGTCGGCCAAGGCTCTGGCGTTGGCACAGGAGTATGCTGTGGTGTTGGCGTATGCTGCGGCGGCGGTGTATGTGGTACCCAAGGCCAAGGGGTAGGATCTGGAACCTGCGTTGGTTCTGGTGCAGGATATTGTGTAGGTGGGGGTTGATGCTGAATATAAGGCGGCAGCACCCCAGGTGTAGTAATTACAGCTATGTTACGGATAGGATCCCAACCAGCTGTACCGCCAATGGACTCTGCTATAGTCGCGAGTGGCAGCATCATAGTATTGTTTATTATCATCTGCGGCACATCAGGAGTAACCCTTAGCCCGTTGACTGTAAAATAGTCCCTATCTGCTGTGATCATTACCACAACATTGTTTGTAATTAGTGAAGCTGTACGTGTTTCTGGGAACCAGCTCACATAAAAACCCATGCGTTCAAATACGCCGCGGACCGGGACCATGGTCCTATTATGTACTATTACCGGCCCTTGTCCCTGAAAATGTACTGGGTAGCCGTCGATTGTTACGGTTATATTGCTATTAGCATGTATCGCAAAAATAGGGATTGCCCCAAGTGCGAAAACCAACACTAATGCAATAAGAATTAACCGCTTGTGTGATTTCATGCGATCCTCCGACAAATATGTAGTAAATGTGCATGGGACATAAATTACCACTTACAGTGCATTGTGTCAACATAATTAATGTAGACAAATCAAGTAGAATATTAATGTTTGTGGCATTTTTTTGCATTTTTACTACTGTAGTTTTCGACTACACAGTACATTATGTGCCGTTGCCATCATCGCTATTTGATTTTACAGTTATTGCTAGCGTCATTGTATACACATTTACAGCACCATTCGATTTTAGTACCTTTGCACACTCGTTTAGACTTGCACCAGTAGTGTATATGTCATCGATTAATATAAAACTCTGCCCAGCCACTATGTGTTCAAATTGCTTTTTTATACGAAAAGCTCCAGCTACATTTTCTATACGTTGCCTGGGATGCAATCCGCTTTGTGGTGGAGTATATTTTGTTCTTTCTAATATATCAATTACAGTTATGCCCTTTGCTTCACCAATTGCTTTTGCAATTACATATGCTTGATCAAAACCGCGTTGTCTGCGTTTTGCTTTGTGCATAGGAAGAGGCACCAACGTTAAACCGTCCAATAATGGCTCAATTATATGTGTTGCCCAAAGCCGACCAAGCCCTTCTGCAATAGACTTCTTTTTTCGAAATTTTATATCTCGGATGAGATCACGAACCAACCCTTCGTATACAAATCCTGCCCTATTATTTTCAAATGCATAATTTTTGCCATAACATGAAGCACAAACTTCAACGCTCTCGGGAACTGGTACGCTACATATTTTGCAACCTGGTGTCTCCAACTGTACAAACAGATTCACACAATATTCGCAAAGCCATAATCTACGCCTAATCTTATCTTGCAGTGGCAAAAGATTGCGACATGCTATGCACCTTGGCGGGTAAATCCAATCGACTATATTATGAATTAGCTCTCGCATAATACCTCCGTCTTAAGTAACATATCCATACTCTACATCATTTGCATAAACACTAGCAAGATGATAAAATTCCTTTGGAGGTGTTTATATGAAACAAAAATATATTCCCTTAGAAAAACGTTCTAAGGCTCAGCAGCGCAATTTTTTTTCGAAGCAACGCAAAGATTGGGGAGAGATTAGTCCAGTCACACAAAAGACCCAAAACAAAAAAATATACAATCGTAAAAAATCCGAAAGGTGGCGTCAAAACGACCCGTCGATCGGATTTTTTGTTTGTATATAAAAAAGAGGATAACTGACATATGAAACCACCTATAACCCTGTATCTTGACCATGATAAACCAGCAATCGTTATCTTGGATCAGACACTTCTACCACAAAAAATAGAATATATTTCGTTAACAGATGCACATCAAGTATGGGCTGCTATAAAAGAGCTAAAGGTACGAGGTGCACCTGCTATTGGCGTTACCGCCGCAATGGGTCTTTATGTTGAAATGAAGCACACTACCACTGTTATCACAACAGCTGACTCATTTGCTACTAAGTTTAATGCGGTAAAGACATACCTTTCGACTGCGCGCCCTACGGCCGTCAACCTTGACTGGGGACTTACGCAAATGGCAAATTGCTTTGAAGACAACAAGCACAAATCCGTACCAGAAATTATTAACGCATTGGGAATCGCTGCCGACAATTTGGCAAAAAATGATACTGATATTTGTCGCCGTATTGGAATCAGTGGCGCAGCTCTACTCAGGGAAAATATGGGTGTCCTTACTCACTGCAATGCTGGTGCCTTGGCGGCTACAGCTTACGGCACAGCTCTTGCTCCTATTTATTTAGCACAGGAGCAAGGCATTAATCTACGCGTCTATGCTAATGAAACAAGACCTGTATTACAAGGTGCTAGACTAACTGCATTTGAACTCTGTCATGCTGGCATTGATACAACCTTGATATGTGACAATATGGCTGCAACTGTGATGAGTAAAGGCCTAATTGACATTGTGTTGGTAGGCTGTGACAGAGTAGCCGCAAATGGTGACACTGCCAATAAAGTCGGGACTCATGGTGTGGCAGTGCTTGCTAAGCATTTTGGTATTCCTTTTTATGTATGTGCGCCTTTTTCGACAATTGATTTTGCAACTGCGATCGGCAATGACATAATTATAGAAGAAAGGGAGTCATCAGAAATCACTACATTGTGGTATAAACAGCCAATGGCTCCAAAGGAAGTAAAGGCTTTTAACCCTTCCTTTGATGTAACACCTGCAAATTTGATCACAGGATTTATAACAGAAAATGGCATTTTACAACCACCGTTTATTACGTAAAAACCCTTGAATTGTAAGAGCTGTCATCTTTTTTCTGGTATGCATGTCCAATAAATATGGTAATATTTGGCGCATTATGCCGCTCATAATGTTAATTTGCGGTAAATAATCATTGCATAATTGTTACGAGAATGTTACAATTATGCAACACAACACGCCAGCCGTACTCACAATCAGCAACTTTTGCAATAGTTTGTTTGTACCGTAGGTGATTGTTAAAAACGCTTGATGGAAAATACAAAAGAGATATCCCAAGCGAAAAACGCTGCGTTTAAAACAAGGCGTACATCAAACGGAGGTAAAAATGAAAATGTTGAAGAAGACGATAAGGACCGTTGTCTGGGTCGTGGTCTTCCTGGCTTTTACCATTGCTATACCCCCCGCAACACACCTGTTTTTTGCAGGAGATTCACAACTTATGCAAGTAATGGTATATGACTCCGGGCAAGTCACACGTCACCGTACCGGTTCTGCTACCGTCTCAGATTTGTTAAACGAATTGGGGATACCCCTCAATCAACTAGACCGCACCAATCATGCTACACATGCCCCTGTCTGGGATGGCATGAACCTAATAATCTTTAGGGAACTTGTTCATGGGGTAAGAATCGATGGCGAATATATGGGAGCTCAGATGATTCTACCAGGTTCTACAGTCGGGCAAATTTTAGTTAAGCACCAATTAGAACATGACATAATGCTATTATACGGTGGTGATCTAACCAGATATGTAGAAAACGGCGAGGTATTAGAATTTAGTACATGGGATAGCCGTTTCTATACAGAGCATGAAGTAATACCATACGATACAATCGAAAATCGTACCGGGAACGTTAGGCAAGGTATGAATCATGTCCGTCAAGAAGGAGTACCTGGCGAACATGAAGTAACAAGCGCAGTTGTTATAATAGGGGGAGAAGAGCAAAACCGGGAAGTAATTGGCTCCAATGTCACAGCAGAGCCAATATGCGAAATTATTGATATAGGCACCGGTAGAATGGGAGCTTTGGCAGATGTAAATGCCGACGACTTCCATGCTGTAAGAATGATTAGAATGGAAGCAACTGCTTATACAGCTGGATTTAGTTGTACTGGCAAGCACCCATGGGATCCTTGGTACCGCATTACAGCTTCTGGTAGAAGGGTAGAGCATGGGATCGTTGCAGTAGACCGTACAGTAATCCCACTTGGTACATGGCTTTATGTAGAAGGTTATGGCATAGCACTGGCAGCCGACGTTGGTGGAGCTATAAGAGGAAATAAGATCGACCTGTTTATGGAATGTATCCAAGAAGCAAGAAGGTTTGGACGCAGACATATAAATGTTTGGATTTTGGAATAACTGATATCATAGACTCCCGTGAGGGAGTCTTTTTTTTATCATATTATTTTATAGTTATAATGATTTAACTCAAAACAGTCCATGTAAATACAAAGCATTTTTCGCGAGTGCATGTAAGAGTTGACGTGGCGTGTCAAGTAATGTGCTACGAGTTACTAACGACGCACTGTGTAATGTGAACAAGTTTATTAGACTGATTTGGGTTTAATAGACTATAAAAGATTAAAATTTCGTCAAGGAGCTTGGAAAGCAAATGGTATGAGTGTCGTTATTCTCATGATATAATCATCATGCTGGCAAGTAGTTAGCACAAAATGTGAAGGATGCTCCTGACAGGACGCATCACACAGCTCGCTGGTATATAAGTTGCGTACCTTGTTCTATTGATATGTATAAAAAGGATGGTATATATGTATGCTGTGAAAGCAATTTATGATGGTGTAAATTTCAAACCAAGACAGCCAATTTCTGTGAATGGGCAATACGAAGTAGTTATTACATTCCTTGAACCTATAAATGACGACATTGTAAATGGTGAACAATCTAAAAAGCGTCCACTTTCGGAGTTAAGAGGGTTTTTGAAAGACAAGGTTTGGATAGCAGATGATTTTAATGCACCTTTAGATGAAATGAAGGAGTACATGGAATGAACTACTTGTTAGATACACACGCACTGATATGGTATTTTGAAGATTCAGTAGACCTACCGATAAAGATAGCACGTCTTGTTGATAATCCCGTCTACCAAAAATTTATCTGCGTTGCTTCTTTGTGGGAGATTGCGATTAAATCCAATATAGGCAAATTGGATATGCGGCTGTCTTTTGATGAGCTTCTAGATACCATAGAAAGTAGCGAATTATCTATAATTCCAATTAAAAACGATTATTTGAAAAGACTTTTAAAATTACCGTTTATCCACAAAGACCCATTCGACAGATTAATTATAACGACAGCATTATCCGAAGGCTTAACTGTAATGACGGTAGATGAAAACATACAAAAATATAATGTTCCTTGGATTTGGTGACATTTTCATATAACTTATTTCACAAGCCCCTTGAATGACCCTACAATTGACTATACATAGAGGTTTTAATAATAAGCCTATTAATGTTCTTGTAGCTTTTTTGCATAGTCTGCTAAACAGCGACGCATAACTTTTTCTGGTTCTTCGCCATTTGTGCTGCTATATCCACAAAGACTTGATACACATCTTTTTGAACCGGAACTACGACTTCTGTTATTAGTTTTTCATAAAAAGGGTTTTTCATAACGCCTTTAAAGTCATTTATGCTATATTCTGCTTTCACACTAGCGTGCCTCCTGTAATATATATTCTTGTTTCTGCTTTGGTTGCTTATCTTGCAGATATATTGAGTTTATTAAATTCATTTTTTCTGCGTCCCACTCAATCGTCATTAGATGTACTCATTTAAAATATGTTATGTTCTTTTTATTTTTTTTAATTTATTATAGCATGGAGCTGTCACGTTAACATTTTCTCTGCATATTTATGCGCTCGCTACGTCATTGCTAGGAACGCAGTGACAAAGCAATCCAGTTTTTACACAAGTCTTGGATTGCTTCGCTGCGTTCGCAATGACGAACATTGCATATACATGCATGAGTTATGCTTAACATAACAGCTCTATTTTCACGATAATATTGATACAACGCACGTAGTGCATCAATCTTGTCGTGAAAAGACCCCTTTTTAATTACCAAAGTCTCATCCCACTATCTATACACAAACAAAAAAGATCTCCGATTGGAGATCTTTTTTGTTTCATCATTAGTATAGTGTGTTAATCGTTAGTAAATATTGCAAGTTGTTAAACTTTATTAGTTAGGAACTACGCGAGCTACATTGCCTTCACGCACTAGACCGTAGTCTGCGCTGTATCCAAATGCATTGAATACGAAGCGGAAAGGAACGTAGATGCGGTTGTTTTGGAACACAGGTACAACTGTGCCAGTTGGGCCGGTAAGACCGTCAGAGAACTCTGCGATATCAACGCGGGTTGTTCCTAGGTCACGTGAGCCTTCTGTGGTACCAAGAGAGATTTGTGCCCATGGAGAACCTTGGGTCATGGTAATGGTTACCCATTGATGATCCCATGTCCAACCAGAGATTGTAGCAACGCGGGTTGAAGGAACCCAGTTGATGTTGTCTTCTGATACGCCAGCGATGCCAGCAAATGCACGAAGACCTACAAATCCGCCTTGATGAACCATACCTGGTGCGCGGTGCCAGATCATTTCGGGTGCGCCGTCTACCATTGTTGCTGGAGAGAAGGTGCGGCCTGCGAGTGAGTTGGCTTGATGTCTTTCTGGACCTTCACCAAAGCCTTCTACATAGTCGATAAGACGACCGTAGTATGGCAATGTTGTAAAGATACCAGGGATTGCGCGGTTGTGGTTGGCTGTGTTTGGAGCATTGATTTGGCTTGCGCCAGTCAAGATGCTGTGGTTTGCAGCAATGGTGTTACCGGAAACTACGATCCAGTAATTTTCTCCTGGATATACGTGACCGAAGATGTCATTGCCGTTGAGTCTGATTGTACCACCGTCTGTGTTTGAGCGAGATTCGCTTGTAACAGTTAGTGTTACACCAATAACTCTTACGCCACCGCGTAGTACGTTGAGGGTTTGTGCGCCAGATACAGCTAGGCCAGTATCGCCTTCAACTACGATGGTGCCTGGTACTAATGTGATATCCCAATCGCGTTGGATATAAGATCTCATGATAAAGATTTCGATGGTGTCGTTATGACCGAGCATACCGCCATCTGTTTCTTCAATCACGATATCGCCAAATGGTGTACGAGCAAGTAGGTTATGCTCAAGGCCAAGGGCTGGTACTGTAATTGGTGATGGGAAGGTAACTTCTACTGGGTCATGAACTTGAGCAACTGCGATTACGTTGTCTACGCCGTTTTGTGGAAGAAGTCCTACACCTGCGCCAGACACTGTTACTTCGATGTCTGTGGTGTTGTGCTTGGCTGCAAAGCCAGCTTCAACAGAGATGTCGAATGTTACTTCCATTCTTTGAGCAGCAGATACTCTTTCCATTGGGTTAGAGATTGTTACAACGTTTGGTGCTGTAAAGCGAGCTGTGTTTACAAATGCTTGGTAAGCATTTTGGCTTTGTGCGCCAAGTCTACCGCCAGTTACGGAGTAGTTGATTCCAACAACTTGAACGCCTTCTGGGAAGGTGAAGGTAATTGGATGTCCTGGGCTCATTGCCAATGCGCCGGCAACTTCTTCTACAATGTGAAGTGGTTGGGTACGGCCTGTTCTTACTAGGTTGCTGTTTCCTGGAGGTGTAAGAGCAGATGTCACACTACCAGAGCGTAGATCTACTGGGTTACCGCCAAGAGCAAGTGTAAGACCAGCTTCTGCACGACGAGCTACGTGTACATTGTTTCTGTAACCAATGTTTCTCCAGTCAAGTGCAAGACCAGTGGTGTCGCCTTCTGGACGGTTTGCATTGGTTACTTGAGCAAGGCTGGTTGGGAATCTATGCCAGAAGTTGCCATAGAAGTGGAAACATGCAGGTGTAGCTACTGTTGGAGCTTGTTCATCTTGAGCTGGTGGTGCTGGAGATGGACGAACTTGGCTTCCTGGTGCTTGTGGAGATGGAGGAGCTGGAGCTGGGGTAGCAGGTACTTCTGGACCACCGTCAGCTGAACATACGCCAAATTGAATTGGATTTGGATATGTCCATTCCCATCCTACATAACCGAGTGCACATACATGACCAACATGAACGTGAATTCTTACTTCTTCTTGTACTGCAGGAGCGTTTGGTCCAGCAGAAAGACGAAGGTTGCTGAGTTGTAGTTGTCCAGGGATGAGCGGGAAGTTAGGATCGCGCATCAAGTTATCAAAGATGATGAGCATTTCTTGTCTACCGTCAGGACGTGTGTAAACGCCGTCTACTGTACAGTGGAACTGAAGGATGTTCATCGGAGATGTTATAAATGGTGAGCCTGGCCATGATGGGCTGTTGTAAGCAAATTGATTTGCTGCATTCCAAGACCAAGCGGGGCCTAATGGGTTTGAGTTTGCATCAAATACCCAGTAGCTGTTGTTTTGGTTTTCTCTGTGCATACGGCGCACGGTGTTTGGAAGGTTGCCGTTTGAGCTTGTTCCTGAGTTCCAGTCATGACCTGGTCTGCCAGGTGCGCGCTCCCAGGTGTATCCTGGAGGTGCTATAAGTCTAATTGCAACGCTTCTGTCACGGTTTGCACCAGGTACAGGGCGGGTAAGAGCACCGGCTGAGTTTTCACGAATTGTAAGTGTGTCAAGGATTGCGGTGTGTTCGAAAACTGTTACTGTACCGGGTTCTACGGTGATACCGCGGTCGGTAAAGTTAGCAAGAGGGCCTTGAGCCAGGATTGTGGTGCTGGCTTGATGACCAAGGCGTACTGTCATTTGAGAATCAGCATGACGTACACGCTCTACTGGTACTTCGATATCAAGGAAACCAGCTGCGCCGCCTGGGATTATTGGCCAGGTAGCAAGAAGTGGGTTGCCTTGTACAACTGGGTCTAAAGTTAGAGCATTGATTGCCGTTTCAACAGCTGAAACATAGAATCCTGTTGGGCCTGGTACTGCAGGGCCGATAAGGTTGTTTGCTACAGCTGGTGCTGCAGAACCAATGCCTCCGGCTACAGTTCCAAGAGCTGTAACAACAGCTGCTGCAGTAACTGGTGGCCATGCGGTAGCTGCTTCTGCTAATGCAAAGGTAGCAGCTAGCAATGCGTTCTCGGCTGCGTCTAGCACAACGGTTGCCGCTGCATCGAAGTTACCACGTGTTGTATTGAGGTTTACAAGAACTGCAGGAACTGCAGGAACTGTGCCAGGAATGTTGAATGCTGGGATTGCTGTAGCAAGGTCTAATGTTGTAAGCAAAGCGTCAAGGTTATCCCATGCGTCTTGTGCTGCAGTTTCTAAATCGGTGTCAGCCCAAGTTGTAGAATCAACCATCCATGCATTCATAGCTGCTTCAAGAAGAGCTACTGCTGCTGTTACTGCATTAAACTGGTTTTGTTGGCCTTGTACATATGATAGCATCCAGTTGGCTGCGTCAAGGTTGTTTTGTAGTGCTGGTAAGCCAGCCATAATGCCGTCGTCACCAGTTACAAGATCAATATCAAGTACAATCCATCCGGTTTGATCGCTAACACGATAGAAGTCAGCTACAAAACGTCTGGCAGCATTAAAGCTACCTGCTGGAAGGCCAGCTGGATTGGTTTGGATAACGCCGGTTGTGTTGCTAGCGTCAACTTCCAAAGGCCAGATTTGACCGTTGTTGGGGCCTAGTGCTGGATGTGGCTGATCCCAACGTGCTGCCCATTGGTTGTTTCTTGGGAAGCGAAGGTTGTCAGCGCTAGCACCTGTAAGTTCTACAAACATTGGGATACCAGGGGCAGCCACAACGCGTGCAGGAACTGGGGGATCTAAAGTTTGTCCGCGAAGCTGAGTCATGTTAATGGTTACAGTAAACATCTCTGAACCATATGCGTCTGTACGACCCTCGGTAGAGTCATTCAAAGGAACGCTAATGCCAGCAGCTGCGAAAAGATTGGCTGGAATCAATGAGAAGATCATCACGATTGCCAGCAATAAAGCAATTTTTTTCTTCATACTTTCTCCTTTCCGGTTTCCGAATTGCGTAAGATTAAACTCATAAATTACATCTCATTACAAATGACCATTAACGGGTTCTTTGTTACGCTTTTCCGTTTCTAATCAGTGTCCTCATCCTCAGAGGTTTATCCTTAGTATTTTTGGGTAATGCTTTTAAAGGAATCGGTCACTGCAATCTCGGGTTATTGAAAAACATAATATTTTGTCTCCCAATTGCCAACCCGGAAACGACGATAATCTGGGTTAGTGTTAGTCTTTTGATAAAGTGTACTAATTATATAGAAGATATAGCATATACACTTTGCACTATGGGAGTTGGGCAACCCACAAAAGACTCTAATCCCACATTACCGTAAAAACCAGTACCTCCTTTCGATTTTTTAGCGGGGTTTCCGCTTATATTGGTAGTATAGCATCGGAGTTAAAAAATGGTCAACGCTGTTAAGAAATTGTTATCCGGTTGTAACATTTGGGTAATAACCGGGCAATAACACTATTTTGCGTTTGTCGAGTCTCCTCTAGCTTGTACTGCGGCTTTTGGATGCCCATGATCCATTTCTTTCCCTCGCTATCAAGCGCAATATACCATGTGCTGGGATATTGTTCAATAGATGTTGGGGAATTGTAATATTGCTGTAACATTTCTGGGGGATTGTGGATTGTGTTTTTGTGTGAGATTTTGGTGGTATGACACCATACCACTTGTCACAAAAAATCGTGGCAAAAACCCTGTAAAATAAACGTTTGTTGTGTCTAGGAGGAGACGGCAAAGCTGCTCATTGTATTACATAGCTCATACAATCCCAGGTGATGCTTTTTATTAAAAAATTTATTGTTACAACAAATTACTCCTTTGTCCGATGTATGCTACGTTATGGTTATATTATTCGGCGTTGGCTTTTTTTTATGTATTTGCCGGGAATTGTAATGTTGTTGTAACATTAAAATGTTATTTAGTATATTATTGCACAAATGCACCTTGCAGGTTATATTTATACTAGTTTAGGTTGCAAACAAATTTATTCACTTCGAGTAATAGGAGGTTCTGTTATGGCACAAACAACATTTAGCGTCCGCATGGATTCCGAAATAAAAAAACAACTTGATGATTTCTGTTCGCAAGTTGGCATGAATACGACAGTTGCTTTCAATATGTTTGCTCGTGCGCTTCTGCGCGAAAAACGCCTTCCGTTTGAAGTAACTACAGAAACTGACCCGTTTTACAGCGACAGTAATTTTGCACACTTGCGTCGTGGCGTTGCTGCTCTTAATAGCGGCAAAGGAGTCGAAAGAGAAATAATTGAGATGAACGAATGAAGGTAATTTTGTATACCGCATTAAGGGTGGATATCTAGAAGTCCTGTCTTGCAGAGGGCATTACATTAAAGTGTACGGATTAAGATGCATATTCGCCTAATGCGTTGACACTTGGCGAATTTATTGCTACATTTTCGTTATTATTATTTGTATAAGAAGGTGTTTTTATGAGTAACTTAGCAAGTTTAAATGTAAAAATAGACCGTGCTGTAAAAAAAGATGCAGACTATGTTGCAAATGCTATGGGAATGACCCTGTCAACGGCTATAAATATTTTTGTGCGTCAAATGGTTTATGAAAGGGCGATACCATTTAAGATTCATACAGCAAGCAACGAAGCCGAACACTTTCATAAATTATTAGATGACATGAGAGCCAGTGCGGCAGAACGTGGTTTCATGAGTGACGATGAAATTAATGCTGAAATACAAGCCGCTCGTGCAGAAATGAAAGCATAGGGACTAGGGCATGATTCGTGTTGTATTGGATACAAATGTATTGGTTTCAGCTATATGGTCAAAGGATGGTACTCCCGCTAAGGTTGTACATTTAATACCGGATAGGAAAATTATCCCATGTTTTTGTGACGAAATCTTGTATGAATATGAAATTGTTTTGTTACGTTCAAAGTTTAACTTCCCGCAATATCAAATTACTGCACTGCTTGAAAACATTAAAAGACTGGGTGTATCTTGTGCTGTGAGCAGGAGCGATACCAACATGTCAGATGAAAGTGATCGTATTTTTTATGATGTCGCAAGAGAAAGCAAGGCAATTCTTATAACTGGAAATACAAAACACTTCCCGCCTGAGCCATTTATAATGACACCAACAGAATTTATGCAGAAATGTAATATGTAAATAGCAATCGTCAAACCTTCTTCCGCATTATCCCCCACTCTCTCGATGCCTTTTTTATTTTGCTTTGCCCGTAGATTTTTATTCTACGGGCTTTTTTACGTGTATTTTTGTATGCCTTTGCGATCGGTGGCGTAAGCCATACTGCTACAAGCCTTATTGGTACCAGCAAAATTTTTATGACAGCAATCATCACTTTTTTTAGATAACCTACAATAGCTACAAACACAACCAGCACAACACGGCTTAGCGTCGCAAAATAAAGCACCAACCCAAGTGCAATCCCTATTATTACAAAGGGTCTTATTTCGCCAGCGTTTCTATGAAGCATATAGTAAAATGTCAGACCAGTTGCTACGACCCAAAAAATTATATCTTCTATTTGAACTGCGATTTTAGAATGAGGTATGGATTTTCTTATCACGCGAAAAGCGTCAAAAAATAAGCCTATTGCGCCTCCTGTCAATACAGCCGATAAAAACAACCATGCCTGACCCGACATGGATAGGATCACTTAAACAACCTCCCAAGGACAGATTTTGCCTTGGCAGAACCGCCTGGGTTTTCGTATGTCACAGAGTCTATTTCGCCAGAAACAGCCAATTCCCCGTTTTCTAAGTTTATTTTGCTTACATGGAGGTTGGCTCCCCGGATTACTATTACTCCCATTTCTGTTTCGCCGATTACAGATTCTTCGTCAAACGAAATTACATCGATCATCCCAGAAACATTAACTTTTTCGCGGCGGTCTATTTGCAAATTGTGCCTGGACGAGCTTCTTTTGCGCTCTTCTGGTGGTGGTATTGGCATAAGGGTCTCCTTCACATATGTTTATTACTATACTATATGGACAGGATAAGCTAGATATGACATACAAATTTAGAGCAATAAAAAAGGGTGTTCACGTTATTATGAATACAATATCTTTGACAAGGCAATACATAAGACATACAATGTAACACATTATAAAACGAGGTGAAGTTATGGCACAAAGCATTTTAAGCGTTCGTGTTGAAGATGAAACGAAGCGTAGTTTTGACAGATTTTGTGACAGTGCGGGGCTTAATCCCTCCGTAGCCGTCAATATGTTTATTAAGGCTACATTAAGAGAAAGAAAGATTCCCTTCGAAATTTCAGGCGGATATGACCCATTTCATAGCAAATCGAACAAAAGTAGACTGCTTAAAGCAGTAAGTGACACGGAACAAGGGAAAAACATGATTACTAAGACTTTTGAGGAGTTGGAGGCTATGGAAGATGATTAAAACCAGCTTCCACGAACAGGCTTGGGAAGATTACGAATATTGGCAAACTCAAGATAAAAAGACGTTGAAGAAAGTAAATCGGCTTATTCGTGACATAAAAAGAGACCCCTTC
>Ga0123355_10009495_pt1 | contig 14803 bp, 8 predicted proteins | sample TergutEmb28metaG_3_FD_89872 | JGI IMG/M metagenome (GOLD analysis project Ga0123355, IMG submission 89872) | Embiratermes neotenicus P1 segment gut microbial communities from Petit-Saut dam, French Guiana - Emb289 P1 | ecosystem: Host-associated > Arthropoda: Insects > Digestive system > Gut ...
ATTTAATATTTAAGTGTAAAAAATTAAGTAACCAAAGGAATGAGATGATACAACAAATAAAAAGCACTGGTGGCAATTGGCCTGCAAAGAATGAAACACTTATAAAAAATTATGTAAATTTTTGTAAAATTTGTTAAGTCCATAGAATTTATAGATTTGAAATGACACCTAACTAAAACTTAGGTTATGTAAAGCATGTAATATTACTGTGTAATGGGGCATGCTGTTTAATAAATAAATCAAAAAGAAATAATAATAATAATAATAATAAACACGCCCACGCACGCCCGCCACACACACAAACACACACACAAAAACACGCATGCACACACACACACACACACACATGAGAGACAGACACACAGACGCACGCACGCGCACAAGCATGTGCGCGCACACGCGTGCGTGCGCGAGAGACAGACACACACGCACACTTGTTATTTCCTTCACAGATTGAATTCTGGTATCCAAAAATGGGTACTTATTTGTGGACAGAGATCGTTTGATGTCCGGTATGACAGTATTTCCATATGTGGAAGGCCCCAGGCTTCAACTGAAATATACCTAGGAGCAGATATTTCTTTGTCTAAGTTAAAGTCTCCGTTTGTTTTGAAAATTTCACATTTAAGATGTGGAAAATGCCAGGCCGTTGCCACAGTTTTGATGTCTGTCTTTGATATGTTTGCTATTAGGCTTAAGTACCGTGAGTATGTCAAGTATGTGATCAGGGTAGGGAAACTGATGAGGCTGGTGTAACATTACCACCCTAGACTTGTGCTTGGGAGGTAAGCAGGTGGAATTTCATCCAGGTTACAAGTTAGCCATGATTTTCTTCAGTTTCTTCAGGTAATTGAGGGAGTGGTACTAGGAATTGGGTCTTATTATGACCCTCTTAATCTTTGTCTATCGACCATTCATGATCACCCTTTAATTTCGGTCATTTCCATGTAACCTGTGCATTTTTTACTTTGTCAGTAAATATTCTAAGAATCAAATCAGTTAATTAGTTCATTTTTGGCAGAAGATGATAAAATAAAAAATGTGGAGGTTTTTATCACAGACATTTATGTTTAAAAGCACAGAATGTATGTTAAGAGGATAGTAAGTACAATATGTTAGAAATATACACAGATAAAACTATGTCTGTATTCATGTCTCTCCACTAAAAGCAGGATGAATGTAAAGATAGCTGATGAACACTTCGGAATTGTGGCAGAGAAAGAAAGTAACATATCAAGATTATTTTCATGAACAAACTAATAGTTTAAATTCAGTGATTGCTTCTGCCACTCATTTTAGAATTGTATGCCTTCCATTTTTATGCCTAAAAATGTAAATGTTAAAACATACACAGTTATAATATTTTATCATAGGCTATTCTGTATAGGTGTGAAACTTAGTCTCTTTAAGGAAAGACAATCATTTCCACATGTTTAAGGACAGATTGCCGAAGTCAGTAAGTGAGGGAGACTGGAGAAAATTGCATTATGATGAGCTTCATTAGTTTCATGTTTCACCAGATATATGATCCATTGTGCTTAATTCCTCTAAGATATGTTTTAAAATTTTCCTTCCATCTGCCTTCAGGTCTCCCATGTGATCTCTATGTTGGAGGTCTTCTGATCAATCTATCCTGGTTGATGTCACAAGAAACAAATATAAATAAAATAAAAGTTTCAGAAAATGCACATAGAAGGTTTAAATTTTTTATGATGGCTGTCCATGATTTTGTAAGTTGCGGTACTGAAATTTGCTAGAAACTGAAAAAAAGTAAAATATGAAACAATTTTGTTTGTTTTAGCCAAATAATATGCATTTGCAACTTTTCAGCATTTAAAAATAATTAAATGTTGGAAACGTTATTAGTCTGTGCATGTGCATACCTTACTTTTATTGTTTTTAGACAGCACAGCTAGTATAGTGCTACATCCTTATTCAACATTCTCACAGTAAAATGGATATAGAATGCCTTTGATTATAAAATAATTTAGATGTATCCTTCCATCCTTGCAGATCTCTATCCAGTAACTATAACTTGGCAACTGGACCTTTGTGAATGAACGTAGTAATGGGTATGTATTAAATATGTGAACGATAAGTCACATGAGAATAACATGTAGATTAGCCCAGAAATATTGACTTCAATATGCACTACTAATAGAGGTAACATTATTTCTATTTTAGGGATTTGGAGAAAAATCCTGCTTGGTCCACTGTTAGTTGGTTGCCAAGAATGTGGTCTGAGCGTGTAAGAAGTGACAACTTGTGGTCATATAGAAAGGAACAAATTCTACCCCTTATTCACTGAGTGTGACAGACGCCCACATTTACTCCCTGCATTTGATGATATCCATTGACATGAGGATAATTTTCAGTATTTTTTAGAATGCCGATTTTTAGAAAATTAATAAGGTCTCTCACTGCTGTGTGCGTAAGGAGTGACAGATGTAATGAACAATAAATTTTGTAGATTATGTGTGTATAACTTGTTACTTGTCTACAAGTGCTGACTGTGCATGCAGACTTCATGAGTTTTTGGAGTTCTGGCAAGTGAAGGATGACCTTGAACAGAGGAAGGACTCTAATAAGCACTGACAGATAAAGCAGGTTATCAATGTATAGATAAACAAATCCTTAGTTTGCTGTGTTTAACATTAAGAAATCTGAATTTTGTCCCTAGTTGTTCTTTCTAATGGGAACACACTCTGTCCTCTCTGAGGTGTTGACTGAATATGTGTAATATTTTAGACTCGAAATGTTGAAGCATCTTTCTGAGGAACGCTGTATTTATTTTATCAGTTTTGGATTTTAAATTTGTTAAAACAAGGTAAAAAGATGTGGGGAAGAGATGTTGGTAGTATGTGGCAGTATTGTTTGTTGACTGTCTGTACTATCTCATATCAGTAGGAACATCTGTTGTTGTGAGTGATTTGTTTGATATTCATATGGTAGTTCTGTGGGGTAGCTGTTTTTTATCATATTGTTTTGTTAACTTACATGGGATGTTCCTTTTAATATCAGGCTATTAACTTTTTCAAACAAATTCTCTAAATCTTCATAGAGATGTATTTACTCAGTACTAAATTCTAAATCTTACATTTTTTGTGTTTCATTATTTCTAGGCATTTTTCCTTTAGATTTTTTAGTGTGTCAGTATTTCTGTGCATTTTCTCTTTACATGACCATGACTGCAGTATATCACACTTGCACTCTAATGCATTTCATACTCTTAGCTACATTTCATGTAACAAAACCACAAAATACTAGTACAAAACAAAGAATCAAAGCAGAGAGAATTTCAAGTTTCATGTACCAAATCTTCTTTTTTATACAGTCTCTGCATGTCTCAACCTGAAGAAACTTGGGTAAAAGAAATTTACAACTATCTTATCTCAAGACCTTCAGATTTTCGGTCTTTGCACCATCACTGTATTGTCCGATGGATAGTAGTAGAGGTGAAATGGGAATTTTTAATCCATACAGCTCAGACAGAAATTTCAGCATGGTAAAACAAAGGAGGTTGTGATAGACTGAATTTGTGACACATGGGGGAAAGACAGGGTTCATATAACATTTTAGTGTGAATTGTCTCCCAAAAAATTAATTTAGAATACTGAGAAGGAAATGCAAGAATAATGTCTGAATGGGTTTTAATGGAAATATGGTGTAATTATGTGGACTGACCCAGGATGGTGCACAGGAATGGGTGCTTGTCTTAGTGGTGTTGACCTTTGAATTGTGTTATGTACTGTGAGGTTGCATGAAACCTGCCGTTTGCCACCAACATAGAAGCAAATAGGTTTGTGTGTAAACTGGCGATATGGCAGCTTCATGAAAGTAGTATTGCAAGTGTGACTTACAAAACACAGTGTTTGCTGTACAGTATTTCTTGTTGACATACTGGTATTATTGTCTTATGATATATATGCATTGTTATGCTGTATAGAAGTCAAGCAGATTTGAAAATATTTCATGGGATAAAGGAGGCTGATATATACGTATATATATATAAAGTATAATTCTCAACAGTTAAAATGGCTTAAAACATTATACAAAACTTGTTGCAGTATGGTGACTAATCGTTGAAGGTGGTTAGACATTGATTGCCAGTGGGCATAATGTGTAACTTGGGAAGGGATTTTGGTGAGTCTGAAGTCACTCAGTTTGGTATTTTCTTGGAAGAAGAGTAGGATGAATAGCTGTGGGTTTAAGTGCATGGTGTCCAAATGCAAATGAAGTTTTTGCAGTTGTTTCTCCCTCATTGGTCTACATGTTACATTAGTGCACATACAAATTAGTTATGATTCATGTGATCAACATGTGGAACACTTTGAGGTATCAGTTATGTTTATTGTATTTCTTGAAATATGAAGTCACGACCAGGTTTTTTTGTGGTTTTCCTGAGTCACTCCGTTTAGTTCAAATGGTTTGTCTCGTGTCAACAATAATCTTCCTGAAATGTTCTGGCATAGCCAAGCAGTACTTTGTGTGAAGAGAATCTGTACAGTCCGCCTTTAAAGTTGGTGTTTTGTATAAATATGAGTATGAGTCTGAAACAGGAGTTGTGTTTGTCTTGTGTTTTTGTTCCTTCTGCAGCTCTTGCCATTACTGTACTCAGACCATATGTTTTTTAGGAATTTTGTGTTATTGTAATCTACACAGAATGGGATTTCATATTGCCGTGGATTCATCGGGCCTCAGGTAACAACAGAGAAAAAAAAAAAAAAAAGCCTTGTCACAACTAAGGGTTGTTTACTATGTATATGGGAGATTTGTTTACATCATGTTTTGGTCCAAAGGGACCATCTTCAGGTAATACATTTATCAAAACTACTTACAAGAGTTACTGGATTATGGGTGGTGTATATATGTTTGTATGTATGTATATAAATCTCATTTCTTTGTAAACCTCTCACTTTTTATCTTTGTTATTATTATCACTACAGTATGAACCAATGTAAGAAAAAGAGAGAAGTCGAGAACAAAAGATTATTTGGTTCCTAGTTGATTTGAAGGCCTTTACTGAAAAAGAACAATTGTACAGTGCAAAATGAGAGATGAATGTGTATCACAAATTGGAAGGTATCTGGTAGGAGACTATCATGGCATGTTGTAAGGTGAGATGTCAGCAGCTACTGAAGCAGTGAGATCATCCATGAAATATCTGAGTCAGGATAACCAGGTCTCTGTTAAATTTGTCCCCCAGATTTGGCCTAAGGAGACTGATAGAAGCTGCACTTAACTGTGACATGTAAGAGATACATATTCTATTATTCTATTTAATTACATACACACAACACTTATGGCATAAGATCACCATTGCTTTAAATATAGTATATTGTATGAAAGGAATGATGGTGGAATGAAATAGTAATTATGTGACTTAATGTGTGCAATTTTGTCAGGAATATTTAAAGAAAATGGATTTTGTTCTTTGAGTGAAAGCATACTCTGTGATTTAAACTGGGACCAAATTCTAATTGACTGTCAAATTTTAGCAAGATCTCTGGATACCGTATTAGGTGGGTTGGTGTCATGGTAACACTGAGGTACTGAGTTTGAATCGTGGCTGGGTTATTGGCTGTTCTGATGCAGTTGTATGTGGTAATCTTTCCGGAGACCTCCAAATAGTACATCCAAATAAGTCTTGAGTACCTAACTTCAGTTTATTTAGCATTTTTGTCGTTCATGTTCAATGTGAAGTCTCATTTGATGCTGTGCGTATATAATTTGTAGATTAAAAACTACACCATTATTACGTAATGTGGGTATGAGTCTAAAAAACAAATTGTATCAAACTCTTCTCCTGTATCATGTTATATTGGGATATACAAACTGACATCATCACTTACCACATGTTAGAATACACCCAAAAATTACTGTGATGCTGAAAATAAGTTTGTTCCATACATGTGTGTGTGGAGAGCTCCAGTTGCTCTTCCAAACCACCCAGAAATTAAAATTTTGTGAATGAATTGGAGTCTAAACAAGTTACAGACTGCCAGCTGTGTGGATTTCTGGGCATAGGGAATGAAAATGTTTTGTTGCATTGTGCATTTATTGTTTTGTATATTTATAATATGGTCCTGTAGGCTGGGAAATCTTGTAGTTGGAGAAGCAAATACACGTCAATGCCATTCGCATTAGGTAATAGGTAGTTGTTTCGTCTTGGGTATGCAGAGGGGTGAGTCAGAAAAATTGGCTAAAATGGCTTAGTGACTTACATTTACATAATTACAACCAGCATGATTGATATGGCTCTTACACAGAGGAGGAAGTTACCAGATTTGGCTACATATGACAACTATGTCTTTGACCCAGTATGTTATCTGTATATTTGTAATAGAGTATTTATTTGATAACATATTTGCTATTTATTGCGATTATTTGCTTTTGTAAATCATAACTTTCTTATTTATCATCAGTCCTTAACTTCTGACAGTAGTACACATTTGTGCTTCCTTCTGTTTTTACTGACATAAATACAGTAAGAAGTAATATGTGTGCATTTTAGAAAGTATGCATACTGCATATTGTATTGAGATATTTTCTTTAAAAGTTGTAATATACATTATCTGTTTGCAGCTTTGCATGGGGGATTGCACAGGGAAGGCACTATTGTCAGAGGCCATTCCATTTGGTTCTTTCTTGGTAAATAAAGAATAATTATTTATATTTGAACTGACAGACCTATTGAGAATTTTTAGTAGTTCCTAAAATTTATTAGTGAGTTTATTTTCATGTGTCAGTAAATTTATTTGTTTGCTGGGAATGTCAAATACTGACCTCATGCTTTTTTTTGGTCTGTATTAGCTCTTCTTATTCCACTTTTGCACTTCACATACACATGTAAACTGTGCACAGTGACATTGCATTTATCACAGAGAGCCAGATGCTTTGCTTGCTGTTTCTTAGCAAATAGTGAAACTTGTGGCACTTTCTGGCAGTGCACTTGTAAATATTAGTAGTGTGTCGGTTGGTGTGTTGTGAATGGTGCTGGTAGACATAACTTTCCTTATGACATGGTGGTGCATTTTTGACTTTAGCCATGAGGTGTAGATGTGCAACTGATGTACTTAACAGTACTTGCTATTGCATTTCTGCACCCTGTAAACATGGATGACTTTTACCTAGGTGTTCTGTGCTGATTAAAAGGATTCACAATGTCGGTACTATGATGCTGATACACAGTGGTGATAAAATAGTTCTAACATAATGTCACTTCCTTTTATACTCTGATATTACAAATTTGAGTAGCTTATGTGTATATGAAATGATGGTCGACCACTAATTTTAACTTTACATTTTTGACACCATGGTATGGTCTGACATTTACGGTTTTCACAACGGTGTGGTTGAGGATTCACATCTTGTGGGATGTGACACTGTGTCACTGGGTGAATGGTTCTCATTGCTTTGAAAGGTAAGCAGCCTGAGAAGATCCTCTTAAATGCCACAAACTGCTCACCCAGTAACACAGAATGACATCCCAGAAGACATGAATCCTCATGTTCCAGTTCGTTATATAACTAACAAATATTTGTTGTACAAGTGAGCTTCAAGTGGAAACATGAGAACTAATCTGTAAAACTGTACATTCCTTACATCTGCCATTAACTAGAATATGCTCTCACCCATAACATGAATGTAAAAGGTTACTTTGTTGTCAGATATATTTCAGGTAAGACTTTTTTTGTTCTGTAAAATATAATATTAAAGTGGGCATTTGGAAATGTGCTATAAGGATGTGAGGTTAGTTGAACTGCTTTTGAAGAAGGTCCCACAGTAGATTCTTGTGACATCAGTGATAAACCCTTGGTTTCCAACATGGAATTTCTTTTTATGTATGAATAAATGTTGATTGTTTGCATTCCCAGGAATTTAGTTAACGTGTCATATTAACTCCTTGTCTGTACCCCTCTACCCATTTCTTTGGTCTCTTTTCTGTATATTTTATGCCAATTGTCATTGGAAATACAAGGGGTTGATTGATTCTGGGCCAGTGCTGAAATGTGTACTGTAACATAAGAAAGAATTTTTGTGGCATGTGATAACTGTACTACGCCATACTTTGACTTAACCATTACGTTGAACATTAAAAAATTGCATTTTTTCCACACAGTGTAGTTATGTGTCCCACATGATAATTCTGTGAATGAACAGTGATTATATACTCAAAATAGTATTCACTGTTTGGTTACTACAGTCACAGAGCATTTGCAAACTACTAGGTATTGTTAGGCACATCAGTACCTTACTGAGAGTAGTAATGACCTGTGGTAATGATGTATACTGAATTCAATTTTGAAATTATAATTTAAGAATTGTTCACTGTCAGTTACCATACTTAGTTTGTATATTTCACCTTACTGCAAGCAAACAGGTACTGAGTTACTGACAGTCAGATCCCTAAAACTATGAAAATATAATTAGAACAGATTTACATTTTAACCCTGTGCTTGTCATACAAGGAAATCGACCCGACCTTGAAAATGTATTTACATGTCTGAAGGGGCAAGTTTATGTGGATGAGAGGGCGTAGACTTGTGGAACAGCCCCTTGGGGCTTACAGTGTGTCCATGAATGAGGTTCTGTACTGTATGTATTGTATGTAAATCTCATCTAAGTACTACCTGCAACCTGGAGTTATGCTTTGCTCCTGCATATAACTTCATGGCATGGTGCTAACCTAAGTAAAGGGATAGAGAGGTCAGATGGTTAATATCATGTAGGACAGGAGGTCCTACATGATATCCAATAAATACACCGTGAAAAAGTACTGAACCATTGAATGCTGACACAGACAACAAATGTCCTTACCATTGGCCCATGCCCTATACAAACTTGATCAAAATATAGCAGACAGCCATTTTTATTTTCACTTTAAAAAATTTTCTCCATCTTCTGTATATAGCACACGTTTAGATCTTTGTGGCCCTGATTCACTCTGCACAAACAGTACACAGGAGGATAATTGCTTACTCACTTGTTAAGTGCTCATATATGGTTGGTTGCACATTAATCACAACAGAGAGGTACAGCTCTTTGAGACATGCCCACATGACAGTTATGAGATAAGATGATCTTTTTCAGGAGACTGACATTATTTTTATTTCTGAAAAACTTAAAGGATTAGATTGTATGAAGAATTTTGAGTATTTCAAATGTGTTTCCTCTGAGATGGACGGGGTAATGGGACACTTTTAAGTTAATTAATGCTTCACCATATGTGTTTGTAGTTAATGAAATATTTGTTTCCAAGGAATTACATGTTGTGTATATAATGTTGGTAAGTTATGTGATGCTGTGATTTGGATGAATATTTTATATCATTAAAACATGTTACTGTTAAGTGGTAACTCACATAAAGTGTGATAATGTTTTTCAAGTGTCTCAAATATTTCTGTACCAACCTGGACCAATGTGTTCCCGTCCATCTGATTCCAAGCAGCATTCTCTGTGCTCTTGTTCATGCCATTTTGATGACAATTTGTCCTTGCCTCATTTCACTTTTTCCAAATCAGAATCAAGTGTATGGTGAAACGGATTAGATAATTTATTGAAACTGAATAGGACATAATCAGTGCCTGGTCTATGCTGTTTATATTAATTTATTACGTAAACACATACATGCTGTAAAGAAAAACACTCGAGCTTTATTGGTTACCATACAGAAGGTTGACCTAGAAGTGAACACTGAGAAATCAAAGTATATGTTCATGTCTTATGAACAGAATGCAAGACTAAGTAACAGCTTAAAGACCACTAATATATTCTTTGAAACTGTGGTAAAATTGAAATATTTTGAAACAGCGTATGTCATATACCATTCATGATCTACACAGTGCAGTTACTTTTCTCTTTGTATTGGGGATGGGCGAGACAGAATCCCTTAGTACTGCAGCCAGTAATGGAGCTAATGTACCAGTCCCATATGATCAGTAAATGAATATGGCGCACCAGTGGAATGATAATTGGCACGTAACTGAAGTACTCAGTGAAATCCCTGTCTCAATGCCACTGTTCATTACAAATCCTGTCTGTCAGGATCCAAACCTGGGAAACAGCACAGTTTATAAGTGGCATTTGTTATATAGTGAAGACACTCCAGTGATCATCGAAAATACAGTTATGTGATTCTTCTATATTGCTCTTTGTGTTTTTGGAACTGTATATACAGTGTATGAATAAGAGACATGTTTCAGACACATTGATTTGTATTGTTTTGTTTTATCAGTATTTTCCTGTTCATTTTTAGTGATTTCATCTTTACAATTTTGCATTGTGACATTACTGAAGCTGTAGGATTTGGTAACACAATTATGCGTGTTAACAATGTTGCTTATTTGTGAAAGGAAAATATTTTATAATGTTGATTCATGAATGCTATTTTGTATTGATCTTGTGTTATCACTTGTTTTCTGCCAAATGAATTGACAGGATGGGATTTGCTGATAAAACAAAAATGCATGTTTACAGTATAGCAGATTTGTGAAATGGAACATAGATAACTATGATTCAGGTTTCATATGTTGAAAATGAGACTTCGCAGAGTACAGCCACCACATTTCTTTTCTGTTTTCAATTTTTTTAGTTTCCTTTTTCCTTCCCCTCGCCCCTTACTTGGGTCAAAAATGCATCTATTGCAATATAGTACCAATTTTTGGCAACAGATGCCGTGGTAAGCACACCATTATATGTGCTACCATCTTCAGAGTGGAAATAGAAGTGATACAAGGCGCCAGGTGCAAATTGTTCTTGCAAGCATGAAGAGAGCTTCCATAGGCATATTTCTGTGAGTACGTAACCTCTTTTATAGTAGGAAGCTTAGGTTTAGAAGTTTTCTTTTTCTGGCATATATCCCGAAAACAACAGACATTCCAGCCTTGTTTTGTGATGTATGAAATGCGTATAGGTTAGGCTTCCAATTTCAGTTTAGTTAGGAATTTTGTATTCAAAGTCAAGAAAAGGCAAGTAGTGCACGTAAGTTAGCTCTGAGTTGCCATTTTAGTGATACATTCAGGTTTTTAGGTGTTCGTCGTATTGATACGAACACACGCTTAACATATTTGTAGCACCAAGGTTACGCTTTGGTGTTCCGTTTTGTTGACAATCACTGTTGAGCTATATACGCTTAACTTTAACGGCAGACACATTAAGACCTCTGGATTCACATCTTAGCCTAGGTTACTTGGGCCGTTCGATACGTACGGTATGGTATAGTATAGAATAGAGTAGGACAGTATAATGTTAGGAAAAAAAGTAATGTGCCATCTGCACAGGTTCCTGAAATTTTTGTGTAGGTTTCATAACTTGTAAATTTTTCAGTTTGCTATGAATTTTTAGTATCCATCATTATCGTGTTTGGATACATTTGAAGGTTTTTTGAAACCTCATAGGAACATTATGGCTTTATTACTTTTAAATTGCGTATACCAAAAATAATGGCTACCTACCAATCACGCGAAGTTTAGGCCTATGGTCGATGACACTGACAATTATTGAATCATGGCGGGTAAATATCTTAAATTTTTCATGGATTTGGTTCAAAACATATTTTAAAAATTCTATATTAAAGCTTTTTTCAAATTATGATTTTGTGAAGTTTGAAGCAGTGTCCATTTTAGCCAGTGGGACTATTGTACAGTAAAACAGGCCGTTAAATAGGCCACTCTACTCTTAACAATTCATATGTTCTGTTGGTCTTGTGTGTAGGTGCAGGTTTTGAGATCGTAGTTTCCTTTTGCTCTTAACAGCAATACTTGTTTAAAGCTGCTGCGATTCAAGTTGTTTTCCTCTCTTAAGGAAAGAGGTGGGCATATCAGATAACCATGCAGTGTTTGTGTCCTTGCAGCTTTAGAACCTAGTGACTTATTTTCAGGAAATTTGTTACAAATGCTACTTGGTTTGAATTTCCTACAGTTTATTCAAAGCAATAATAAGACGCGCGAACGTCTAAGGCGAGAGCGACACTTATGTGTAATTGGGGATCCTGGCATGTGCAGTTGTGATTAGGCACCTCTTAACACTTTATGAGGCGACAAAACAAAAGAGACGTAAGGAGTACTGTAAGAGTATAACTGATACGAAAAATACTAAGATTTTGGATCGTACCTATATTCCCTCTGGGCGTTCATGGCCTACTAGAGGGTCAACTTTAACTTCACATTTTACCTTTTACCTTACCTCCAAGAGAGCACATCTTATATTGTGTATTTTGGAGCTAATTTGGCTAATTAGCGGACATCATGTATCGTTTTTTATTCTGGAAACTAACTGAAATGACCACTTATTCTCTCCAGGGGAAACGTTGAATCATTTAGCGTTAAACCAGATAGCATATGTGATCCGCACCGCCCGATAAAGAGTGAAATATTTTCGCTTATCCGCCAGAGGTTCGCGAGCTGCAGTTTTGGATCTATTGAATTAAAGCAAGCGGGGAGAGGCAGTTGCATGGTGAGAAAAAAAAAGTGTGAAGCAATGAGGATGTCAGTTTTCGTCCACGGTCACTCGTAGGCTTCAAATTCATATCCTTTTTCGTACACGAGATAAACAGGTGACTCTCAAGCCAGTCGAAGGGTATATCCATTTTCTTCCACGGCTATTATTCATGTTTGCATCCCCGTCAATAAAAAGAGCAACACCGAGTGTCCAGGTATGCGGCTGCAGAATCATACCTGGTCAGCTTGTAAAACTTAAATTTGTTTTCACCCCTAACCACCAACATATTTAGCCAATCAGGTTCGATTGCTTTTTTCTTTAGCGAATCAAATTCGATTAGCGTGTTTCTGACTGACCCCTGAGCTTACCCTTCTCCTCTCATAATTTCAAACTGTTATTCTTCCTATTCTGGGAGCGATATGCAGATGGGTATGAGGATCAGCTGGCAATTCACCTGCTCACGCACTGTGTCATCGGTGTTCTGACGTCTCCAATTCATGTACCCGTTTGGACGCCCATGAGATCACTGCTATCTCGTATGCCTAATGTTTAAGTAACTAGATATTTTTTCATGACGATGGAAAGGGTGGGACTGCACTATGGGAATATAACGTGATGTTTTATGACACACGGCGCGACCATTCGGTCTGTAGATTGTGACGGACGTACGTGTATTATTATTATTATTATTATTATTATTATTCATGAAGTATTATTTAACGCACTGAGACGACATTAAACTGCATCAAAAGAGCAGCAGTGTGCATCTTACAACGAAAGCATGTGAATCTTGTCACTCACACATGTCGAAATACTTTTACCATCCACACCTCGACATCAATTTATTTATACTGAAGTTAAAAGAATATCAAAATGTTATTTACTTACAGTTACGACGTGTTAATTTGCATACTACAGTGACCAGTGAATGAAGTCACGTTGCTAAGGGAGATGCTTGTATCACACAATATGAAAGCGAAGAAATTTCTAAGTTTTATCGTTGAACCGTGCATATTGAAATCTACGTAGTTCACTCACCAACAAATGCACTATTTATTAACTTGGTTAAAAATTTTAAATTTACATTAAAATACACAATAATATCGTTCCTACATGTTTCGGTCTTTAATGACTATCATGAGGGAACTTTATCTGTACCTAACTAAAGTTATATTTATGTTAAAACACTCGGTAAAATTACTTCGTTGTATAAATTAGGTGATGTGACAGCATGTCGTAGAGCGGCATATGTGTTTTGTGCACAGCACACAACCCACATGCCGCTCTACGACATGCTGCCACAGAACCACACAACACACATGCCGCTCTACGACATGCTGCCACATCACCTAATTTATACAACGAAGTAATTTTACCGAGTGTTTTAACATAAATATAACTTTAGTTAGGTACAGATAAAGTTCCCTGATGATAGTCATTAAAGACCGAAACATGTAGGAGCGATATTATTGTGTATTTTAATGTAAATTTAAAAAAATTAACCAAGTTAATAAATACTGCATTTGTTGGCGAGTAAACTACGAAGAAATTTCTAAGTTGGAGTTTGTTTCCCGAGTTAGTTACAGATACAAAAAAGAACGATGTGTCCGCAGTGATCGCTACAAGCTGCGCGGATGTACGGCCGCGCAGGAAGAAAAATGGTCCGCGCGCACTGATTTGTTGCCGGGCAGCTGAAATTTAATTTTGAGAACGCTGCTGGAAGCTGGAATTTTCCTCGTTGTACTGAATTTTATTATACCAGTCAATGAATAAATACAATTAAAGTATGCATTTCTACAATTTTCATTGTAAATATTCTTGTTATGGATATTACAAAACACTGTTAAAGTGCCGCGCACTTGTCAGCTCGTGCTAAGATTTTCTGCTCAGAGCATCAGCAGGTCCGCGCAGCTGTGCAACAGTTAGAGGGAAAGTTGGGTGGGTGATATAGGTGTGGACAGATTGTGGTAAAGTAAATAGTTAAGCGCCTGATTGTTGTAATTGTTCTTAACTTAAGAATTTCAATAAACGAAAGCTACAATACTTGATAAACAAGAGAGGCAGTTTGTATGTTAACGTAACAGCGAGGCGCTTTCTTGCGTCCGCTGTTGCAGTGGAAAAGCAATAACCATTACATATTCTGAGCCTGTGTATGGAGCCTTCTTCTTCCTCATTAGGGCCCGTAGATAATGCCACGGATGTACCGCAGAAAGGCTTATTGTACGTAGAGTGGAAACGGAATCTGGTGGCACACGGCGAAGCACGGGAGGAGAAGTGAAGGGGAAAGAGGCGAATGGAGTGGGTAGCCAGCAGTCTTGCACTGTATCGGAACACGGTCTATCCTGCATTACTACCGCTGATG
>Ga0123355_10009496_pt1 | contig 14803 bp, 8 predicted proteins | sample TergutEmb28metaG_3_FD_89872 | JGI IMG/M metagenome (GOLD analysis project Ga0123355, IMG submission 89872) | Embiratermes neotenicus P1 segment gut microbial communities from Petit-Saut dam, French Guiana - Emb289 P1 | ecosystem: Host-associated > Arthropoda: Insects > Digestive system > Gut ...
CCGAAGATACGATCGAGGAAAAGCTGTTGGCCACGCTCTCAGCCAAGCATGACCTGGCTTTGGCTGCGCTCGATATGGAATCCGACGTCAAGGAGGTCGGGCTCGCATCGGGCGTGGAGGAGTTGAAGAAGCGTCTCGAACTGCTGCTCGGCGCCAAATCGCACTCGCCCACCGACGAGACGGAAAGGCAGCGACAGCAGCAGGAGACGGAGCAGCTCGTGCGGCGCGCGCGGGTGGCGGAAGCCGGTGGCCAGCTCCTGGCGGCGGCCTTCACCTTCCTCGGCGAGATGATCCCGCAGCGGGAACCGACCAACGGCGGTATAAAAATGGCTAGCGACTTCAAAGCCCGTCTCAGCGAGTGTCTGGAGCGTGACCAGCAGGGGCGGCCTCGGCTTACCGTCACATTGCCCAACGAGGCCGCGCTCGACAATCTGGCCCAGTCACTGGCCGCGCTGCTCACCAGTAGGCCGGCGTAACCTCGGCCCGCTCCTGTTCCCGGTCACCCCGGCGGCACGAAGCGCTCCCCATTACAAGGACAACCGCGCCCTCGAAATCTAATACAACTCTGACTACACATTTGTCGAGAAAGTGCAGGCCGTAATGAGAAAATATGACCATTCGGTGCATTTCGCCAAAAGGAGTCCCTCACGATGACCAGGAATCGCCCTTCTGTGATCACCGCTGCTGTGTTCGACACCAAGCCTTACGACCGAGAAGCATTGCAGCAGGCGTCCGCCAACCAGAGTATTCAGTGGCACTTTCTCGAGTTCCGTCTGATGCAGGACACGGCCTCGGCGGCGAACAAAGCCCGGGCGGTTTGCGCGTTTGTCAATGATCAGTTGGACCGGCCTTGTCTGAAAGCGCTGGCAAGCGAAGGGGTCGAACTAGTGGCGCTTCGCTCTACGGGGTTCAATAACGTGGATGTCGACTCTGCTAAAGAGTTGAAGCTGACCGTGACGCGAGTCCCTGTCTATTCCCCGCATGCCGTCGCTGAACATGCGGTTGCACTGCTGCTCACGTTGAACCGCAAGATCCATCTCGCCTACAATCGCGTGCGCGAACTGAACTTTTCGCTGAATGGACTTGTAGGCTTCGACCTCTACGGCAAGACCGCTGGTATCATCGGTACTGGCAAGATCGGGCGCGTCACTGGACAGATTCTTCGTGGGTTTGGGATGAGAGTGCTGGCCTATGATCCATTCCCCAACCATGAATGGGCAAAGCAAGCCGGAGTGGAATATGTCGAAGCTCTCCCCATACTACTGTCGGAGAGCGACGTGGTTTCTCTGCACACCCCGCTCACCCCGGAAACCAGGTACACCATCCGTGAGGAGACGCTCGGGTTGATGAAGCCTGGAAGCATACTCATCAATGTAAGCCGAGGGGCATTGGTGCAGACCAAGGCATTGATTGAAGCCTTGAAGTCCCGCCACCTTGCAGGTGTGGCGCTCGACGTTTATGAGGAAGAGGAAGGCATCTTCTTTCACGACCTCTCCGGCGAGGTGCTTCACGACGATGAACTGGCGCGGTTGCTCACTTTTCCAAATGTGCTGATTACCTCACACCAGGCATTCCTCACACGCGAAGCATTGGCCGAAATCGCCCGCACCACTGTGGCCAACATCTCGGCCTTGGCCGGTCCAAATCACTCATTCGTCAAAGATTCGGTGGTGACCTAACACTGACGCGCACGTCGCTATGGATTTTCTCCTTGCTGTCCTGCCCATCGGCTTCCTCATCTATGTGATGACCAAGAAAAAGTCTTGGCCCTCCCATATCAGCCTTCCTTTTGCCGCTATTCTGGTCTACCTTCTTGTGCTCGTTCACTCCCGGCTCGATCCCAATCTGGTCAACGCCACGGTTGTGAACGGGACTCTTTCAGCCTTGACCCCGATATCGATTATGTGGGGTGCAATTCTGCTGTCCCTAACCATGCGGCGCTCGGGAGCCGAACGCATCATCGGCGAATGGCTCAAAGGGCTGAGCCCGAATCCGATTGCGGAACTGATGATTGTTGGATGGGCCTTCCCGTTCATGACGGAAGGCGCCAGCGGTTTCGGAACGCCCGCTGCAATTGCCGCGCCCCTGCTAGTCGGTCTTGGTTTCGACGCGGTGCGAGTTACGATTCTCACCTTGATTATGAATGCGGTGCCAGCTACATTCGGCGCGGTTGGCACGCCGATGTGGTTTGGCTTCAGCCAGGTGCCGCTGAGCCCATCTGAAATTCTGTCCGTGAGCTGGAAGAGCGCGCTTGTGCACAGTGCCGCTGCGCTCGTGGTGCCCATCATCGCCTTACGTTTTGTGGTGGGATGGGCCGAGATTCGCCAAAACCTCGTCTACATTTATCTCAGCATTCTGAGCTGTGCTCTCCCCTCCCTGGCTTTCTCCCGATTCAACTACGAGTTCCCCTCTTTGATCGGCGGTGCGATTGGCCTCTGCCTTTCCGCATGGATGGCCAAGCATCAAGTTGGGCTAGCGCCCGCCAATAGAGTTGAAAACGTGGCGGCATCCGACCCGCCCTTTAAAAACCGCGAACGGCTGCGTGCTTTCGCGCCCTATCTTATGCTGATCGCAATCCTGGTGGTCACTCGGGTGCGCTTTTTGCCCCTTCGTGAGTGGCTCAATGCGGAGTCGCCGAGGCTGAACTTGGACTGGGGATCACTTGGGAAGTTTAGTGTGAGCGCTGCCCTCGTGTTCAGGTTGGATTCTATCTTCGGCACGTCCAGCGCCTGGAGCTATCCTGCGCTTTTTGTGCCCGGCCTGATCCCGTTTGTTGTCGTCGTGCTTCTTGCTATACCGCTAGGACGGATCGACCGCGATGTGATGGGAAAAGTCGTGGTGGATACGACGAATCGGTTGCGTGGCCCCACTTTTACTCTGATTGGGGCATTGGTCATGGTCCAATTGATGACGCTGGGGGGCGACCGCGCACAGACAGCGATCCTGGGCCGGACATTTGCCACCATAACCGGCCGGAGCTGGCCTTTCTTTGCGCCTGTATTGGGGGCGCTGGGCGCATTTTTCGCAGGCTCGGCCACAGTCTCGAACCTTACCTTCGCTGCCATTCAGGATTCGATTGCCCGCACGCTCGGCTTCGAGCGGACTTCGATCCTGGCCCTGCAATCGGTAGGCGCTGCCATGGGCAACATGGTTGCCATCAGCAACATCGTCGCCGTGTGCTCTATTCTGGGGTTGATCAATCAGGAGGGTTTTGTCCTTAAGCGAACGGTGATACCCCTTATTGTCTACGGTCTAATCGCCGGTATATCCGGTTTACTTCTCACCTGAACGGACAGCAGATCAAGCTTTCACGACGTCGCGGGAGGCAACAGGCTTCGCCGCCGTGGCAGAGCCACTGTCAACCGCGGCCATGTGCATGATCAGGTCCAGAACCTTGCAGGAGTAGCCCCACTCGTTGTCATACCAGGCAATCAGCTTCACGAAGTGATCGTTCAATGCAATACCAGCCTTAGCGTCGAACACACAGCTACACGGTTCACCGATGATGTCGGTCGAGACCACATCATCCTCGGTGTACGCCACGATGCCTTTCATCGAACCTTCGGAGGCCTCCTTCATAGCCGCCTTGATTTCCTCGTAATTGGCTGACTTGGCCAATCGGCACGTCAAATCGACCACCGAGACATCCACGGTGGGGACCCGGAACGCCAGTCCCGTCAACTTACCGTTGAGGTCGGGGATGACCTTGCCCACAGCCTTGGCTGCGCCGGTGCTCGACGGAATGATATTGCTGGCGGCGGCGCGTCCACCACGCCAATCCTTGCTCGAGGGGCCATCGACCGTTTTCTGAGTAGCCGTGATCGCATGGACCGTGGTCATCAGGCCCTCTACAATACCGAATCTGTCGTGCATGATCTTGGCCAGCGGAGCCAGGCAGCCCGTCGTGCAGGAAGCATTGGAAACCACGGTCATCTCTTTCCGATACTCATCGTGGTTGACACCCATGACGAACATGGGGGCATCCTTCGACGGCGCACTAATAACGACCTTGTGAGCGCCGGCCTTGAGATGGGCGCCGGCTTTTTCGAGGGTAGTAAAGACCCCGCTGGATTCGACAATGTATTCCGCGCCGCAGGTGGCCCATGGAATCTCCTCGGGTCGCTTCGCGTCATAGACATCGATGGCACGACCGTTGACCAGGAGCTGGTGGTCCCTCGCTTTTGCAGTACCTTTGAATCGCCCGTGGACGGAGTCGTACTTCAGCATGTATGCCATATACTCCGCATCAATGAAAGGGTCATTGAGGCCAACAATTTGCGCCGCGGGATGGTCCAGGCCGGCCCGAAAGACCAACCGGCCGATCCGGCCGAAGCCATTTATTCCAATCTTGGTCACCATGATTTCCTCTTTGTTTTTCTGGAGGCCCGATACAGGGTCGCCGGTTGTTTCGAGGAGCGTGGGCGCCAACCGAATCACGACACCCTCTTCTCATGCCCGCGAGTATCCCGGGTTCGCGCGACGGTGCTCAATGAGAGCACCTTCACCGGTTTTACCCGCCAGATATGCTCGCAATAATCACGGATGGAGCGGTCGGATGAGAACTTACCCATACGCGCCACGTTGAGGATTGCCTTGCGGGTCCATGCCCGCTGGTCTCGCCATAAAGCACTGACTCGCCCCTGGCAGTCCACGTAAGCCTGGTAATCGGCCAGCACCAGGAATGGGTCTTCGTACAGTAAGCGCTCGAGGAACGGTCGAAAGAGGTTGCGGTCGTTCCCGCTGAGGGCGCCCGATCCGATGAAGTCCAGTATCTCCCGTAAGGAGGCGTTGTTCTCGGCTACCTCCGAGGGGCGGTATCCGCGGCGCTTCAGTTCCCGGACCTCTTCCACATTCAACCCAAAGAGGAAGAAGTTGTCTGCGCCAACTTCCTCGCGGATTTCCACGTTGGCGCCGTCGAGGGTGCCGATCGTGAGGGCGCCGTTGAGTGCAAACTTCATGTTGCCGGTGCCACTTGCCTCCTTGCCGGCCATGGAGATTTGCTCCGACAGATCCCCGGCAGGGTAGATATGCTGAGCACTCTTCACGCTGAAATCCGGAAGGAAGACGACCTTCAGGCGATTACGAACCGCTGGATCGTTGTTTACCGCTTCGGCTACGGCGTTAATGAGCTTGATGATGAGCTTGGCCATGAAGTAGCCAGGTGCGGCTTTACCGGCGAAGATGAAAGTGCGTGGAGGGACGTCAGCTTTCGGGTCGCGTTTGAAACGCAAGTAAAGACCTAGGATGTAAAGGACGTTGAGGTGTTGGCGCTTGTATTCGTGGATGCGCTTGACCTGGATATCGAACATCGATTCGGGATTTACGTCGACGCCGGTTCGCAGTTTCAGCAACGCAGCCAGGTCTCGTTTGTTCTCGAGCTTTACTTCACGCCACTGCCGCTGAAATTCCTGGTCGTCTGCCAGCGGTTCCAGGCCTCGAAGCTCGTACAGGTCGAACAGCCACCGATCTCCAATGGAATCGCTGATGAGGCGCGCCAGCCGAGGATTACCGACTGCCACGAAGCGGCGGGGCGTCACCCCGTTGGTCACGTTGCAGAACTTCCCCGGCCACAATTCAGCGAAATCGTGCATCACCGTCTGTTTAAGGAGATCAGAATGCAGCCGGGCGACACCGTTGACGCGATGGCTACCGACAGTGGCGAGGTGGGCCATGCGCACAAACCTCTCCCCGGTTTCATCGATGAGCGACATCCGGGAGAGCCGGTCGTTGTCACCAGGGAACGCCGCTCGAACTTCATCGAGAAAGCGAGCGTTGATCTCGTAGATGATCTCCAGGTGGCGGGGAAGGAGCTGACCGATCAGGTTGACCGGCCATTTCTCGAGAGCTTCGGGAAGGAGGGTGTGGTTGGTGTAAGCGAAGGTGTTGCGTGTGACATTCCATGCCGTGTCCCAGTCGATCCCATGGTCGTCGACCAGCAGGCGCATCAATTCGGCGACCGCGATCGCCGGGTGCGTGTCGTTGAGCTGCACCGCCCATTTCTCATGGAGCTTCTCCAGCGGCCGATTCAACCCGCGATGAATCCGGAGTATGTCCTGCAAAGAGCAGCTCACGAAGAAGTACTGCTGTTGCAGACGCAGGGTCTTGCCCTGGGGTAATTCGTCGTTGGGATAAAGTACCTTGGCGATGTTCTCTGACGCCATCTTGTCGGCAACTGCGCGGTAGTAGTCGCCATGGTTAAAGGCGGCGAAATCGAAGGACTCCACGGCCTCGGCTTTCCAAAGACGAAGTGTGTTGCTGGTGCCTACCCGATAGCCCAGAATCGGCGTATCATAGGCCTCACCCTTGACTTCCGTGTCGGGCAGCCAGTGAACCCGGTAGCGTCCATGTTCGTCTCTGCTCGTTTCGGTGTGGCCACCGAATTTCACCTCGTAGTAAATCTCCGGCCGGACGATCTCCCAGGGATTGCCGTAGCGTAACCACTTGTCGGTGACCTCCACCTGCCAGCCGTCCCGGATGCCCTGCTCAAAGATGCCAAACTCGTAACGAATTCCGTAGCCGACAGCGGGCACTTCGAGGGAGGCAAGCGAATCCATATAACAAGAGGCCAGGCGCCCCAGGCCACCGTTGCCGAGGCCGGGTTCCTCCTCCAGCTCGGTCACCTGGTCGAGATCAAGGCCAAATTCGGAAAGTGCCTCCCGGGTCGCATCCACGATCCCGAGATTAAGGAGGTTATTGGCCAGGTGGGGTCCAGGCAGGAATTCCGCGGAGAGATAGACCACCACACGCGCTTCCTGCTCAGCACGTGCTTCCATGGTCCGCACCCCTTGCTTGTGTACGCGATCCCGGACGGTGAGTGCCAGAGCGGTGTAAATATCGTTGGGCGTCGCTGCCGTTGGCACTCGGCCGAGGTCGCACAAGAGATTGTCGACAAAAGCTTGCCTGAGATCGGCAACACTCATGCCGGTTCGTACACCCACACCTGGTGACAGTTCGCACGATTTTAGCCGCAGGGGTTGCGTCGTCCGCTTCCCAGAATGGAATTCCTTGTCGAAGCTCACGGTGTCCTCCCAGATAAACGTTTCCCCGGATTGGTCGTGCCCGACAACTGGTTAAAGTTCCAGTTTGATGCCAACAACGCCCCAAGAGAGTATGAATGTGTCGGGTAGATCACCGCTGGAATTTACGGACTCGTAACACGCTCAGCCAGACATCCATCGATAGCTGGGTCTGAGTTATGTCCGAGGAATGATTGAGGAATCATCGATGAATATCCCTGTCCTCGGAGCCGCGCGCTTTTCGTCACCTAAAAAGCGCTGGGTGAATGAGTCGGAGCGTCTTCCCGCCACAATCCTTCGGACCGTTGATGCGCCGTCGGAGGATAGCCTCCTGTTTGAATTGGCGGGGGCGCGCCAACATCTGTTCTTCAATCCACCTGAAACTCGCGCCGGCATTGTCACCTGCGGAGGACTGTGTCCGGGACTCAACGATGTCATCCGATCGCTGTTTTTGGAAATGCATCACGCCTACGGCGTAAAGGAGGTGCTCGGCTTCCGCTGGGGATATCAAGGGTTGGATCCGGAACACGGCGCCGAACCGCTAGTTCTCACCCACGAGATGGTGGATCGAATTCATCTGCAGGCCGGCACAATTCTGGGCACGTCGCGCGGTCCGGTCGATACGGCACGGGCTGTGGAGAATCTAATCCGCCGTGGCGTGAATGTCCTTTTCACCATAGGCGGTGATGGTACCCAGCGCGGAGCCTGGGAACTCTTCGAGGAGGCCAAAAGGCAGGGTCATGCGCTCTCCGTCGTGGGAATCCCAAAGACCATCGATAACGATATCCCATTTGTCGCGCTCTCATTCGGCTTCCTGACGGCGGTCGAGGAGGCAACCAAAGTGTTACAGCGCGCGCATACCGAGGTGCGCAGCGTAGAGAACGGTATCGCGTTGGTGAAACTCATGGGACGGCACGCTGGATTTCTGACGGCCGAGGCTACGGTGGCAAGCCAGGATGTGAACTTCACGCTGATCCCGGAAGTGCCGTTCCGATTGGACGGGAAGGGTGGATTTCTCACCGCCTTGGAACAGCGGATGGCGAAGCGTGGGCATGCGGTCATTGCCGTCGCCGAAGGCGCAGGACAGGACCTGTTGGGAAATACTGGAAATGAGCGCGATCCTTCGGGAAACGTCAGGCTGCGTGATATCGGTCTGTTTTTGCGCGAGAAGATCGAAGAGTGGTTTAAGGCGCGGAACATCCCCTTTGTTATGCGCTACTTTGACCCGAGCTACATCGTCCGTAGCAGCCCGGACAACGCCGTGGATGCCGTCCTTTGCGACCAGTTCGCGCGGAATGCCGCCCATGCCGCCATGGCTGGCAAAACCGGATTGGTGATCGGTTATTTGCACGATCGCTTCCTTCACGTTCCGATCGGACTGCTGGCAACTCAGCAGAAGCGACTCGATCCTGAGAGCCCGGACTGGAGTGCCGTGCTTTCGAGTACCGGGCAACCGGATCGCTTTGCGTGAGCGGCGAAAAGCATCGTCGAGAACGATAAGCTCTGACGCTCATCTCTGTTCGGTTTCTCTTTGCTGCTCCAACGCATTACTTCGCCCCGTGGGCTGTGGCGAACTAACGAACGTGAACAGGCTGCGAGAATGGAACTTTGCGCGGTTTGCCCTTAAGCTTAGGGACCCAGGATAATTTTCAACTCAGCTCTAGCGGCGGAAGTACTTCTTGGCTGCCCCCGGTTTCTTCCGCAGCAGGAGAAGGCGTGAACTCCGCGAATTTGAGGAATTCGAGGCGATAATTGGCCTCCGGATTCCCCCTGGAGGGCCCCGCCACCAGCAGGGCGACGTTGCCGGGGATTTGATGCTCCTTTAGCCAGGCCCAGGCAAAATCGCGCCAGTTTTTCGGATCTTCGAGCATCTGGACAGGCTCCACACCGTAGGAAAAAGCTAGTCCCTGGCACACACCCGGGTCGCGGCTTAGCGCGACAACCCATTGCGATGGATGCAAGCGGGAGATCATGCGGGCGGTGGTGCCGGTTCGGGTGGGGACGAACACCGCCGCGAATGGGACGATATCCAAAGCGGTTTCCACGACGGAGGCAATGGCGTCGCTGGCGCTGTTCGGCGGGCCGTGCCGCAGTCGGGAGCGCATTTTCGCCAGGCGCACGGGGGGACGTTGCGACTCCGTGTAGGCGGCAATCTTTCCGAGCATCGCTACCGCCTCCTCCGGATATTTACCAATCGCCGATTCACCGGAAAGCATCACGGCATCGGTTCCGTCGAGGATAGCGTTCGCAACGTCTGTGGCCTCGGCCCGTGTCGGCAGGCGGCTGACTGTCATCGATTCGAGCATCTGGGTTGCCGTGATGACCGGCTTGCCGGCGACACGCGCTCTGGCGATGAGCTTTTTTTGCAACATCGCCATCTCCTCAATCGGAACTTCGACGCCCAGGTCGCCGCGCGCAACCATGATGCCGTCACTCGCTTTCAGGATTTCATCGAAGCGTCTGATGGCGTCCAATCGTTCTATTTTGGCGACGAGGAAGGGTCGCTTGCCGGCAGCGTCGGCGGCGGCCCGCACAGCTTCCATGTCACCGCCCCTCTCCACGAAAGACTGGCTCACGGCATCTACTCCATGCTGCAACGCAAATTCGAGACAAGCACGGTCATGCTCGGTAAAGGCACTGATTCCGAGAGCGATTCCGGGCAAATTCAGGCCCTTTTTGGAACGTAACTCGCCACCGACCGACACCTTGCAGTAAACCTCGCTGCCTGCGACACGCTCGACCGTCAATTGCACCAGACCGTCGTTCAGGAAGAGTCTGTCACCAGGCTTCACGACGCTCGGCAGGCTCTTGAAGCTCACCGACACGCGTTGCGGAGTGCCAACGACCTCCTCCACTGTCAGTATGAAGTTATCGCCGGCAAGCAATTGAATCGGCTCTGGCTCGATCTGGCCAATCCGCATCTTTGGCCCTGGCAAGTCGGCCATGATGGCCACCCGGCGGCCGACGGCCTTCGCCGCGGAGCGAATGCGCTCGATGTGCTCGGCGTGACTAGTGAGATCACCGTGAGAAAAGTTAAGCCGCGCGACGTCTAGGCCCGCGCGGATCAGGCGTTCCAGCATTTCCGATGTTTCTGAGGCTGGTCCGATCGTGGCTACGATTTTGGTTTTATTCCCGGCGAGCGCCATCAGAGCCATCTCCTTAGCTATTCAGGCTGTGCTCGAACCCAACGAGTCGGCCCGTAGACCGCTATAGGCTTTCACCTGCTTGGGACGCAAGCCATCCGTTCGGGTCACGCCTGTAGATCATAGGATATGTCGTTTCTATTCTTTCGCAGAGCATCGTTTGGTCACCAGACGCACCAACAGGAGAGGAGTTGGGCTGCGAAATTGCCCAAGTTGCTGATTTGATTGGCGGCCGCGGCGGGACTCGAACTGTAGAAGAGTGTTGACGGTACGCAAGTTATTGATTCGATCATTCGACAGATTCGCTCAAATCGCCAGAAACACCGAACGGAGGTACACCCGGGTATACGATAAGATCCCCGGGCATCACTTGACTTGTACGCAGCGCCACTAACTCCGCCAGGAATGCCGTCTGGCCGGCGCCTGCGGAATCGGTGGCGGCCTTCGGCTCCTGGTCGTTCAACGCTCGCCAGCAGAACCTCGCGGTACCACTCCCCGAGCGACCACCCGCTCGTCTGTGCCACGCCCATTCGAAGACACCTCACGTGCGGCCCTCGACGCTCATGCGAGCTCCAAGGCTGATGAGAACTGCCAGAATCTACTCATGCCGAACGAGCAATGATTCCGCCCGAGGCTAGCCTGGAAAAACTGCCCCCTTGGAACAATTGACCAGGGGGACGTACCATCCCCCATCGAGTCCTAATTCCCGGTGGTGGCAATGCCGCTAAGAGGAATCTGATGAGCTGTGCCAGCCGCCTCCGTGACGGTTAGCGTTCCCGTGAAAGTCCCGACCGTGGTCGGAGTGAACGTGACCGTAATTGTGCACGTGGCGTAGCCAGCCAAACCGTTGCCACAGTTATTGGCTTGCGTGAACGTAGTGGAACCTGTTTTGGTGATCTTACTAATACCGGCGAAAATTCCGTCGGTATTGGTAACTGTGATATCCGCGCTGGGATTGTCGCCTACGACGTATCCATTGTTGAAGTCGAGGGACGTTGGAGAGAAGGTCAGCCAACCGGTGGCCGTGGACTTGCCCGTGCCCGTCAACGCCACCTTGATCACGGTTCGGGTTGAGAGCTTATAGGTGAGCGTCCCGGTTCGCGCCCCTCCTACTGTTGGCGTGAAGTAGACCTTCAAGGTGCAGCTCTTGCCGGCCTTGAGACTTCCGCACGTTCCAGCCTTCGAGAAGTCGCCCGTAATCGAAGAGTTGCTCACCGAGAATACAGTCGTACCCGTGTTAGTAAGCACGACGGACTGATACGCGCTCTTGGTTTTGATGAGTTGTGGAGAAAAGCCCAGGCTCTCTGGCAAGACGGAGTAGCTGGGCTTGCTAAGCGATCCTGAACCCGACAACCCTACGGTCAGCAGTGGGGCGCTGCTCATCACATAGAGGCTGCCCGTCCCGGGCCCGGCTACTGTCGGAGTGTAGGTAACATTGATCTGGCAACTTGTGCCCGCAGTCAACGCCAATCCGCAGTTGTTATTTTGCGCAAAGTCTCCACTCGTCGTAATGCCCGATCCGCTAAACGTAAGCGGGCCCGTTCCCGAATTCGTGAGCACGACTGGTTGCGCACGGCTGGCGGTTTTCAGCAGTTGTGGCTGGAAGTTCAGCGCCTTGGGAGAAATACTCGCGATTGGCGCCGTTCCAGTACCGCTCAAAGCGATTGTTTGCGTTCCGCTGAAACCATTGTCGGTCAGCACCACGGCGCCGGTTTCCCGGCCCGTAATGGTTGGGGCATAGCTCACGGAAATCGTGCAATTGGATCCACCTGGCAGGGCCGCAGGGCACGTCGTGGCGACCTGAAAATCCTTCGAGACCGTAATCGTGAGGTCGAGCGGAGCACTCCCAAAATTGGACAGCGTGGCGTTCTGCGGAGCGCTCACAGTGCCTATATTCTGCGGGGAGAAAGTAAAACTGGCAGCGGAAAGCTTGACTGCAGCCACAGCGTTGGGAAGCGGCACTGCGGCGATTCCACTCGGCTGACTGACCAGACCATTAGTCAGAAATCCCGCGCCGGTGGTGATGTCATCGAAGATCATCTCGCCACCGTATTGCGTGGCCACGAACGTGGTCCCGCCGGAAGTCACCTGGATCCCGTTGATAGCCACAGCTCCGTTGCCGACAGCCAGAGTGACCTCGTTGGCGCCGGTCATATTATCCACGCGAGAAACGCTGATGGTGCCAGCACCGATACCGAAGACTATCCGGTTCTCCGGGTCAATAGCAACGTGGGTGACCGCGCCGACTGGGCTGAGTGTGGTCCAGTTCGTGCCTTTCATGTCCGCCATGTGCACAATGCGGCCATTGCCCGTATCGGCGATATAGATGTTGCCAGTCGCGTCCAGAGCGACGCCTGAGGCGCCTTCGAACTGATTCACACCGGCGCCGGGAGTGCCGAAGGTCGTCCAGTTTTTGCCGGTCATATCATCGAAGCGGTCAATGCGGCCGTTGCCTACGTCCATGACGTATATGCGGCCATGCGAGTCAATCGCAATGTCGCCCGTCGCGTAGCTGAACTGTTTCGCGCCCGAGCCGTAGGTGCCAAAGGTGGTCCAGTTTTTGCCCGTCATATCATCGATGCGGACGATGCGAGCGTTATAAAGGTCCCCAATGTAAATGCGGCCACTCGAGTCCAGGGCAATTCCGCTAGTGCCATAAAACTGGTTGACGCCGGTTCCGGTCGAGCCAAAGCTCAGTTCGTTTGTTCCGTATAGGTCGTCGGTGCGGAGGATGCGGGAGAACGAATAGTCAGCGATATACATCGGGCTGTACTGCCAGTTGACGCCGGTCGCGCTCGCGCCAGCCGTGGTCGTTCCCAACTGGGTAGCCAGGCCACCGATGCTGAGAGCGCTCTCGCCGATAACCGCAGCAGTCACGCCGTTGACTGTCTCGGTTCCCGCAACATGCCCGGTGAATTGGTAGGCGTATTTGATGTGCCCGCCTCTCCCGCCACCCGATGCCGTCTCGATGATCGTTCCGGTAGTGAATGTGGCTGAAACGGTCGTCGTGCCGTCATTTGATTGGAAGCTGTAGCTGCCTCCGGAGCAGGAGTAGGTAATCTGGTAGGTCCCCACCTGGACGTTGGTGATGGGGCAGTCGAACGATGCGGTTCCCACCGGGTTGGTGACCTCTGCGCCGGTCAGGGTCCAATCGGCGCCTAGTGCCACGGTTCCGCCATTGGCGTTCAGTACAAGGTTTCCGGCAGAAGCTGGGCTAATGAGAAGCAACGGGAGAGTGAGGACGAGGACTCCGAGAACGGTACGTGGGAGGGGTGAAGGAGTTTGACGAAATAAAGGGAAGGTGATCTTTCTCATGCTTTCTCCTCGCCCTACATGCCCCCATTGGGGGTTCCATGCGGCACCTCAAAAGCACGGTCGGCCAGAGACCAAGTTTATTGAAAAGTGAGAGTCTTGCGGGGATTCGTAAGCGCGAGACTGTCTTAGCCTCGCTGCCCCACGCGCGAGGCGGTCCGTACACGCTACCCGAATCTGCTCTGAATTGCAAGAAGGCAGCAACAGCCAGGCCCCCGGACCCGCCAAGATCTCACTGGGTTCGAAGCTCTGCCTGCTGAACAAGAATCCAACTGAAAGAAAATATACGAGTATACCTTCTCACCGGTAGCCTCGAAGGCATGGTTCAGCTTATTGGCCGGTTATCTCTGATGTTTCGCAAGCAAGCCAGAAACAGCCACCATCCCTAACCAAGAAACGGAGCCGTTATAACAATTCGGAACGATATCGGGCATCGAGATCGGAATGCAATCTGAGGTATCATCGCTGAATATGCAGCTGCGCAGCGCGATACTTTATGTAAAAGATTTGGAACGTATGAAGCTTTTTTATAGCCAGATGCTTGGTGCCAGTCCCAACGAAGGCTGGACTGACGCTTGGGCTACCTTCGAGACTGGTGGTGCTCGTTTTTCCCTGCATGCCATTCCTGCCGATATCGCAAAAAGCATCGTGATCGACTCTTCGCCGACCCCACGCGAGCGGCATGCCGTGAAGCTCATCTTCGAAGTGAAGGACGTAGAATCGGAGCGCGCACGGCTTGAGTCTCTCGGAGTCCAATTGTTACGCCGTCCTTGGCAGAAGCCGGGAGAAGCATGCGACGCGGTTGATCCTGAGGGCAATGTCTTTCAAATCTGCTCGTCAGGTGCTGTTTGACCCGTGTCACAAATTTGCGCCGTCTGTTCCCCTTAGCGCGGGAAGCCCGAGGGGTTTGAGTGTTTCACCGCGATTTCTCGGCAATTGACCAGATCACAGTTTCCAGGCAGTCCATCATTCAACAAAGACTGACGTTTCCGGCTGCGTCGGGTTAAGCGCCAATATATTTCCACCCACGACAAACTGGTCAATGTAATCCTTCGTCGAGCCTGACGAGAGGAATGCTTTCCTTTAAACGACGAGTAGTACTCACCAGTTGTGGATATAGGTACAATCAGTCGTGGCTGATGTTCGGATTCCCGCAGCCATAACCCACATCAACTGGTGATGCGAATGTCTCCTCGCGCATGAGCACAGTTTATCGGAATTGGAGTCGTCAATGAGCAGCGTACAAATCGAGCAGAAGAGCTATGAGATGCCCCCGCGAGAGGGGATCAGCATCGCGCATTTTCTCACCGTCGCCGACATCGAGCGATCGGC
>Ga0123355_10009497_pt1 | contig 14803 bp, 12 predicted proteins | sample TergutEmb28metaG_3_FD_89872 | JGI IMG/M metagenome (GOLD analysis project Ga0123355, IMG submission 89872) | Embiratermes neotenicus P1 segment gut microbial communities from Petit-Saut dam, French Guiana - Emb289 P1 | ecosystem: Host-associated > Arthropoda: Insects > Digestive system > Gut ...
AAGCCTGAGCAGTGGGGATCACCGCTGGTTCAAGAGAAGTACCAGGAAGAAAAGGCCTGTGACAAGAGACATCCATATCGTATAATAATAATAATAATAATAATAATAATAATAATAATAATGCTACTGTTGTTTCTTATTATAGAGATTACACTAAAATACTGTCTTTGGTTATAAGAAAGGCAAAAATAATCAGACATGACAAATTAATCCTAAACTCCCATAATAAAGTTAAAACCACATGGGTTACTGTAAATAAAGTATCTGGAAGAAATAAAAAAGAAGTGAATTACAAGCTCTAAAAGTTGAAGGTAGAAAAATCACTGATCAACAAACAATAGCTGAAACTTTTAATGAGTATTTTGTTGCTATCGCAGAAAATGTTAATAGACAAAGTAAAAATAACCTTATTAATGATGATAACGATAACATGGATAGTCATACCCATTTCATGGAACAAGCTTTTAATAAACATTACCCAAGTATGGAATGTAAATGCACAACAACAAAAGAAATTGAACAAATTATAAAATCCCTCAAAGCAAAAAACCTCATATGGGTACAACGAGATATCCATAAAAATCCTAAAGATAAGCGGCTATTTCATAAGCTGTCCATTGAACTACATATGTAATAAAATGCTGTTCAGGGGTATGTTCCCTGATAGATTAAAATACGCAATAATAAAACCACTACATAAAAATGATGATAGGTGTGGAGTGTCTACCTATAGTCCTGTATCACTAATAACATCATTTTCAAAAATATTTGAAACTGGAATGCAGAGACAGATTGTAAAACACCTCACCAATCATAATATACTAAGCAGTGAACAGTATGGTTCCATATTAGTGTTGAAGATGGATAATGCAACTTATAAACTAACAACTGAGATTTTAAATGCTATGAACAATAAACAACTAGTAGGAGGGATTTTTTGTGACTTAGAAAAAGCATTTGATTGTGTTACTCATGATATTTTATTATCTAAATTGAAATTTTATGGAATCAGTGACAAGGATCTTGCACTGTATCAATCTTACCGAGATAACAGACATTGTAGAATAACAATATATAGTGACAGCAAGAATAGTAATAAAATTTCAAATTGGGCTAAAGTAAGAAATGGAGTCCCACAAGGTTCTGTTCTGGGACCTCTACTTTTCCTTTTATATGTAAATGACTTACCCAAGATTATAAATAAAACTTCAGCACCTATCACTTTTGCTGATGATACTAGTATCTTATTTGCTTACTTTAATCCAGTAGATCTTAACAAAAACATTCACATAGTTTTTATGACTTTAAATAAATGGCTGAGAGCAAACCAGTTATCTTTAAACTTTAATAAAACAAATTATGTACACTTTACAACTAAGAGAAATATGTCAGTTAACTTAAAAATAGACTTTAACAATAATTTTATCAACAGTAGCTCCTACACAAAATTCCTGGGTGTGACGGTGAATAGTACTTTGTCTTGGAATAATCATATTGATTTACTTATGAAAAAATTAAAGTACAGCTTGCTATATAATTAGAAATGCCAAAACATACATTTTTTTTACTCAGCTATGAGCTATGGAATTATATTTTGGGAAACTCATCGCATAGTTCCTTAATTTTTAAAATACACACACACAAAAAAAAAAGCAATTAGAATTATGGAAGGATGTGGAAAAAGAGTTTCGTGTAGAAATTTATGTAAGAAATTACAAATTTTGCCTTTGACATCGCAATATATTATCTTTATTAATGCTTATAGTTCAAAACAAAAATGTTTTCTTAACAAACAATGAAAATCTCAGTTTAGACACTAGACAAAGAAATAATTTATACCTTCCTCAAGCAAGTTTAACCATTTATCAAAAAGGAGCTTATTATTTGAGGATAAAAATTTTTAATAATCTACCCTTGGAGATTAAGAATGTTGCCGGTAATAAAAAAAGTTCAAAATTGCTTTGAAAAAATTTCTATGCACTTATTCATTTTACACAATGGAAGAGTACCTTAGCCAATCATGAATTATGTACTGTGTCACAAGATTTTTATTATAGTGATACATTGACTAAAAAATTCTGTTTATGTTCACTATGTAAGTAATCTTGGATTTTTTTTTAAGTTTCTATCTAGGTACATTATGTATGTATTCATTGATGGTATATTCTGAACTGATCACATTTCCTTGTATAAACTTGATTTGTTTTATTTATGTATTATAATCACAAATTATGATGATATGTATTTCATTGTCAAGACTCATTCTGTACTGTGCCTGTTGTTATCTAATGACAAGTTCTATATCCACTCTGGTGGATCTCTGGAATACTAAATAAATGAAATGAAATGAAATTACATTCCAGAATACTTGAATCTTCATTAAACTTTATAGGTAAATTTTAGCAGAAAAAGGCCTTCATCATAATGTTAAATTACTGTTTTCTTCAGAGGATTACGTCCAGACCAGCCCCAATTCTCTCTATGCGTCTTCTACCAATTCACTCAGAATTAATGGACATAAACTTCCATACACATGGAACAACACAGTATCTTATGACGCTGTGCAGGGCACAATGCCGTAAGTGACTAAACAGACTTATAAAATATTAATATTTTAATTTTGTATGTATGATATAACAATTTATGTAACAAACTTCACGTGCACTTGCCACTCTTTTTGAGGGTGTTATGGCAGTAACTGTGAGGACTTCCTGATGATGGCACCTGTGATGTGGCAAAACATTTTGGAGACTTACTAACATTCGTGAAACATATTGAGTACATGTGAAGTTGATTTTGCAAATTAAGACTTATTAATATCGATACTGGTAAGAATTCTAAAGCACTATATGAGAATTTATGGACACAAACTGATCACATGTAAGAATAGTAACTTAGTTGTAATACAACTGAATGGAATTCTTATATCTACACATACTTTGATTCTCATGCGGTAAAGACATTGTTATTAATAGGCATCAAACAATGTTGGCTCTTGTCACCAACTGGACAAACTTTCTGTGTGCCAGACATTTTGGTTGAGTGACAGTTCTTTGTGAGCACAGCAGTAAGCCTTGATGTTACATAAGATGTGAAGAATTTGTTGACTAGCTTAGGGAACTGTTAGCTCTTAAAGAAGGATTCTGCTACATGTTGTTTGTTTCTTTGTTTGTTTGCTATCTAAACATTCTCCACTTGCCAACACACAGTATTCTAGTTGCTCTGCACCAAAATAAGTCTGCTTCCTCTTATATACTTTATATATTTAACATTTAATTTACCGTTCTAATTTGTTATGCCATGTTTGTGGAGAATGAAAGGAAGGGAGCACAAAGTAAAATTAATCAACAAGTTCAAAATTTCGTCCACTTCTGTACCTGAACTATTTCCCCATCTTTGATGGTGAGCAACACATCAGTTCATTCAGCCCTGATTGTAGATATTACAAAAATCCATTCATTATTCTGAATTTTTTAGATTCATCATTAAAAATTAGTGTGTTCTTGTAATTGCTGTGTCTGCCTTTTGTGTCTGAATGGAATATCTGAAATTATGTATTGGCAACCTTCCAAAAATTACATTTGTGCACACTTTGAATGTCTCACACTGCCACCTCTGATGAAGTGCCAAGTCTGAACTTCAGGAATTGTTTATGTTGAAGATAATGGAGTTTTATGAATGAGGGATATTTATTAAATAAGGTTCCCTCTCCTGTAGCTTTTGGTGGTAATTGAAAATTTTATTTTTTAGTAGGAGGTAGCATTTGTAGTAGGAGTACATGCAGGAGATCACTTGCTTGGACTGCTGAAGGAACAGTTGGGGAGGATGTCAGTTCGACAATAATGAGTAATTGGAAATGGCTGTTTGTGAGTGGTTGTGAATGCGAGTCTGATTTCTACTGTAGCAGAATTTTTAAAAGTGGTGCCAAATGGGACAAATATGTCAATGTGTGCATTGGTTATGTTCAGAAATAATGATCCTTCATAATTATAAATAAGCTGCAATTAACATTGTAATGACTTCTGGTTTAATTTTATGACCTGACCCAGGGAACATTACTTACCAAACATATTGTGTATGAGTAAATACAGTAACATCTTCTGAGGCTGTCAGTATCACTCTTCAGTCCTTGAAGAACGAAACAAAACATTGACATTTAGGCTTACAGATTGTCAGATTACTGTGCTGTATGACTGGTTGCTCGACAGTTCTTTATTACATATTCTGTTGAAGTTACACAATTATACATCATAACAAAACCTGAATATGTGTGATATTCCCACATTTAAATACTGAAAGTAATTTTGACACTATGCTTAAAATATGTTTACAATAACCATCAGACCAAAAACATTCCAAACATACCTCTTGTAACATACAGTGTGCTATGCAATTTACAGTTTTAATCATTTAAAAACTAAGATTAAGCAGAACTATATTTGAACACCCAGTCTGTACTGCACAGTAAGCACTCTCTGTATCGATTATAAAAACAAATCAGTTAATGCTGTATAGGGAAATAATTGCTGTTTGTTCTCAGATCCACGCAAAATACATAAACACGCTGTGTGGGCAGAACATCGAATTTGTGAATGTTAAACTGGTGGTATATAGTTACCACTGGGCTTGAAAGGGATATCTTTGGCATCAGAATTCAGTGCCCAGTGCCTTCTGCTAAAGATAGGGATTTAAATGGCCTAGCCATTACATTGCATGTTATTGCTCGATACCAGAATGGCATTTGTTTTCTTAACATTCCATCATGTGACAACTGTAGTTGTCCTTTGGCACAAAAGGTTGATTTTTACAGCTTTTGTTACTTGTTTATGTGTGTTAGAATTTGTACTTAAAGAAAGGCAGTGATCCTATTTATTAAACTTACTGTATGTTTCAGCCACTGCACAACATTGTCTGTACAACATGTATTGTGTAGTTAAAATAGCGAGGAGATGCAGTGGATCTATAGAAATCTACATGTTATTAGGGACTGTAATGGAACCTCTCTGTCTTTTTCTACTACTGCTACTACATTATGTAATGCTATATGTGCAGTACAGCCATACCATCATAGCTGCAGAGTTGCTATGGCTGTACTGAAACATCTAGCAGTACATAAAATGTATTGTGCAGAAAATGTAAAGTGCCTGAAACACTGGCTACATTCAGTCATGTGAATTACAACATAACAATCAAATATTTGTTTCCTTGTGTTTTGTTACTCAGTCTCCCAGTGTACAGGGAGATTATTTTAATGTGCAACTTATAATTTTAAAATGTAATGCAATTTTTTGCATAATTTTACCGTCAATGGGAGAAGAACATTTTAGAGATAAGCTACTAACACTTACTGTTTAGTGAGCAATACACTGTATTATTATTATTATTATTATTATTATTACATTTTATTATCCTTTAAATGTGAGTTTTATTTTTAAAAAATCATCTTGTATATTTGTGGTCTGCTCAGAATATCATTTCTTGATGTCTACAGGTATCTCGTAGAGAAGCTGTCTACACGAGATATAGGTGTAGAATACAACTCTGATTCACAAGAGATGACTTACATGATGTCTACTGCAATTGGAAAGAAATTTGACAGTGACAGATGTCCAGAGGGTTTTGTGCATGATGAGCATCACCTGCACTGCATAGGTAGTGTGTAATGTGATGTGATTGGATGGCACAGCTTCTGCTGAACTGCAGAGGTGGTGCATAACGTGATGTGATGTGTTGGCATAGCATGTACTGCACTGCAGAGGTAGTGCGTAATGTGATGTCATATGGTGGCACAGCATGTACTGCACTGCAGAGGTGGTGCATAATGTGATGTTATATGATGGCACAGCGTGTACTGCACTGCAGAGGTGGTGCATAATGTGATGGCACAGTGTGTACTGCACTGCAGAGGTGGTGCATAATGTGATGTCATATGGTGGCATAGCATTTACTGCACTGCATATGTGATGTTATATGATGGCACAGCATGTACTGCACTGCAGAGGTGGTGCATAATGTGATGTTATGTGATGGCACAGCATCTGCTGCACTGCAGAGGTGGTGCATAATATGATGTTATGTGATGGCACAGCATCTGCTGCATTACAGAGGTGGTGCATAATGTGGTGTGATGTGATGGCACAGCATGTACTGCACTGCAGAGGTGGTGCATAATGTGATGTTAAGTGATGGCACAGCATCTGCTGCATTACAGAGGTGGTGCATAATGTGATGTGATGTGATGGCACAGCATCTTCTGCTCTGTGCAGCAGAACCCATTTCATAAAATAATCAAACGTATATTCAATATATACATATAAAATTGAAATAAAGTGTAAAATTTTGGCTTTCAAATATCTACTTCTGTTTCTTCATTCTGATTATGTGATTGCAGTGCCACTGAGTTTGAATTATGCTCTATGTTTTCTATGTGAACAGGCCGTACACTATTGTAATTTTATGTATAAATATTAAATACACTTTTGGTAACTTTAATTCTCCAAAATGCTACAAGTACTTCTACTGTACATGCTTTATGTAGCATGCCACTATGTTTGATATCTGCACAAGCTGCATTTCCTAATGATGATATACAAATGCTGTTCATCTGTTATGTCCCTGATTATGGCCCAGAAAGGGCCGAAACGTGTAGGAGATTATAATAGTATGTAATGGTAATAGAAAAACTGTAAATGCATTTTTTTGGACTAGTTGATATATGTCTGAAGCACAAATAATATGAAAAATATTAAGGTAATGATGTGGTGTTTTGACTACTGAATGTCCTGTCCACTGGCTGAGTGACATTTGCATTTTTCTGATTGTCCACTTCACTGTGTCACTGAATTCAAGCACTGTCACAGAGCCTTTGTTACATAGGAAGCCTATGTCTGCTGGCTATGTAGAATTTATGTTTCCCCTGTTGTTCAATTTACCTTGTTTTATACTCATACAAGGGTCTCAAATTGCTGTAAATTTCTTTTGCATGTTGGCTCCCTATGCAGTAAAGCTGCTGTGCTCAGGAATGTAACAAAATGGCCACCTGTGTTAACTAAAACTGCGTATTTGCCACCCTCTGAGCTGAATGTTAGTCAAAAGTTGAGAATTTTTTTTATTTTAAAAAAACACTACAATTACCCACCTTTATGTGAAAGAGAAAATCGGTATTGTGCAGTGTATCGAATTGGTTCTTTTGATACTGATAGGCCCACTAAGCCGCTGTACATGGTTTACATATAAGATGATAGTATTAAACAGGATTTGAGTCCCCTGTGATGCAATGCACAGTGTCAACACCACTACATGAACCTGAAATCTTGCAAAATTTTAACGGTTCATAAAACAGCATAGTTTGTTGTTTTGAATTGCCTATTCTTATCCTACATGCTCTCTCTCTTAAGTAGCACCGTCTGTCATGTCTCTGTGTTAACACATATTTGTCTTAAAATGTTGTTTATTCCACTTTTATGCTGTTGTTTACATTACTGAGTTGTTACAGTCCCTGTTGTTCATAACCAAAAAGTTTCGTTAGAGTTGTGACCTTATGTGCTGCAACCTGTTTTGTGTATCATTACAGACATTGATGAATGCCAACAAAGAAGTACCAACAGATGTCACTTCACACAGATTTGTGAAAATCTCTTTGGATCCTACCGGTGTTTCTGCCATCCCGGTTACAAATCGAGAGCTATTGGGAAACGCTGTGTTGGTAAGATTGTGCCAGTCTTTATCGATTCAAGTGATCTGCAAGAACTTAGGTTCAGTCTGTCATAGTGGATAAGAGTCCACACCCACCATTTTATAGTTAGTGTTTTAATTACTGCCATATACACTGGTGCATGGGTGTATGTAATAGTTTTGTTTGCAGATATCAATGAATGCATGGAAGACCCTCCAGTGTGCTCCCATCAGTGCCGCAATGTGAAAGGGAGCTTCAAGTGCCTTTGTCCTCGAGGCTATGTGTTGCTAGAAGATGGCAGAACTTGTTCAGGTATGCGTAGCTATATGGGATGTTTCTGTTTATTGGTGTGTTCTGTGCACATGTGTCTGTCATAACGTCTGTGTACATATGGGGATTCGGGCATGTCATCTTGGAGTTACAGATTATTATTTTTTTAGGAAAAATGAGGAAAATGAAGTGTAAACCTGTCCAGAGGGAAGTGTCTTGTTTAGAATTTGCTGATTATAGAGTTACAGCTCCAGATATACTTAATATTGTGTCTTTGCACACCATGAGAGTGAATGGGGAATAGAGGTATATCTCCACCCATTCTTAACATCGGTACTAAATCTGGTAAATGGTCAGTGTTACACCCTGGCCATTTTACCCCCTCAGAGATTGAACCCTCAATACATGCTGAATAGGACACTGGGTGGGCCCCAGATAAATACCCTGCACCATGATACCTTGGAAGTCCAGCCTGCAGCCTAGTCACTGCTGTTATTCCCTGATTACTATTTGAATAACAACAAATTGACAGTGAGCTTCTGTGCACTGCATTGTGCATTGTGCATCTTGATGGGATTCTCGCTCACACTCTGTAACACCAAAAATGTTTTGCTTGAACTCGTCTCCATCATGTACCCATATTATTTTGAAGGTGGCTCCATAAATGCAGGTGTGGCCACTTATGAAATTGTAAGGAAGTTGTGTACATTCATGATGCAGTGTTGTTGTTATCTGTCATTGTATGAATACTCTTGCAGGTGTGCAGTACTGGACTGATCAGGATGGTCGCTCTGCAGGTCATCACAGTGAGAAGCCGAAGTCTCATGCCCTCTCTTTACACAATTACACACATAATGGTCGTCATGACTACTACCATGCTGGTGACTATGGCAGCATTGCAAGAGATGCTTGGAGCTGTCCCCAAGGGTTTGAGCCAACCAGTGGAATATGTCAGGGTATGTTACTTATTGCTATTTGTGATTTGCTGGGAAGTGTTTGATTGTGCATAATGATTTGGAATTTATTTAATTAAGAAGAGCACTGTGGAAGACTCAGGTGTTGAGCAGCATCACTATGAGAATATCAAATCTTGCCAATTTGGTCATCATGTATATGACACCTTGTAGTCTGGTAGCTAGTCAGAAACATTCAGATGAAGTGCTGCCTCCATCTTCTGGTAGAAGAACTGCAAGAGGCATGTTCCTAAAACACCAGACTGCACCGTGTCACCTACCAGCATACAGCAATTCTTATAGTAACAGAGATGACATGGCTTTGAATAAACAAACTGAAAGATGTCGTCTCTTTGTGTATGGTCATAATACTGTAGTAACAAGTTGTCTCAGCTGAAACTTGCCCTGTATAACTAGTAATTCTTCCTAATCTGACCTTATTTCATGTTCAGATGTGGATGAATGCAGAATTGTACCAAGTGTGTGTAGTACTGATCAGACATGTCTGAACACCAAAGGTGCCTATCGATGCTTAGAGACACCCTGTCCATCAGGATATGAGAGGGACTTGGCCACTGGGTGAGCATATCACTGGAAGTTAAGTGTAATACACAAACACACACCAAATTCATAGAAGTGAAGGTCTTATGGCAGAAATTGAATAACAGTGTGTTTTGGGATGTGATGCCATGTAGCCTGGTAACAATGTAGTGATGTTTTGCAGGAAAGTAGCCCTTCCATCTTTAGAGTAGGAGGAGAGTGAGTGGTGGAGAACACATGTTTTTCTGAAATGATGGTAAATTAATGCCAGACTACATGGCATCACATTGCAGAGGATAGCATTCTTCAGATGTAACATAAATGTAAAACAGGCATTATATGGCAACATAAAATACATGTATATCATGGAACACATAATTGGAACATTATTTTATTTTGTTTCTGTGTCATTTAGTGATGCTTTCAGTTGCAAAGATTATGCATCTTTAGTGACAAAGGAATAAGATGGAGCAATAGCAAACTAATATGGACAGGGAAATAAAAATTCCTTCAACAAAATTCTGTGCCAATGCCAGTGCCAGTGCCAGTGCCAGTTCATCCATTACAAATCTCACATGGACTGCCTGGGATTGAACCTGGGCAACTGAGCACCTGAGCCAAGGCAGAGCCCATGATGGACTTTTGGGACATGCTACCATGTAGTTTGACAGGTGGATAGCCATGTTACATCCATCTTCAGCATAGCAGTATCTGCTGCTATGTTGTGTGACATCACAGTCTCACGTGGGGAGGGGTGTGTGTGTGTGTGTGTGTGTGTGTGTGTGTGTGTGTGTGTGTGTGTGTGCGTGCGTGCGTGCGTGCGTGTGCGTGTGCGCGCGTGTGTGCACGTGCGCCGATAGCAGTATAAACCAACTGCTGTATGCCACACCAGCACAGTAATGACATGCTGTTGACATGTATAATTAGGCACTGTTCTTTGTCTAATACAATAATTGTGTTTCTTACTGTTCGTGACTCTGACACTGTGACTGACACTTACTCATATCAAACTGTTCAGTTCATTACCACACACCACCTTCAGTTTCTGTTCGGGATTTTTAACAGCTTTATTCATGACATATGATAATTATAATTGACATGTATTTTGTGTTTTATGTTATCTTTGAAGTATTTCAATGCAAGTGGTTGTATGATCAATATTATCAGTATGATCAGTATGAGCAATATGTGTCTTAGGCTGCAAAGGTGCTCAATTATTTTGCAAAACACTTATGATTATTGTGTGATCATGCTCTACTCTAGGGAGTCAAAGTCCATGTGTGTTTGAACAACTCTTATTGTGTTACATCTGATAATTTATTGTGTCCCTTACAGCATTTTTGTACGATGATTGTACTGGACTTTTATATTTGTTCTGTTCTGGAGTGTGCATTTAATCAAATGAGTGCAAATGTTGAAGGGTTGTTTTATTGTGTAGGAACTGTATTCAGTTCTGTGATGAACCAGGAGTGAATTGCAAGGAAGGTGCACTGCTGACACAGACTGTCAGCTACACTGCCCTTACTTTAGATGGATATGATGTACAGCCATATCAAGATTTGATGCAGATTACAGGGTTTGATGAAGATGGTAGACAGTTACCAAGAACAAGATACAGGATAACTGACAATGAAATAGGTTTGTGTATGTCCTGTGTTGGTGAAATTAATGTCTTGTGTGAATATGTCTCACTACTGCACATTCAAGTCTTCTGGGATGTTACACTGTGTCATTGGGTGAATTTTCCTGATGTTTCAAAGAATTGGAGTGCCTTCATCTTCAGGGTCAAGCAATCTTTTTCCTTCTTTGATTGCTTAACTCTCAAGGTGAAGGTAATCTGATCTGTTCCAACATCAGGAACTGTTCACGTAACAACACACCATTACATCCAAGAAGACTGGAATCTGTAGAAGTACTGCTGTAGGAATCTCAAATCTCCATATCTGAGCACCAAATGCATGCATGTGTAGTTTCTTATGCAGCATTTCCACTTCTGAACACCTAGACTGCTGCCTGACACTCTTCAGTCACTATAGTGACCAGGCTGCAAGCTGGGTGACTGGAGTATCAACATTCATGTCCTGTTAGAGAACAGCTGTTTCTCTTCACCAAACTATCTGTATCTGGTGTGGGACCCACCCAGCCTCTTACTGTATGATTGCCAGGGGCACTTTCAAGGGGGTTAAGTAGCAGGCGTGTGAGATTAACCTTTCACCCCAACTTATGTTGAGGTTAAGTGTATATGTGCATGTGTGTGTGTGTGTGAGAAAGAGAGAGAGAGAGAGATAGCTATACACATACACTGCTATACATCTTAATGGCTTGGTACTTAATTAATTCAACACAGGACAACTTAACCTTAAAGTTTCCTCATATGTACTGATAATAACTACTTTCTGTAAATAAGAAATCAGAGTAAAGATTATGAGGTGAAAACTTTACTACAGCTGAGACCTGTCATTAGATGCAAAACATTTGTTTAGCATTTCATGGCTACCTAACTATGTCCAAGACTTCAGGCCATTCACATTTTTCTGCATGGAGCACATAAGGAAGTAGATGATGTAAGCAGTCAATTACATAATTCTTGCTGAGATTGTTTAAAGACTCATATTTTACAAACAACATTACTGCTAAACTTAATAACAAAAGTTCATATTGTACAAACAACATTACTGCCATACTTACTGACACAAACTCATATCACAGGATTAAATTTTAAGCCTGTCTTATTTATTGTATGTTTTCACTTAAATTGTAGGTAAACCATTCCGAGTCCGAATTGAGAATGGGCATGGGGTTCTGTACACTCTGAAGTCTCTGAGATTAGGAAGACTGTACAGGTGAGTGTGTTGTTGTTGTTGTAAATAACAGGGGACCTGCTTTATTGGAATCCCACTACTGAATTTATAATTTCTTGGAGATATCAACATAAATTATTTGGTTGATATTGATAGGAAAAGTCAATTAAACTCAATACTTATTTCATATAACCTGTTTGATATAGTTACGTTTCCAACTAGAATTCAGAATACTGTAATTCTGCCATTAATAATATCTTATTAGATTTTTCTAGACAAGGGAACTTTGTAATATTCCCTATTTATAATGGTCTATCAGACCATGATGCTCATTTGATAATGATACATGATATTGGTCTTTATGAACAAATATATAATATTGTAAATATAAGAAGAATCAATGAAAATTTATTAAATGATTTTTAATACAATCTAAGTTTCGAGCTATGGGAAGATACTTTTGCTGTAAAGGAAGTCAATATCATATTCAACTCTTTTTCAAATACATTTTTAAGAAACTTTCACTCTAATTTTCCTTTAATAAGGAAAACAGAAAATAGTAAGATCACTGCAACAGACTTTGGATGGGTTACTCCATATATTCAACATTTGTGTTCATTGACAAGAGAGAGAAGAGACTAAGAACTGTAATGACATTAAAACTATGAGTCACTATAAATTTATTTGTAAAACACTATTGCATACTATTAAAGAATCAAAAATATTATACTATAGCAATAAAATTACTACATCTGAGAACAAATTAAGACAACATGGAACACTGTAAAATCCATAACTAATAGGATGAAAGTACATGAGGAATTACAAACTTTATTGATTGATGGGAAAATTATTAAGGACTGCCAAATAATATCTAACTCTCTGAATGACTGTTTTATATCTACAGCCATAAGAGTCAATGATAGAAAACTCAATATATGGAATTTGGATATTAACCACCCTATGGAATATTTACATCAGGCTTTTAAAAAACCTTTCCTGAGTATTAAATTTAAATATACATCAATTAGGAAATTAAAAAAAAATTATCACACCTCTAAAACCTAATTCAAATGGCTACGATCAAATTTCTACAAAAATCCTGAAAGCCTGTGCACAATTCATTATTTTACCTTCGACTTATATCTCTAATCACTCTTTATCAACAGGTATTTTTCCTTCATGTTTGAAATACTGTATAGTAAAGCCATTATTTAAAATTCATTCATTCCATTGGCATGTGCAGAATGCGATGATTCTTTGCCATTCTCAGGAGCTTCTTCCAGTCCTCTCTGTTATATACTTTTTCCTGCCACCCTTCTCCGCCAACTATTCTTCCATTCTCTCTCACCTAATCTTGCCCTCTATTTCTTGGTCTACCTCTCAATCTTGTTGTTCCCAAATTCATATATAATACCCTTTTGGGAATTGTATTTTCTCCCATTCTCTGTACATACCCAAACCAACGTAATCTATTTAACCTTCTTGTCTCTATTATAGTAGGTTTTTTAACACTTGCTTAAATTTCTTTATTGGTTAATATCCTTCAATTTTCTTTTTCATTGTCATATACTGGGCCTAAAATTCTTCTATAAACGTTCCTTTCAAAAATGTTCAATTGCTTTCTATCTCTGTTTGTTAGTGTCCCAGTTTCTGATGCACGTGTTAACGTTTTGTCTGTTGTTGTGTTCTTTAGTCTTCATTTTAGTTTCTTTGATGTGTTTTTATTTTTAAAAAATTTTGTAGCATAAAATATGTTTTGTTAGCATTTTTTATTCTTTCTTGCAAGTTTATTTGGTTATTGTTATCTAAATTAAGTATAACTCCTAAATATTTAAAATTTTCCATGCTTTAAAATTTGTAATTTTTTATTTTCAAATTTAATTTTATTCAATTTTATTTTTCTTTAAACTGTTTTTCCTGTCCACTATCATATGTTTTGTCTTTTCTTGGTTTATCTGTAGTCCGAACTTTCTGGCAATGTTTTCCATTTCTACAAAAAAATTTCTTATTTCTGTTTCTTTTTTTCCAATTAATGCAATGTCATCTGCATATGCTAATACATTCAATTGTTCTTTACCAATCTTTATACCACTAGGAACCATTTTTATACTTTGTATCACTTTTTATAATGCCAAATTAAATACTATTGTTGATAAACCATCACCCTGTTTCAAGCCTGTTTTATTTTCAAAAAAAGATGACAATGTTCCTTCTATTCTAACTGCACTTCTTGTCTTCTGTTCACATATTTTACACATATTTATTAATTTAGTGGGAATTTCAAATTCTTTCATACATTCCCATAGTGTATCTCTATGTATAGAGTCATTTGCCTTTTGAAAATCAGTAAATAAATATTGTACACTGTGATTATACTCTCAGAGTTTCTCGTTTATTATTTGCAATGCAAACATATTGCCAATTACAGAGCTTCCATCTCTAAATCCATTCTGATAGTCCCCCATAACTTTTTCAATATATGGTTTAATTTTTCCCAATATTATATTCGACAAAATTTTGTAAGCTGCATTTCCCAGTGCTATTCCCCTGTAATTCTCACA
>Ga0123355_10009498_pt1 | contig 14802 bp, 12 predicted proteins | sample TergutEmb28metaG_3_FD_89872 | JGI IMG/M metagenome (GOLD analysis project Ga0123355, IMG submission 89872) | Embiratermes neotenicus P1 segment gut microbial communities from Petit-Saut dam, French Guiana - Emb289 P1 | ecosystem: Host-associated > Arthropoda: Insects > Digestive system > Gut ...
CTCACGGTGGTGGATTACGCTTAAATGGTGGAGGAACAGCAAGACTATATGGCGGAACAATTCATAATAACTCAACAGCTCAACGTGGTGGTGGTATAACTACAGGCTCTAACGCAGGAAACAGATTATACATAGCAGGAAACATAGTTATTCGTGACAATACTGCAGTAAACACTGGTGGTGGTGTAAATGTCGGTGGTGGAATCATCACAATGACAGATGGAATCGTTCGCAACAACAGCGTAGCAAATGCAGGCGGTGGAATTAACTCTGAAACATCTGTTGGCGTTTACATACTAGGTGGCGTGATTGAAAACAATCATGCAACAAGCAGAGGCGGCGGAATGAGATTTAGCAGTGGTAACAATGCTGCAGCAGTAGCTAATATAGGTGGCTCTGCAATTATCCGTAACAACACTACATCTGGTGGTGGCGGTGGAGTATTCACAGGAACAACTTTCCACGGTACTTTGAACATCTTAGATGGTGCTAACATTTATGGAAATACAGCTAGTCATGGCGGCGGCGTATATGTCCGTGGTGGAAATGTAAACATGCACGGTGGTGCTGTTCATAATAACAGAGCAAATGCTAACGGCGGCGGTGTAATAGTTAATATTACTGGTCCTGTAGGAAGCACATTTACAATGATTGACGGAGTAATCCGTAACAACACTGCTGGAGCTTTTGGAGGTGGTGTACACCTAGAAAGAACTGGCGATATACTTGATATGCAAGGTGGCGTAATTCAGAGCAACACTGCTCAAAATGGTGGTGGAATAAGCGTGAGAAATGCTACAGCTTCAGTAGCAGGTGGCGTAATTTCAAACAACAACGCAAACAATGGCGGTGGAATATGGCTTGCACAAGCAGCTAACGGATTCAACATGCGTGGCGGTTCGCTTATAAACAATAATGCTGAACTTGATGGCGGAGCAATTTTCGTAACACAAACTAGAACAGATAATCCACTAGTAGGTCCTACTAATGTTTACTCAAGAATTCAATACATTGCACAAAGCGTTACATTTAGAGGCAACAATGCAGGTGGCGGACATTTCGCACCTCCAAGCAACTACAGCGAAGTAGACCGTTTTGACGGACAACTTCTTACAAACTATAACATAAACTTCAGATCAAACGCATGGCGTGTAATCTTCAGACTTGAAGGTGGAAACTTAGATGGAAATCCAGCTCCTATAGCACATGACTTTGACATGAGTGCAGCGGCAGCAAACAGAGTAATTGAGGCAGTTCGCGTACCAAGTGATTTGGAACGTGCAGGCTACGAGTTCGCTGGCTGGAGACATAGAGATAGTGAACCTCAACGTGCTGAAGGATGGAATGGCGTATTTGATATCTGGACAGACGAAAGAGTTGCAGCACATGTAGTTAACGGTTCAACTGTATTTGAAGCAGTATGGACAAGACTTCCAGTATTCATAGTTGCATACGAATTTGCAAATGCACCTGAAGGAGCACCTGAGGCACCATTGGCTCGTACGGTTGATGTAGGTACAACTGATGTTATGCCAACAGAGATTGAAATAGTATACTTTGCAGGATATTACGATGAAGTATCAGGTGACTGGACGTTCAGTGGCTGGGAAACAGATAGCGAAGGTGCAAGTGCTTACGAAGCGTTTGAAATGCCAGAAAATGACGTTTACTTTGTAGGATACTGGACATTTGAAGCACATGATAGCGAAATCGAAAATAACGATGAATATAACAACGTAGAAAAAGACGAAGACGAAAACGTTTATGACGATGTAAAAATTGACGACACAGATAATGAAAAAGGCTACACTGGTGACGTGACTGATGATATGACTGATGGCACAAGCAACAGAGGAAATGACAACACATATGATGAAAACGGTTACGAAGGTATCGAAAGTGACAATGACGCAGTTGGCGGCGGAGACAGCGATAGCAATGTTAATGACAGCATAGTAGAAAATGACGCAGTTGCAAGTGATGACAGTGCTTATGCTGATGGCGGAAGCTTAGCGCTGACAGATCCAGTAGCACCTCAAGTTGATAGCGGTAACGTACTAGTTCAAAGTGGCGATATATTTATCGAAATCGGCGACGATGGAGTACCATTAGGCTACTGGACTTGGAACGAAGCAGAAGAACTGTGGATATTTGAAGACGCGGCTGTGCCATTAGGGTACATGTCAGGACTTATGACAATTCCGCAAACAGGAGTAGCAGGAAACACTTTACACTGGATGCTAGTACTTGTATCACTTATGGTAGTTATACTATTCGCAGTTAAGAAAAGAAGAGAAGAAGAAGAGTGTACTGAAAGTGTTGGAACTTACATCTAAAAAATAAAAAATTACATCTAAAAAATAAAAAATAACATCTAAAAAATAAAAAATAAAGACTTGCTTTGTAGTATGACATGTGTTAAAATATCTAGTGTTATTACGGACGGTCCGCTGGGTACCGAAAATGCGTACCATGAACGTCTTGGGAAGGAAGGAGGAAATAACAAATGGATATTATGACTGCTATAACTCAAGAGTATATGAAAAGTGATATTCCTAAATTTGATGTAGGTGACACAGTTAAAGTTCACATTAAGATCAAAGAGGGCACGAGAGAGAGAGTTCAGTTATTTGAAGGTTTCGTTCTCAAGAAGCAAAACGGTGGAATTAATCAAACATTTACTGTAAGAAGAATTTCTTCAGGGATAGGCGTTGAGAAAACATTCCCAATGCATTCACCGATGATAGATAAAATTGAAGTCGTCAGAAAAGGTAAAGTTAGAAGAGCTAAGCTTAACTACATGCGCCAAAGAACAGGTAAGGCGGCGAAAATCAAAGTTAAAAAATAAAACAAAAGAGGGAACGGCAACGTTCCCTTTTCTAGTTTACAATTTTGCCATTGCGGACTTGATTCGCAATCTAGCTCATACGAAATGGAGGTATACAAATGATAGAACATATTAACTGGTATCCAGGGCATATGAAAAAAACAAGGGAACTTATACAAGAGAATTTGAAGCTTGTGGATATAGCAGTGGAAGTCATAGACGCGCGTATCCCTATTTCGAGCAGAAATCCAGTAATCGACGATATCTTGAAAGATAAAAAGCGTATCGTGGTATTAAATAAGAGTGACCTTGCAGATAATCACGCAAATGAGAAGTGGGCAAAAGAGTTTGAAAAGCGTGGTGCAATTGCAATGACGATGAACTGCATGTCAGGTGCCGGAGTGCCTAAGTTTTTAAAAACTTTAATAAATTTGCAAGAAGCAAAGAACAAAGATAAACCGAGAAAAAAGCCTTTAAGGCTTATGATTGTCGGAGTTCCTAATTCAGGGAAATCTTCGCTTATTAATAGATTGACAGGGAAAAAAAGTGCGAAGACAGGCGATAGACCTGGAGTTACGAGAGGTAAGCAGTGGCTTAACCTCGATGGAGGCATACAGCTTCTTGATACACCTGGAATATTATGGCCAAAATTTGAAGACCCAAAGACAGGTCTTAATTTGGCGTTTTGTGGCTCGATAAAAGATGAGATTCTTGATAGAGAAAGTCTGGCGTTAGAGTTAATTACGGTACTACAAAAAAACTATCCAGATATGCTTGCAGAGAGATACAAGCTGGAAGAATTACACGAAATGCCACTTGATAATATGGAAGCAATTGCCTTAAAGAGAGGATTTATCCTTGCAGGCAAGAAGATAGATTACGATAGAGTGAGTAGGACTGTGCTCGATGAGTTTAGGGCAGGTGCAATCGGAAAGATTACTTTGGAACTTCCTGTTGACTTAGAAAAGCATGACGACTAATTTTCGCAATCGGGTTCGGATAGGTAGCAAGTAAATCAAATAAGGAAATACAGATGAAAGCAGATAAGAAAATACTATTAGAAGAAAAGCTAAATTCCATGCGTGTATATGAGGAGGAACTGTATGGCAGGGGTGTTTGTTATGTTGCTGGGGTGGATGAGGTTGGCAGAGGTCCGCTTGCGGGTCCTGTTGTTGCTGTAGCACTTGTACTTCCTACAGATTTTTCAGTGCTTGGTATAGACGATTCAAAAAAATTATCAGAAAAAAAGCGAAAAGAACTTTATGGAATCATTATCGAGCAAGCACTTGCGTATGGCATGGGCGTAGTTAGTAACGAGGAAATCGATGAAATTAATATATTAGAGGCAACTAAAAAAGCGATGCAAGAAGCAGTTCTTGAAGCAAATCAAAACCTTATGAAGAGTCGCGGCAAAAATATCGAACATGTGCTGATAGATGCACTCAAACTTGAAAGTGTAAACTTGCCACAAACATTCATCGTAAAAGGCGATGAAAAGAGTATTTCTATAGCAGCAGCTTCGATAGTGGCAAAAGTTACAAGAGACAATATGATGGATGAATTTCATAAAAAATATCCGCATTACAGTTTTGATAAAAACAAAGGATACGGAACAAAAGCCCATTATGAAGGAATTTCAGAGCATGGGATTTGCGAAATCCACAGAAAGAGTTTTTTGAAGAAGATACTCTAGCCTTGAAGTTGCAAGTTAAATATAGTAATATAATATTATGGAAAGTATGAAGAAATTTAATTCAAATTAATTATAAAAAGGAGTACGAAGATGGAATTTAAAAGCGATATTCAGATAGCTCAGGAGACGGAGTTACTACACATCAAGGACATTGCAAAGGATGCAGGGATTGACGAAAAGTATATTGAACAGTATGGAAATTACAAGGCAAAAGTAGATTATAGCATGCTAGATGAGAAAGCGGATGTTAAAGATGGTAAGTTGATTCTTGTTACTGCGATAAATCCTACTCCTGCAGGTGAAGGGAAGACGACTACGACAGTAGGGCTTTCGGATGCACTTAGAAAAATCGGAAAGAACGTAGTGGTGGCATTAAGAGAACCGTCACTTGGACCTGTTTTTGGAGTTAAAGGCGGTGCGGCTGGAGGTGGATATGCTCAGCTTGTTCCGATGGAAGATATTAACTTGCACTTCACAGGCGATATGCACGCTATAGGTGCGGCAAATAATTTACTTGCAGCACTTCTTGATAACCATATTTATCAAGGCAATAAACTCCGAATCGACACGAGAAAAATCACATGGAACCGCTGTATGGATATGAACGATAGACAGCTTAGACATATCGTAGACGGTCTTGGTGGCAGAGTGAACGGAACTCCGAGAGAAGATAATTTTGATATCACGGTTGCAAGTGAGATTATGGCTATACTTTGTCTTGCAAAAGATATAGATGATTTAAAAAGTAGGATTGCAAATATAATTGTTGGGTATAATTACGACGATGAGCCTGTAACAGCAGGCGAACTTGCGGCACAAGGTGCTATGGCGGCACTTCTAAAAGACGCTCTTAAACCGAACCTCGTGCAGACACTTGAGCATACTCCGGCGTTTGTTCACGGCGGACCTTTTGCAAATATTGCTCATGGTTGTAATTCTATTATGGCAACGCGTATGGCTCTTAAACTTGCGGATTATGTAGTAACAGAAGCAGGATTTGGAGCAGACCTTGGGGCTGAGAAATTCTTAGACATAAAATGTAGAATGGCAGACCTTAAGCCATCAGCAGTAGTTATAGTCGCTACAGTGCGTGCACTTAAGCACCATGGTGGTGTGGCAAAATCTGACCTAGGTAAAGAAGATTTGGTATCACTTGAAAAAGGTTTACCTAACTTACTAAGACACGTTGAGAACATAACGAAAGTGTTTAAATTACCTGCGGTAGTTGCGATTAATAGATTTCCGACTGACACAGAAGCAGAACTTGCTCTAGTAGAAGAAAAATGCAAAGCGCTTGGCGTTAATGTAGCGTTAAGTGAAGTTTGGGCAAAAGGCGGAGAAGGCGGAGTCAAGCTTGCTCACGAAGCAGTAAGGCTTTGTGAAGAAGTTAGTGACTTTGAATACAGCTACAGTGCAGATCTTAACATCAAAGGAAAAATCGAAGCAATTGCGAAAAAAGTTTACAGAGCGGCAGGGGTAACATTCTTGCCTGCAGCACAGAAGCAAATAGAAAAGCTTGAAAAATTGGGATTCGATAAAATTCCGATTTGTATGGCAAAAACGCAATACAGTTTTTCTGACACGCCATCACTTCTAGGAGCACCTGAAGGATTTACTTTGACAGTTAAAGAACTCAAAGTATCGGCAGGGGCAGGATTTATAGTAGCTTTGACAGGAGATATTATGACGATGCCAGGACTTCCACCAGTACCCGCCGCAGAAAAAATCGATATCGATAATTCAGGAAAGATTGTGGGGTTATTTTAATGTCAAGAAAAACTAGTTGCGAAGATTATGTAAATGTGTTAAGCAGTAGTGCACCGACTCCAGGCGGCGGTAGTGCAGCAGCGCTTGTTGGTTCTATCGGAATTTCTTTAGGAAATATGGTGGGTTCACTTACAGTAGGAAAAGAAAAGTATGCAGATGTAGAAAAAGAAGTTCAGTTACTTATAAAAAAGGCAAGTATACTTCGAGAAGAATTTTTAGACCTTATGGAAGAAGATGCTAAGAATTTTGAGGCACTTTCGGCAGCATACAAATTGCCTGCAGAAACAGAGCAGCAGAAAGCCGAGAAAGAAAAAGTTCTTGAAGACGCTTTACGCAAGGCGTGTGAAGCACCGCTTGATCTTATGGTAAAATGCGGAATTGCGATAGAAGCACAAGAAGGATTCGCAAAAAAAGGAAACAAGATGGTTGTTTCAGATGCAGCTATAGGTGTTGTGCTTTGCAAAGCAGCACTTGAAAGCGCGGCGTTCAACATCTATATAAACACAAAGGCTATGAAAAACAGAGAAAGTGCAGAAACTCTCAAGAAGCATACAGAAGCCGTTTTGAAAAAGTATTCAAAGATGGCAGACGAAATAGCCGAAGAAATTCGAGCAGAGTTACAATAAAGCTTCCGGAATCCGGTAAAAGTCAAAACTAAATAACAAAAATAAATTGCCCTCATGCCGACAGATTATTATAAGTCAAAGGTTGAGGGCTTTTTGTTTAGAATATAAAATAATTATTATGGAGTGCTATCAAATACAGTTTGAGTTAAATGGTGTAACTGCAAATTATGTGAATAAAGTCTTTGGTAATTATATTATCACATGCTTTGACATTGGCAAGTCAATAAAAGCTGGCAAAGCACCCAAAGACTGTGAACATAATTGTGGCAGTTCCCCATTTGACGATTGTATTTGATAGCACTTCATAACATTACAATTTAATTTAAAAAAAGGTCTTGCTTGTGACGTAAGGTAATCATCTATACTTATAAACAAGGAGGACGTTTGACATGATTAAAGTACATAATTTACAAAAATCTTTCGGAGAACAGATAGTATTGTCTGATGTGAATTTTGAAATAAAAGAAAAAGAAATTTTTGGCTTGCTTGGTCCGTCAGGTTCAGGCAAGACCACTCTAATTAATATACTTACAAATCAGATTACCGCGGATAGCGGCATCGCTGAGGTAAGTGTAACACCTTTTGAAACAGGACTTATGCTAGATGAGGACGGTTTATACCCTAGGCTTAGTTGCCTTGACAACTTAGATGTTTTTTGCCGTATTTACAGCATGCCGCCAGAAAAATCCATGGAAGCACTTGAAAATGTAGGACTAAAAGATGCCGCAAAAAAACCTGTTACATCCCTTTCAAAAGGGATGCGGCAAAGACTTGCGATAGCTAGAGCCATCTTACATTCACCGAAAGTGCTGTTTTTAGACGAACCAACTAGTGCACTTGACCCAAGAACGACAGAAGGTATACACAAGTTAATTGAACAAATAAGGGACAGCGGAGCAACAATATTTTTGACGACACATAACATGGAGGAAGCTGTAAAACTTTGCGACCGCGTAGCTTTGCTTCACAAAGGAAAAATAGTAGAACAAGGTGCCCCGCTGAAAATATGTGAAAGACATGAATCTATGCGAACTGTGCCTGATCTTGGAAATGTATTTATGAAGATGACGGGGGTAGACTTAAATGAATAGTGCAAAGGCGATATATATTAAACATTTTAGAGATGTCATGAAAAATTCTGGTGTGTTAATAACATTTATCATGTTTCCAGCTATGGCGTTTCTCATGACTAATGTTGTTGATGCAACGATGCCTGGTATGTCAGAAACATTTTTTGTGACGATGTTTGCAGGAATGTTTGTGGGGATGGCAATAATTGCAGCGATTGCTCCTGCGATAGCCGAAGATAGAGAGCGCAACTCATTACGCTTTCTGCTCATGGCAGGTGTAAAATCCCATGAATACTTGATGGGAATCGGTGGAGTATTTCTGACATTTTCATTGGCAGGCTGTATAGCGTTTGCGATAATAATGCCGGATGCTTCTTTAACCCAAATGTTTGTAATGGCACTTTCTATGTTTTTAGGCTGTGCTGCTTCAATACTACTTGGGGCGATTATCGGAATGGTTGCGAAGAATGAACAAGAAGCTATTTCTATAAGTTCAGTTGCAGGTTTAGTGGTAAGTTTTGGTCCGTTTATCGCAAATATTACCCAAAACGATATGCTTCTGAGAATTTTCGGGTTTTTATATACTATGAATTTTGCAGATGCAGATATGCGTACATCTGATATCATCCAAAGTTTTGGAGTTATACTGGCAAATGTACTTGTACTTGCTTTTGTGTTTGCCTTTATATATGGCAAAAAGGATTCGGCAAATAAAGGAGGTTTTGATATGAAGAATATAAACAAAAAAACTAAAAGTGCGATAGCGGCTGTGGCAGTTATAGGCGGCATTGCAATGGTGATATTTAACTGGCATAATGCAGGATTTGTTGCGACAGACAATGCTCACATAGGAACTACGATGATACCTATTTCTGCAAATGGAAATGGAATGTTGGAGAGATTTTCACTACAAGAAGGGCAAACAGTAAGCACGGACGAAGTGCTGGGCTGGGTAGAAGGTGGCGAAGCCATGCGGTCTCCTGTTGATGGCGTTGTAATACAGACAAGTGCTGTGCAAGGGCAATTTGTTTCGCCGATGGAAACAGTGGCGGTAATATCGGACATTAACAGTGTTCATGTGCAAGCGAATGTGGAAGAGACTGATATCTTAAACATACAAGTAGGGCAACGAGCATATGTCAGGATAGACGCATTTGGTAGACAGCGTTTTGCTGGATATGTCACAAATGTTGGAAGAATTACACTTCCTGATGACAGTTTTGGAAGTTCAAGAACAACGCTACTTATTCCTGTAGAAATAAAAATTATAGATGATGTCAATTTGGATAGGTTAATAGGTGCAAACGCCAGCGTGCGTATTCCGATTAGATAATTACAATTAAAATTATTAAAATAAATTGCAGATACTAACCATTAGAGCGATTACTCAAACAGTTAGTATGTGATACAAATATAGTAATATGAAGGAGTTTAAATATGAGAAAGTTTATAGTTATCACTGCGGTTTTACTAACATTAAGTTTGCTAATGGCTTGTAATTCCGCAGCGGAAGATGTTACAATAAATGAGGAATATATACAGGAACAAACTGTAATAGCTGTAAGTGGTGTAGTTGAAAGCACTACAAGCCGAAATATATATACAACACTAGGACTTATAGTAGAAAGTGTTTATGTGCAGGTAGGTGATTTTGTGTATGAAGGGCAGGTGCTTGCAACGCTTGACACCTCAAATCTGGAGTTAAGTATTGTACAGCAAAGGGCACTGATTGAACAGGCAAGGCGAAGCAGTCAACTTGCAGTTTCTGATACTCGCAGAATGTTTAATGAAGCGACAAGTAACTTGCAAAACAATACGAACGTAAATATTTTAAATGCGGAAGCTTCTTTAAATTCAGCTGAAATAGATTTGAACGAAGCGATGCGTAATTACGATATTTTCCGAATGTTATATAACGAGGGTGCTGTATCGCAAAGTGAGCTTAGGCAGAGGGAAAATGCACTTGAACTGGCGTCTGTATCTCACAGGCAGGCACAAAACATTTTGAATTCCTCTCGAAGTGCAGCCGCTCAGGACGTCGAGATGTTACGCAGCCAAGTATCATCTGCAGAGATTTCTGCTGACTTAATACACATGGAAGCTGTCCTTTTGCAGATGGAAAACAATTTGAATGATGCGAAAGTTACATCTCCTATAAGCGGAACAGTAACAGCGGTAATTGCAAAAGAGGGAAGCCTCGGAGCTGGGCTTATGTTTATCGTAGAAGATACGGATAATCTCAGAATAATGACAAGCTTTAGAGAATACGATCTCGCAAAAATATCTACAGGCATGGAAGTTTATATTGCTTCGTCATCAGGAAACGGAGAAACATATATAGGGCAGATAAACAGAATTAATCCTGCAGCGTCGTTAGGCTCGCCTGTAGTCGAATTTGAAGCAGAAGTGACCGTCATATCACCACAAACTGGGCTGCGTATTGGGATGAATACTAGAATTAACATAGTTATTGATTATTAATAAATGTTAAATTTAGATATGAAACAATTGTATAGTATGTGGCACAAATTAATTAAGGCAAAGGAGAAAATTACTCGTGGAAAAATATAGAGCTATACCTGAAGGATATATGACCGTAGGTGAGATTGCGAAAAAAATGAATGTAACTGTTCGTACTCTCCAATATTATGACAAAGAAGGCGTTTTATCGCCATCATTAGAGAGCGAAGGTGGTCGCAGACTTTACAACGACAAGGATATCATCAAATTAAACCAAATTCAGTCAATGAAATATTTAGGATTTTCCCTTGAAGATATAAAAAACAGGCTTCCTTCGATAAACACGCCTGAAGAAGTTTCAAGCGTACTTACTATGCAAACGAAAGAAATTCGTGAAAAGATTAAACATTTAAAAGATGTTTTGAAATCTTTGGAAAAGTTAAATGAAGAAGTTTTGCAGATGGACGTTGTGGACTGGGCAAAGTACGCTAACATTATTGGCATGCTTCAAAGTAAGATAGACGGATATTGGATGCTAAAATATATAAGTGAAAACACGATAAGCGAGATGGGTAAGAGGCTTGATTCGGAAAAAGGTCGAGGGATGATGAATTATAACAAACTTGCTAAGAAAGTGGCACTTCTACAAAATGATGGGCATGCACCAGACAGTGAAGCAGTTCAAGCAGTCACAAGCGAATGGTGGGATTTTGTGGTAAAAGCTACAGGTGGAGATGAGAAACTCATGGAAGAGCTTTTTGCAGTGGGAGCAAATTTGAACGAAAACGAGTGGAAAGATAAATTTTCCTTTGACAAAAGCTTCCTCGAAGAAGCCATGGAAATATACTTCACATCACTGGGATATAATCCGTTTGAGGGGTAGAATGGAACATGAAAAAAACACAAATAAGCTAAAAAGCAACAAGTGGTTCATCATATCAGGAGTAGTAATCTTGATAGTGGTTGGGTTGTTTTTGCTATTAACAAATTTAATGACAAACCTGCGTTTGTTTAGTGAACTTGGCTATGCAAGTGTGTTTTTTACAAGAGCTTTAACACAATTAAGTATAGGGATGGTGACATTCTTGCTTGTAGGTGTCTCGACATCGATATGTCTAGATTCACTGAAAACAAGAAAAACCAGTGAGGAGTCAATGGTAAAAAATCCAGACTTTTTTTCATGGGGAATTGCGATGCTCTTTGCAGGAGTTGTTGCATATTATACCGCCATAACCACATGGTTTGAGTTGTTGACTTTCATGAACAGCACGCCATTTAACATGGTCTGCCCTATGTTTGGTATGGATATTTCATTTTATATATTCAGACTTGATTTGCTGAGAATCATAAATACAATTGCAATCGGTGTTGTAGTAGGGCTTATAATAATGACGGTTGTTTACTCTATGTTTTTAACATCTTCTCGAAGGCTAAAAGATATTTTAGAAATAGCAGAAAATCAGCTAAAAGTATTGGGAGTTCTATTTTTCATCATGTTTGGTGTGGCTATATTTCTTGGGCAGTTTGACCTCTTGCAATCAACGAGAGGTATGGTATTTGGTGCAGGGTTTACAGATACGGTTGTAATTTTATGGATGTATAGGATGCTTGCTGTCATGGCAATAGTGGCGGCGATTGGGTTTGTTGTAGGATTTAACAAGAGAAAAATTAAAACGATTCTCATAGTTCCAGCTATTATGGTGATTACTGTCATGATAGGTGGGGTTAGCGCTTTACTAGTGCAAGAATTTGTGGTGGGAAATAATGAATTTGAAAGAGAAAGACAGTTTTTAGAAAGAGATATTGAACATACAAGATTTGCATACAACATTTTAGATGTGAGGGTAATTAATTTTCCACATGCAGCCAACTTATCTAGAGCTGATATTGAAAACAATATGGAGACGATTTCAAATATCGAACGCTTCCTTTCAGATATGGTTACATATGATTCGAGCAACACAACAAACCGAAACATTGTGCAAAGAGCAAATCGCTTAATGCCAAAATTAAAGTATGACGCAGAGCCGTACTTGGTCATTGTTGATGATAGGGAATTTTGGATTGTTAGTGCATATACTGTAAGCTCAAATTTTCCGTATTCAAGACCGTTTGAAGTGCAGGGCATGGATAACCGTGCAGGTATCAATTATATAAGAAATTCCGTAAAAGTTGTGATAGATGCATATGATGGCACGACAACTTTTTATGTTATAGATGAAACTGATCCTATTATTCAGACATATAGAGGAATTTTCCCAGTGTTGTTTAGAGGCTTTGATGAAATGTCAAAGTATTTACAGGAACATCTCAGATATCCGAACATGTTGTTTGATATTCAGGCACATATATTCGCCAGCTATCATATTACTGACACGAGGGCATTTTACACGAGGGAAGCACTAATGCAAATTTCACAACGTTGGGTAGATTCTCAAGTGATGCGTGAGATGCCAAAGCATCATATTTTCAAGCTTCCTGAGGAGGAAACAGTGGAACGTTTAAACTTAATATCATTTACTCCTCCTGAAAGAGCAAACATGGTGGGGCTTTTAGTTGCAAGAAATGATATAGAGCATTATGGTGAGCTCGTATGGCTCCAGCTCCCAGCAGGAAGAACGGTGGCGTCACCGGAGCAAATATGGACGATGATGTCACACGGACATATAGAAGAGCTGTTGGAACGATTGCAACGGTTGTATTCAGGCGACATAGGGGCGTCTTCCGTAAGTCGGATTGAATGGATAAATCAACCAATAGCAATTCCAATAGGAGATTCCCTATTATATGTAAATGCAGCTTTCGTTGAAACGAATGGTGTCATAAATCCAGAAACAATGATTGTAGCTGTTGCAATTTTGGTTGGAGAAGGAATTAGCCAACCAAAATTAGCATTTGGGACAACTTTAACAGAAGCCCTTGACGAGCTGTTCGATGAACCTTTCCCAGTTTATACAGAAACTGATCCGCAGTATTCGCAGTGAGCAGAAGCTCCTTGCGGTTTTGTTCCTGACGCTCCGCAACCTCGGCAACTGAATGTTACCATTTGAACGCCTGCAGCAGGTTGTGCTTGAGCTTGTGTATTAACACTTGATGCAGGTGGTTGACCTTGTATGACAATAGAATTTGTCGCAGAGTCAATTCTTGCGTTTGTGAAAAACCTCTTATTAATCATAGTTTGCAAGTCAGCTTTTACAAAAGCTGACGTTTGTTTTGTGTTAGACGCTAAAAGGTCAATTGACGTCATGTTATGTGCGGAAATCAAAGAAACGTATTGTCTAAAACGTCTGATTCTAGTTTTAATTCTTCGTCCAACGATAATTAGGAACACACAGAAACCTATAATGACGATCATCACGCCTGCACCAAACTCATCTAAATCTCCGTCAAGAAATAATAGAATTGTGCCAAGAAGCATGATGCCACCAAATAAAAATCCGACTATACTCGCTATTTTTCCCAAAATAGAACTTATAACTATTGCAGCTTTTGAGCTATTCATCTTAGAAACCACCTCGTTTCGGTTCGGTAACACCTACATTTGAGGCATCTTTTTCGTTTGTTATCTCAACTCTGCGAGCTACGAGTAACATTATCACAGAAACAATTAAGAAAATGGACACAATCGCAAGCTGGATTATGATAAAAATATTGACATTATCTCTAAGCAGTCCTGCAAACAGAACACTAATGAGTGTAATACCTGCATATATAAACAAGGTTGTACCAATACCTGCTCTTAGAAATAGTTTGCTAAAATTCTCCCCAGCAGAGCGAATTCCAATTAGACCGCCAAATAACACAACCTGAGAGAGTAGTAAAAATCCAAGAGCAACCCAATGCACTGCATATCTTTCAAAGTTAAGTAAGAAAAAAACAGCAAAAGTGAAACCAATAACGATACCACCGACGATTCCGATTGCCATAGTACCAAAGACAGATTTATTTTTCATATGATTTTATCCTTTCAAATTTTTCCCGCACTCAGGACAGAATTTAGGGCTTCCGTCTACTGCGTTACCACAACCGTCACATTTATTTACAAGTGATTCGCCACATTCAGGGCAAAACTTAGCATTTTCGTTTAGAATTGCTGTATTACATTTTGGACAAGGCTTAGGAGCAGATTTGCCACAACCAGTACAGTTAGAACTTCCTTCTTTCATGTCTGCGCCGCAAGCACTACACGGATTGTATGGATTGCTACATTTTGGGCAGAATTTATATTCCATAGAATAGCTGTGTCCGCAATTAGCGCATGCAGTCATATTCTTTGGTGCTTCCACTGTTTGTTGAGGTGCTGAATTTGGATTTGCTTGAGTGTTTATCGTATTAGCCATGTTGCCCATCTGTCCCCCC
>Ga0123355_10009499_pt1 | contig 14802 bp, 9 predicted proteins | sample TergutEmb28metaG_3_FD_89872 | JGI IMG/M metagenome (GOLD analysis project Ga0123355, IMG submission 89872) | Embiratermes neotenicus P1 segment gut microbial communities from Petit-Saut dam, French Guiana - Emb289 P1 | ecosystem: Host-associated > Arthropoda: Insects > Digestive system > Gut ...
GTCTTTGGTTAGTGGAGAATATATAAATATATATGTATATATATTTTGGTAAATTATTATGGACCTGTTTTCTTTCCTTGTGGTGTGCTTCCACACGTGATATTAATTTTTACGTAGCACACATCAGCAAGCTCTTTGAGGAAAGTAAATTCGCCACGTGTTATGAGCACGGTGGACCATACGGCGAATTTTATTCGCTCAAGTTAAAGTAACCATTGACCATTTTGGATGCCTTTAGCTAAACTTTTACTGGAACCGTGCAATTTGTCTTATCATACTGCAGTCGATGGCTTAGCCGTCACCACCTATCAACGAAAAAAATACTTCGTTATGTTTCATCCACTGCGAATAGCAAAGGGTATTTGCTTTTCTTGAAGATCTCAAAAACTACATAAATTACTTAAATAACGTGAACCTAGACCTATGAGTCATGTATGTGGACATTTTAAATATTTCGTTCAAAACTATTCTTTTTGGTACTCAAATTGCAAATATTTGTTCCTCTTGGTTTCCATTTATGAAATTTGAAACTTTAATAATTGCATTTTTACAGGTTTTTCGCCAAATATAATTCGTGACCTAAAGCTATAATGTCATGACGGTTTTGGTGAAAGCAACCTACACAACAGGAAAGAAGAATTGTTCCATGACTAACCCGAGTTGAACCCGAGCGAAGGGCCACCAAAACGTCAGATGGAATTAATTATTTTGAACCATACTGACGCCTGAAATGACAAATTCAAAGTAAGAAATTTCCTAAATTTCTGTATATGTTTGCCACAGGAACGCTAAGGCCTAATTAGAATATTTGTTTTGGTTATGCTTCATTTGGTGTTTGTTAAATCTGCATCTGTAAAGAAACATTTCGTAACAAACTGTATGCGGAGTAATTACAAATAATCTTCAGATGATGCTCTGTAATAATCCCATGTAGTGACTGTCAGTACAAAGTCTGAACCCCATTAAGACTTAATGTTTCCAGGTAACCATCAGTTGCAATACTGCTAAATGTTGCAAACATTATGACCGGACAGGAAGTGTACAATCCCACACTCTTAATTGTTTTTCCTGTATGATTACTTGTATCTTGTTTACTTCTTGTGGGTTGTATGAGTATTATACAGTTCTGCTAACAAGGCTGACGTCCTAGTCTCAGCCTACGAGCTACGACAGACTGCCCTTTTACAAGATGTATTGACAATTTCCAAGATGGACATATAATATTTCTGTAGCTGTTTGTTTTTGTTAAATACGGATAATTACGTAACTGGTCTTAAACACTAAAAAGGGGCGAAACATACACGTATACCATTAAAGTCATAAAATATTTTCTGATTGGTTTGACGCTAAAGTGACGAAGCATAGGGGCTCTTATCTCTACACTTACACAGCGTATCGTTCGTCGGAGTGTAGCTGAGTGAAATGGCTGGGGGTAAAGATCAAGTCACACGCAGCACAGTCGAATTGGCCAATAACAATACGTCCTAGTAACAAGCAACTCTGACTGTAATCAAGGTGAGTTTAGAAACAACGTAGTAATGCAGTGAGATTATAATCTCGGTGTATTGTTATATTACTGTATAACTACACAAGTAGTTATCTGCATTGTGTCGTTGAGAACGATGTATAAATTTGAACACTGTAACTGTGATATACGGAAAAGATCAACAGTAAGTTTCATATTAAGTAAACAAAGCAGGGCCAGCGTTAGGAAAGATAGCGCATTGGGCGATAGAGTATTACGACGCCCCACGATCCCAGCGGACCAGTAATTAGGCGCGTTTGCAAAATTGTCCAAAACACCGATTAGCTTCGTCACGTCTGTCTGTCCATCTGCATGGAAAAATGCGGCTACAACTGGTCGGATTTTTATGAACGACTATTTCAGAATATTTCGAAAATCTGTCGAGAAAATTCAAGTTTGGTTAAAATCTGACAAGGATAACCATTACTTTACGTAAAGACCTACGGACGTTTATGTACTATCTCGCTGAATTCTTCTTAAAATGAGAAATGTTTCCAAGAAAACTTGTTGAGGAAATCAAAACACACATTTCAAAGTCAATAACCTTTTTTCCTGGAAATCGTACCGTTTATGAGAAAATGTGGTAAAGCATGGTACAGTCGGACAGACCGCAGATGACAATATAATAGGGCGCAAAACAGATGCGATTTTCATTTCCGATAAATAAGGCAAATACAAACACCCGCTCATGATATTTATACTTAGTGCTTTCCTATGACCACATTGGTTTAGCGAAAGGACCTCCATGTTAGGTTTAAGTATTTTCATTGCATTTCTTGTTAATATCTAGAAACTTGTAATTCTATGTTGTTACTTGTCAAGATAATTACATAATACTACTAATACTACTACTACTACTATACTCTTGTAAGTGACCTGAGTCACGCTTCAGGTTGATTTTTGTCGGCAGTACAGTTTGACACTAAAGACGAAGACTAGATGACCTAACGTCCCACAAGACTTGAATTTTAAGGTAAGAAAGATTTCAGGAATATTACAACTTAAAATGTGTTATCGAAAATATATACACAAATTTTTTTAAAAAATTCAAAGTTTCTTTGTTCACGCCATGAAAGGAGGTAGTACAGGTGTAGCCCCACTCATTCATAACCTCGACTAGAGAAGGAAAAGAGTGGTCAACCTCATGCTCTGGCCGCTTTTCCCTCGCGAAAAATACCCGGTACAAATTCAAGAGGAGGGTGTGTGGGACCGGAGCTGGACCGGAGATTTTGAGGACAGAAAATTCTCTTGGCGACCAAGATTACATTTACAATAAGAAAGCATATTTACACTCTTTTATATACAAATAAACCATGTTTAATTCCACATGCTTAAATTTATGCCATAAACACGTCTTCGTGCGGTATTTGACTACATCTTTATTTGTTATCTAATAACTTCTTGTATTGAAGACACTTTACTTCACAACAACGTAAGGTTTAAAAGCATTGCCACTCAGATTGTGCAAAACTTCGCATATGGAAACCCTCGGAAGGACACGTTCCAGTGAACGAAATAGAAAATAAACTTACTTTTATTTTAATGAATTTCGTTACAAATTTCTATTACTTTGTTAATTTAAATTAATTTTTTTACACTTCAGCGATCCCTATTATGAGGACTACTAGGTCAAAACTCTTTATTGCGGCTTGTGTTATTTCAGTTGCTCAATAATTTGGGTGTAATTTTCAGTTCTCTTCTGGGTATTCGTATTAAATAGGAAGCACTGGTACATTAAGTTAGATGAATATGTAAGTATTCTGGGGTATAATGGCATTTTGACTGGTGAAGTTACGTACGTTTCGAATGAATTTTACATCTTCATCTTTTATATCTAAGAAGTCGAAGAAGACTTCTTCAGTTTTTAACGACGAGCAGTAAGAACATCAAATTTCGCTTAATACTATAACAACGCAGGAAAACGTGTATTTTCATTCTTTCACTCTGTGCAATTTCTGTACTGATGCCTTATTGCCATCAATGAAATGAGTTTCAAATTTTATGAATATCTCACGAAGGGAAGAACTTAAAAACATAAAATTTTCAGCAGAAAGGAAGTTTATACACAGGGGATACTAATGTTTCCTTTCTCTTTCTTTTGGGACATGGATGAGAAAAAATAGAATCTTGCTCTCTCTCTCTCTCTCTCTCTTGCCCGTACGATGGATACGCACGCGTTGATGCATGTAGGCCTCCATGTAAAATGTAAGCCCAGTTTTGTAAAAACGTAAGGAATTTTCATAAAATAGTCCATTTTCACAAAAACCTGTCCCGCAGTTCTGTATGTGTTATACGCGCTTAGACAGACGGAAGATACTCCGCAGAGATGCCTACCTAAACAAAAATATTAGCAATTTTAGGGGATACAGACCCCCATCTCCCCCCCCCTTTTGTCCAAGAACATCCGGGATGCTTCCCCGGTCCCCCCCACCTAAGGCCCCCCCCCCCCGCCTAAAGTGTCAAACGCAGTGAAGAGGAAACGGAAAAATAAACAATCTAAATTGTAGATGCTTCCATTATACCAGCGATATTGTTTAGATAGGTGAAACTAATATAGGACTTTGGCTTTGCAGAACAACAGAAGGAGCTTTTCATGAAATATGTCTGGACACAAATGCAAAATTGCAAACTTTTTATGAATGAAAAAACTTTCGAATTAAAATACACCTTAGAAGCAGTCCAGTAACGAAAAACGACCCAAGGTGAAATGTCGGAAAAATGTCTGAGGGCTTTAAAGGAAAAGGAATATCTGGACAGACAGAAGGTCGTATTATGTGTTTTAAATTTAGCGTCAGAAGTTGAAAAATGAATACTAAGGAACACGTGCATTCAATGATTATCGCGTGAAGTGAAAGAATAGGCAAGTACGCAATTCTCACCCTCGCGACCCAGGAAAAAGAAGGTTCACTCAAACAATTCAAACAGGAAATTAAATGCCCTTAACATCATACATTTTGCTCTGTAGTGTCAGCTTCGTTGCTGGTAAAATGAGCAAGAATTTTATTCATAACACTATGCAAACATTTTCTAGCCCATTTACGGATTTGCAGTACTCAATAAAATGTGTGTAATTTGTTTTGCGTGTAGGAGTTTTTCTTGCAGTCTGTTGAATGGCTGTAATAGTGAACTTATTTATTTATCTGAATTTTCAGGTGTAAAAGCAGAAGAGATTTTGAGCTCTTGTGCTGCTCTTCCAATCTACTGGAACGACAGGAGGGCGCCCCAACAATCCCCTGGTGTTTGTTGCTTGTGGTAGCGCAGCTGTAATGCAGGGAACTTGTTGTGAAGTTGAATAGGTCAAACAGAGAAACACTTTTCCTACCAGACTTCATGGGAAATTGTGAGCCAGAAAGACCGCAGTTCTGTTAAAACTACTTAAGGCCAACACACACACACACACACACACCAACTTTTTGTCGGAAAATCGAATGGGAGAAAATCAATGTGAAGACCTTGGTGCGAACGAAAGGATAATATTAATCACGTATATACAAAATAGACATGGCCTCGTCATATAATTGGAAACATAAAATTCACACCATAATACATGAATTCTTTCATTGGTACACTCTTGAGACATGGAAATTTATTAATTCTTTACGTTCCAAATTCTGACGTCACGCACACAACAAAGAAAAGTGGGGTTGTAAGGTCACACACACACATACACAAAAAAAAAGCTCTAAAGTAATAATGGAAAACGATGGAACATAAATAAGAAGTGTGACACAATCATTCACTTACCGGCAAACCATACTGTATTGACCTCGCTATTATAGTTCTGCCAAAGAAAACGTCGTGTTTTCGTGAGGAAGCCGCAGATTTTTTCGTGTACAGATATATAAATTGAAAATCATGGATATGACGAGATGACATTTTTTTAGTTTAATTCAGCCATTTACTTACGACTACCCACTGATTATACCCAGGTTGTCATGGCATTGACCCCTTCACAATTACATACATGCAATATTTATGCATATTATGTCTTATTAAACCAATTATATTCACCCTTGTCCAAACGTCTACCTGGATCTATAATTAGAGCTTTGTCAGGGTATCTTAATATTTCCTTCATCAGATACCTCCTCGTTCACATTCAACCATTCTTCACTTAGCATTTCCCTTCTCTTTTTTGTAGTAGGTGAACATTTCATTAATGTATGCTAGATATTATTCCCTTATTTTCTTTCTAATTCCTCTCAATTTCCGCTCTTCTGATAACAACCACACTACCCCACTTCTTCCTTTCCTAAAACAAAATACGCGTAGATGTAAAACAAAATATGCCGGCTGCGAAACGAGACAGAAATGGAAAGCCGTGGATATACATCCACGATAGGAACAACCAAGGTTGGCAAAAACTGGACGGTTCGTGGCTCGAGACCAAGTGGGGGCGAGATTTTAAGGCTCCTGTCCAAAGGGGCCTCGAAACCTACTCATCCGCCTGTACAATTGATATTGGATTCCTTTCCCGGAGTCAAAGCGGCCGAAGGTGGCTTTAAGCGTCCACCCCTCATCTAGCGTCAAGGTTAAAGAAAAGCAGAGCTACAACTCTACACCCGTTTTGGGCATTAATAACCTATTCTAGGGAGAGCCCGCTGGGAGCCTGGAAGAACTGAGTATTTCTGTGGTTACAATGGTCTTCCGTCAGCGTCAAGATGAATAAAGCCACCCGGCAGCACGTCATCCACCCACCCGTAAACGTACGTAAGTACTCACGTCGTCCCTTTTATAGCTTTTCTCGCGAGAGATTAGTAATCCAGCTGTAACCATTGTGTGCCTTAATAACCGTTATTCCGATCACACTCATCTTCCGTTCGCTGATATTCAAAGCAGAGGCGGCGGCAGCAACAGGAGAAGGATTTTGGAATTTCGCCACGACCAGACATTCTAAAGCGACTAGCTGTGGAATGTTCCATAATTAAGGGAAATTAAGACGAATGGTACAATCAAGTACGTCCCATGCGGAATATATATATATATATATATATATATATGTATTACGGAGCTAGGAATGGCGCAGCACCCTGCAGTAATCACGTTTCTTTCAGTGATTAGCAGCCGTCTGTTTGTAATGCTGGATATAATTTTCCGCGAAGCTTACAGATATTGATGATACTTAATAGTGAAATATGGGAACATTTTGTTCATCTCAGTAATAATCAGGTGTTTTCTGACGGGCCTGAAGAAATTACAGAACTATCCTACTCTGAGTCGATTTATTTCACGCACTCCAACCATCTCTGATATATTCTATGAATCAAATTCAGGAATTTTTATGCAAATTGCAGTAGCTTATATTATTTCATAACTATGCCCTCAAGTAACATTTCTGTCACGTCACAGATCGATGATTGTCTAGTGAATCCGAATGCAAATATTTTCTAAAGGATGATGACTTTTGTTGAGTCGGTTTACCAATTTAATGTAAAATATTATTTTATGATGTCAATATACGTGACATGCACGACATTTCAGGAGTCTGCTCTACCCCATTCTGCAGGAACACAAACTGCAGCCATATTACTTGTTTATTGCAAGACTCGTGGCAACGGCTGGGACGTATGAATACTACTGACTACCGGAGTGGCTGCATTAGATGAAAAACGACGTCTAAAATACAACAATGTTCATTATTAAGGAAATATACATGTCATGCCAACATTAATTTTTATATCTGCGCTTTTTTGTTATTTTACGCAGAGTAGAATGTTAATTCTGTACAGATGTCTCGGGATAAACTATCGGTCCCATTCAAGGGTTAAAGGATATCATCTTCAAGGGTCAAGCAGTCCCATGTTCTTCTTGGACCGCTGGACCCTTGAAGATCAGACCGATACGTTACCCCGAAACGTCAGTACGGAATTAACATTCTACGTTGCGTAGAATACCAGAAGAGCCAGATCTCATTTACGTCGCGGCGGGAGCCTGAAACAATGCAACACTCCTTTTACTGACGTAAGGTGATAAAGAAACTACCAACATAATTCAGCCTAACTATAAATCCGTCAGGAGACCAGTTAAAATATACAGACTTTAAATATTTATAATAGTGTGCTGCAGCAAGGAAGATTTTGAGATTTTAAATCCGTTTACCTTATGCAATTTCTTGAGTATATAACATGTACTGTGTTATTGTTAGACTGTTTTAATACAATAATATTATATACATTTCACGAAATTATTCTTCTTGTGCATATAAAGATGATTTATGTTATGATCCTCCGTACAGTTGTTGGTTTGAAAATTTTGACCCGGAAGTTACTGTTTGACAACGCTCTATCAGATCCTTAAGAAGGTTGATGGAACATATTAAATTAACTATGGGTTCTCTTTTCTGTAGAAACTGCTTTCTTAAAAAGTATTGCTATCTGCAAGACTGTGCCATAGTGTAAAATTTGATAAATTGTTAACTCATTATAACAGATATATGTTACAAAGACTGAAACACACGTTTGTAGTTTGTAATTGAAATTTGCTATATATAGAAGAGAAACTGGACTCAATTATTATGGTCGAGTACGTATAAATAGGAAAGGTATCAATTCCTTCTTCAAACAAATATTTTTCAGTGTCTGAAAAAAATTAACTTTTATAGGTTTTTCTCTTAAGGTATAATTAGTAGGATTTAGTCATGGAATTAACTAAAAGTTTTGTATCTGATGTACTTTAGTTGAAGTAATATTTATCATAAATGTGGTAATAACATTTCAAATTTTTTACTCCAAAAGAATATATGCAAATAATGACAAATGCATTAAGGATAAGATCTTCTGAATATCAGTAACGGTATTGGCCTAATAACATGGATGGTTATCGAAGTATTATTTAATAGAGATCTTCGTCTTTATAACCTGTTGCCAATGTTACGGGAAAAAGTAACTGCCCCAGCTCCAAGGGTCAAGAAGTGCAAACACAAAATACCAACACACATCGTACAACACGTTAGAAGAGCAAAGATCTCACCTACACGGCAATGAAAACAAAAACTATATCTCGCAAAAAAAATTCATTCATCTTTAGTACACACAGGAATAATAGAGATATTTTATATTATTAAAAAGCATTGCAATATATTCCATACCACGTAAAAACATACGTACAATGGGACATTTTGTCTCAGAACATCCCTTACATTGTAACCAAAACACTTTACCTACAAGATACAAAGACGAAGATGTGACACTTTTAAGTCTCACAAAAAAAACTTTCTAAGTTCCTGGCTGGGTATAGGACCCACAGATGACATCACGAACATTTCCTTTCAGCTCACAGAGTTTCAGAATGTAAAATTGCCTACTGTCAGATAGCTTAGCTAAAAACATATTGCATTTTCAGCACGTTCCGAAACACTGACAGGACGATGAGAAAGAACCAGCGTGAAGGAATTGTCAACGATGGCTTAGAAAGCGCTCAGTTGCAAGTCATGCGCTACTTACTATATATTAACATCCTACATAAACAACGAGCACGCTTTATGTAAGTGACCTGTTTCTCTAAATACGTTTATTCAGACATAACCTCAAAATGTCATACAGCTATTAAGTTTGTGACTTTTAAAATACAGGGAAAAATTTGCCCCATATTTTTAAGCATGTCAGTTACTACCATCTTACAAAACTTCAGTGTTTAGCCGTGTAATAAATCTCGCCAGGCATTTATTTTCCCACGTTTTAGATATTTCTCTAACATCCGATCCTGCTGAAATAAAAAAATCATTTCTTATTTCTATGAGAGGGATACCACCTAGGAATTTTATAAAAACAATAGGCTAAGAAAATCATTCAAAATTAGGCACACATAGCATTCCTATCTTTACTTTCAAATGCGAATAACTTACGCAGTTGATTTAATTTTGTTAAACTGAGGCAACATATCTTACGCACTAATTAACTGATTAGCAGGTGCCCAAATGTCTTTCTAGCAATGCATTGTGTTTTACGTTGTGTGTAATTACATATGTTCCTAAGTTCTGACGCAATATGTGTTTGCACAAGTGTAGCACGCTGACTTTTATTTCTCAAAACGAAAACAAACTTGCTAAGTCTTTGTTTTCCGATACATGTTCTGATTACAACAAAGGCTAAATAGAAGTCAGTACGATGAGTAACGCTGAAGTTTGTGTGTGTCGTAATATGTCACAATTTGAAAGTAACGGATAAGAGGAAGGGATCTGAAGAGAAATGATCACATTCGGCGCCTAAAAGAAGAGAGAAAAAAGAAAGATAAGGAGGATAGAAAGGTTCAAATGTAAAAGCGAAAGAAAACAAGAAAGACAAGGAAGTAAAGAGTAAAATAAAGAAAAATGGGTATTCTGAAGTTCTCACAGTGGCGTTCAGGATAATTTAATTCTTCTGGGATGTTACGCCGTGTATATAGGTAATTACATGCATTTCAAAGGAGTGTAGTGATCTCATCTGTTTGATTTTGAATGTGAAGGCGTTAGACTCCTTCAAAAGAACGATAACCATTTACCATTCGACACAGCGTAACATCATAGAAGTTTTGAATCGTAGAAACGGAAAACACTGTGATAAATTACGCAAAAGGGAAACGTAAACTTCAGAAGTACAAAAGGAAATACTTATACCTTCCGTTTAACTTCCGTGCAAAAACATTCGTCTGTAAAATAGGGTAATACATTTCACGCCATGCAAATGTGACAGTCATGTACATGTGAAAGGAGCAGGACAAAATTAACTCGCACTTGTACGCAGTGTATTACTTTACGCACTTCACTGGAGTCTCATTTCTATGTCAGGAGGGGAGAAGGTTTGTGACTGAACATGTGTGTTATACTGTTGTCACGCCTTCCGCATATAAATGGTAACTGTATGTTCGAATCCGAAGGGTGAGTGTAACTTAATTCGCTGTTTTAAAGCAGAAGAAGGTGTGAAAGAAATAGAGGACAGAAAAAATTATCCCTTGAATTGCTAGGCGATCTTACATTAATAAATTTATAACGAGAGTTCATCCCAACATGACAAAAGAAACCATTTTAGATTTTAAATCTTCGAGTTTTAATAAGGTGAAAAACAACGTTACTTTGTCTGTTGTCACCCTTTACATTCGTCTTTGGGCGGCATGAATCAAGAGTAGTGTAACTGACAGACTTTATCGGCAAAAGTAGAAAACCTGATGGATGTCATCCCATTGTGTTTTAAATAATCAACAAATAGACAGTAAGATTACATTTATCTCAGTAATTAACCAACTTGATGCACAAAATTTTTGTTTTAAAATAAGTTTATTTCATGCCTCTACATGCTTCGGGTACATGTGCTCGAAACATGTAGGGGCATGAAATAAACTTATTGCAAAACAAAAATTTTGTTCATAAAGTTGGCTAATTACTGAGATAAAGGTCTCAACCTTACATTCGCAAAATATTAATCAAAACTCGTCTCCTACAACTTCGACACAGTTTTCACTGCTACACTATTTTCACCCACATCATTCTTAATATTATCCTGCCACCTGTACCTCGTCTTTCCAAAGATGTAACTTGTTGGGTTTGCAGGCAAAAATTCTGACTGCATTTCTCAGTTTTTTGGTAAGTGTTGCATTAAAGTTTCACACATTCGCTGTATTCATTCACCTTAATATCAACCGGTAAATAAAAAGTATGAACGTCCTCAATAAGAAATTTTTTTCAGTCTTACAGTAGTTTCATTATGTTCGTTACGGTATTATTTTCCACAACCGTATCATTTCTTACAAAAAAGAAGTGATGATTAAATTTTAACCACACCCCCTCCGACGTATATTACTGTCCCAAATACAAACTGCACTTACCCGAACATGTTCATACATCTTTCAACATGCTTCACTTTGAAATATTCAAATACTAACCCTGTTCAACACTTAGTTCGTGCCAAAGGTTTATTGGATATATCTCTTCGAAATATATTTCAGCGAGAGATTCTTAACGTTTTCTTGAAATCCTGTAGATGTACTTAAAATTCTACTGTTTTATACTCCTACTGAAAAGCTGGGTTATGAATAATTTTGCTGTCTTTCGTTTTCTGTTGATTTGTGTAAAGAAATTAACACGCTATGGAAAATGTTCTAAGTATCTGACAAATAATATACTTAAAAGACGACACTTCAACACAAATATTTTAAGCATCTTACTTCTAATATTCGAAATTCATGACTAAACCTTGCAACTTTCTGTTGTGATACATACATGGTCACAAAACTTTGTTCCTTGATGACTGGTCTCGCATTTTTCTGCTCAAGGTGCCATATAAACTCTAACTCATATCACGTTTCGCGGATATTCTGTAATACTGTACAGTCGTGTACTTTGTGTGTATGCTGATTCCCTAGTTTATCTACATTTTAACGTGTCTTGAAAAGAGAGAATAAATAGACTTGTTGACAGGCGGAAGGAGAAGTGAGAATTTCTGAATTATTATGCGTACATTAATTTGTGATTTTTTCTGTGGCGTTGCAACACAACTCGGGCTTAGGTCGCCTCGTTATGGGGTTTCTCTATCACACAAAATTAGACACACATAAACACCCGGCAGGACTCCTATGAACGAGTGATCAGTCCTACACAAGAGGCGAACAACCACGCCTTCAGTGAGATTCGAACCCGCTATTCTAGCAATCAAGCGGCTGCAGACCTACAGCGTAGACCGCACGCCCACCGGGATTGGCTTAATTTATGATACCGCTGGAAATAATTACACACCACATATCTTTCACCATCGTCAATACAATTCGATTGCTTCACAACCATTAAGGACAACCCTCCCTACCACACAACTCCAACCTTTTCATTTACGGAATAACCTTACGTACTTTCAACCTTGACCTCGCAGCGGGAGTCTTGCCAGATACCTCTCATCGACCCAGTCCTAAATCAAACAAGCTATCCGACATCAGCATTGGGTCAATACATAAAATATCATGTTTTGGTGAAGCTTCAACCTGAAAGTCACGTGTTCACGCGAGACAACTTCATGGATTGCTAGTGGTACTGACTTTGTTGTGTACCCAGGTGAGACATTGCTACCTACTATAAGATTTACACTACACTCTATGGGATTATAATATTAAAATGCATCTTAAAGAAATACATTCTGACAACGTAAACTCCATTAAAATGGCTTGGAAATGAATTCAGTGTTAATGTGACATGATGATTGTGAATCATGTTCTGGTCGTATAACAGATAGGAACTTTTTTCTTTGGCTGGGAAGCTATGATTTACTTAAGAAATGTATTATTCTACCAGTTAGTCAGTCACGAACTTACTGATATATTTCGCCCTTCATAAACAGCAGCGATGATCGATATTCTAGGTAGAATGTTCCTATAGAAAAGAGTATACAAAAATAGCTCAGTTGGTACAGTGACTCAGCTGCGGACTAACCGTACGAAGAATCGTGACCAGATAGCCTGTACAGGAAAGAGATTTTTTACTTTTCCAAAACATACAGAGCGGTTCTGGTGCCCCCTCACCCTCCTATTCAATGGGTGTTGGGGATCGTCCTCGGAAGTAAAGCGGCCGAGGCTTGAAGCTGAACATTCGCCTCCAACCGAGATTAAGAATGTGAGACATTACACCTCAGCCCCCGCCTATTTCTTCATGGCGTGCAAGGACAGGAAGTTACCTTTACCTTCACATAAGTTTCTATCAGGCATTCTTTACAGAAACTCCAGAAAATAAAAAAAGACAGGGGCACGGTGTTCTTTTGTGTGCCCACACTTTTAAGTCCGATATTTCTGAAAGAACTTCTGTTTACTATTCACGAAAGTTCATTGTATAGAAGATAAGACTTTACTTTTTATACACTGAATTTAGAAATCTGAACTGTGTTTTCATAGCCTATGTCTAACAGCAAAATAGGCAATACATGTGTAAGAAATCTAATCTAAACTTAAAACCAGAGAAACTGCTGACGTAAAATAACCTTCTCATCGCTGTAAAAATGCCTTGTTTAAAATAATGCATTTGATACAAACTTGTATTACGAACGACAAGAATTAATCACCAAGACAGAATATTTGGGTTTTACATGGAGATCCACGTGGAAGTTTAACCAAACTTTGTGTAGGATATTGGGTCAGCTAGCACAGAAGCGACTGCGTAAGACATCGCCTCTAAACAAACGGAGCCTGAGGGCGAAAAAACTTAATACATTTTGTAACTAAACCATCATGAACATACAGGTGTACTACGTGGTTCTTTAGGACTAGATCTTATACATTCTAAGGACGAGGAAGCACACTGCAATGCGAATATGTCTGCAGTACAACAATGCCAGATTCAAATTAGCAACACAGACTAAGCCGAGGAATAAATAATCAGTAACACTAGCAACATTCCTTACATCTATTCCAAAATTTAAGTTAAAACGTGAAGCGAGTGTGAAGACGCGAAGAATATATATATAAAGGTCACAAGTGACGCAGAATGCATTGTATCTGTACTTTATCTGACGTTCAACAAGACAGGCTATGTACGCGTAACGTAACTCTGAGGCGCTTTCGTGCAACCATTGTTGTAGTGGAAAAGCAATAAGTATTACACATTCTGAGTGTGTATTTATAGCCTTAGGTATCCAGCGTGCAATGTGCATGCCTCATATTTTCGTCTGTGGCCTGCCCGGCTCTACCGTATTTTTCCACATTATCTCATAAACGGCACGATCGTCGGAAAAAAAAAAGTTATTGAACATAAAGTGTGTGTTTCGATTTTCGCTACAACTTTTTTCTCGAAAATTTCCCATTCTAAGAAGAATGAAGCAAGATAGATCAAAATTGTATATTTATCTTCATTGAAAATACTCGTTATTCTTGTCCGATTTTAATGAAACTTGAATTTTCTCGAGAGACTTTCGAAAAAAACTGTCATATCAAATTTCATGATAACCCTCTAGTGGGAGCCGAGTTGTTCCATGCGGACAGACGGACAGACATGTATCTAATAGCTGCTTTTTGCAATTTTGCGAAGGCGCCTAAAAAAACTGTTGAATACGAAGAACGGTGTGTGCCTACAGGTAAGTAGTCAATCAGGGCTTCATTATGTTCAAATAAATGGCCATAACTCAGTGCAATGACGAAGCTACGGGATGGATTACAGAAGATGTGATTACCGACGAAAGCCTGTGCATGAATTCTCCGTCTGTCACCCGAGCCACGCCGGCTGAGACGCCCCATACCCCCCCCCCCCCCCCCCAAAAAAAGCAGCGTTGGCTTTTCGCGGGGGTGTGGGGGCCGAACTTCGAAGAAAACCCTTTACTTTTTCCAGGTTACAA
>Ga0123355_10009500_pt1 | contig 14801 bp, 6 predicted proteins | sample TergutEmb28metaG_3_FD_89872 | JGI IMG/M metagenome (GOLD analysis project Ga0123355, IMG submission 89872) | Embiratermes neotenicus P1 segment gut microbial communities from Petit-Saut dam, French Guiana - Emb289 P1 | ecosystem: Host-associated > Arthropoda: Insects > Digestive system > Gut ...
AGTAACTTTGCTTCAAGCTCCCTGTTTCTAACCTTTAGTTCATCAATTTGTCTCAGCGCGTTTTGCAGTTCCTCTTGTAGCATTTTCACCTTTTCAGTCCTACACGTATCACAGTTCCAATTTTCTCTCTCAGCCGCTTGAGCCTTCACGCTTCCACAACTGTAATGATACCACCGTCCACACAGTTCACATTGTATTCCTGACTTCACGCCACGCCACGAGAATCTCACAGCCCAGGTACCCACTCTCGCGCGGTAGTCCTCCAGGTAGCAACCCATTCTCGACCCTTACTCAGGAGCTCACAACAGACACGTCTCAACTCAACGACCCTCCAAACCAGACTGACGACCCTCCAAACCACGGTTCGTATAGACAAGGATAAATACGTCAGGTGGCGCTGATTGCCAAAAAAATCAGTTGTGATACAGTAAGAGAATTGCCCTACCACAAACTACGCCAACAAAATTTGTGTGAATGTGCGTTATGGTTGACTCATTTCTGGGATCGTGGGTTCGAATCCCACCGGGGACATGGACGTTTGTCTGTTGTGAGTGTTGTGTGTGTTGTCAAATAGAGATTTTCTGTGACGAGCTGGACCTTCGTCCAGGGACATCCTACTGACTGTGGTGCGTCGTTGTAACTTCGAAACCTTATGAATGAGGAGCCAGAATAAAGCATGCTAAACCGATGGGCGACGCTTGCAGCAAATAGACAACGTAGCAATTTAGGTCAAAATAAAATACCTAATTAGTCTCCAAAGACTAGGTGGTAACGCGAATTAGAGAGAGAGAGAGAGAGAGAGAGAGAGAGAGAGAGAGAGAGAGAGAGAGAGAGAGATGGCTGACTATTAAAACTGTCTTTCACGCACTTCTTCAAGTTTATTCCTTGCAGGTACAGTGAGCGTAAGATTTCATAATACGTATCATAATACGTATCTCTCAGGCCTGGAAAGTGTGAGTGAATAAATGGGCACTATATTTAGTGATTGGAGTTGGTAAAATTTACTTTGGAAATATTAATAATAATATTTATTTACTGCAATTGGTTTGTCACCCGGTGGCAGTGGTTATTTTACATGGAAACAAAACATGAAATTGGTTACTACTAAATTTAAGTCGGGAGGGCTACATGAGAAGCATGTAGTAGCAAATTGGAATCTTGGGAACCATCTCAGCATTTGCTTTTAGGCACAGGGAAACCAAGAAAAACGAGTGTCGAGGTGGCCGGTCGCAGGACCTTCCGGATACTGACTTCTAGCCGGCATCATAAAGTAAAAAAAGCAATGCCCACAGAGTACAACAAATATACATAAGATAAAAACACACACAAGACAACTACAACAATACACACGGTCAACCAACAACAATTACACAAAAGACAACTTAAAACTAACAACAAAACACACGAGACAAATTAGAATTTTACGACATGTACAAAAGGTAAATACACGCATGAAATATGAAAGAACTCTATTCAAGTCGTAAATAAAAAACATTTCCCAGCTAATTGTGTTCGTTTCTTTGTACCTGGCCTGTTTTCTAGTTTACCATGTTCCATATGTAACACATAAATCGACCTGTGTCCTCAAGAGTTTCATCGCTGGAAATTGTTTAATGCAAAAAGCGATCCGTATCTTGTTCCGCAGCAGCAGGCAACGTGTCTGGCAGATAATTATGAATATAAGGTTCGTTATTTCCGGTCAACTTGAATCTGTACACAGTTTGTATAATACCACTGCAAATAAACTTTTCGATCGTTCTATATTTTCATAAGATGACTGCATGAAATAAATATTACCATTATCTCAGCTGATAGGCCTACCCAGATTGATACTTGCTTATTTATTCGAGCCGGTACGAATAATATGGAGGACACCAAATTGTGAACCGAGGGCTTCATTTAATTTGTAGTTATAGACTGTGTACACCTTTACTAAATTCTTTGTTTTTTCAAAGTAATATTTTGTACAACTTAAAATAAGAAGAAGGCAATCCCAGTTTTTTTCTTTAGCTTTCCGCTTAATAACATGCAGCTCTTGGTATTAGGAATCTCAGATTTTATCTAAAAATATATCTTAGAGCTGTCATTATATTGTTTGTAAAATAGTGTTTTCAACCAACAGGTACTTGTGTGGCGAAATGAAAAATGTTTATACTATATCCGTCTAATTTAAGGCATTTAAAATTCGTATTCAACACAAGACCTCCTCACAAAATAAATACCAGAAAAGTAATAATACCAAGAGATCTCTGGAATTATAAATCTATGCAGCAGGAAAGCGAATGTTATGAATCGTGACCAGGAAATCATTCTTTGAGGTTCGTCACTCATCTCCATCAGATAGAAACATCCATCGTTGTATTTTTTTTGTGTATATAGCAAACAGAAAAGCCAGTTAATGCGGGAGGATATTAGGAAGGTCTCCCACATTAAGTTACACCACTTCCCACAACGTTTGTCAATGTTAAGCAAAATATTGAAGCACTGAAATTAGCACACTTGGTTGTTTGTGTAAGAATCGACCAAATTCAGATAGCGTTTGACGGCGCGTTTCTGTAATACTGATATCACAGTTTGTTTTTGAGGACACCAGTAACACCAGCTTGTGTTATCACTCTGAGGAAATATGTGGTTATATGTTACCGCTTATCTCTCTGTCCATTATGTGACTCCTATACGTGGGTGCCTACGTACATATAAATATATAAATACATATATATACACACTCGTATATGAACATGCATGTATGAGTACATTTGTACGTTATAAACAGACACACAGAAGTAAGTAAAGCAGACACACATACACATTCAGGCAGGGTGGTACAGAGTGAACTGGACCCACGTGACTCGGGTTACGGGAACGTGTCGGGATCCTGCGAAAATGGTAGGAATACTCGGCCCTAGCCTAGCTAGGAGAAGGTTTTTCCTAAATAAGGACAATGCCTCATGAAGTTAATTTTGTATGAGCGTAAAATTTGATCCCTTGAGTTGAGGGAAGGTTGTAGTTAAGTGAAAACAAAAATTTCTGAAGAGAATTGTCGGAAATATCAGTGGAAAAGTGGTAGGGAGCCGCAGGAGACTACAAAGTGAAAATATTTGTAATTTGTAGTCTTTACTTGGCATTGTTAGTGTGTTAAAACCGAGCACTGCCAGATGCAACCTTCAGATGATCAGTAACTGAAACCCACATAATGTCAACAAAAAGCATCAGTGCACTGCTGGGTAGATAAAAGATCAAGTCAGTTCTGCAGCCGTAGCTGAATCCATCGTCCCTCTCAGTATTAATCCCGATTTCAGTATTATGTGCTGTTGTAGAACTGGCCGCAAAGGGGATGGCCTCTCTCTGCCTTTGACCGCTGGCTAAGCCGAGTGTGTATACAGCACCTGGTGTAATAATACAGGTCGCAGCAGGAGACCAATAACATCCCTCTGACGCCAGTAAACTTCGTTCTGTCTCTTGTATATTGATTTCCGTTTCTTTCACTCCTCATATATGTTAATTTGAGCTTAATGTTTCCGTGCTGACCAAAATAAGATAGGTATAATGCAAAAGTTGTTCTGTGTTTATTGTAGATTCTTAACCTGGTGAAGTTATAATTTAATTTACATACCAGGGCATGGTTTACCCTGCATATGCTTGAAATAAATCTTATTATCTCTTCTGTGAAATACGGTATGTGTAACAGTTTTTGTAAAATTTAGAAGCAGCTTCGCGTTTTAAAAAGAACATTTCAAATGACGTATTGAAGTTATATTAGCTAGAGTGGCCGTCTTTTTTTTTAATTAAATTATATACTGGCCGATCCCAATGGTAGCCCATCTAAGGCGTAGGGTCGGCCGCCGCTCGCTTGCTACGACTGACGGCTTGAATCCTGTCGGGGACATGAATATCTGACTCTTTTGAATGAGTGTTTTTGTGTTGTCAGGTTGAAGTAGGTCTCTGCAGTGGGCCACTCCTTCGTCCAGATGAGTCCTACCGAGTGTCGTGTGTGTGAGTGTGATCGAAAAACCTCGTAGAGGAGGCCTATGCCTACCAGAGCTACCAAGCCATGAGAAAAATGAATATATTGAAGAAATAACATTTTTAGGCATGTTTCTTGTGTCTCACGAGCTTAATGAACATTTAATTTATGCTTATACAAATGAAGGGCTACTGGATTACTCTTTTGACTTTTACTATAATAAATTTTATGCTACCGCAAAACGATTCCAGTGTATTTTAACCACTCAACAAACACATGAAGTTTGGTGCGCTATAAGAAACAAATGCTGAGTCGGTTGTTATTGCTTATTACCAAATTAAGACCTAACAACGAAGTGTAGTAAAATGGTACGTCTTTTGTGATACTCATCGTTGTGACGCCAAATGGTGGTAACAATTGTAAATACCAAATGTGTCATATTAGGATCTAATAAACAACGCAGTCAGTTGACTGTTAAGTAAGTGTGTGGAGACTGATTCTGTGTTATAGGAAAATGACGACATTAAAGAGTCTAAAAGGTTATCTTAATTTGTTTGTAACATATTGTGTGGTTTTGTTTCAGGTAAGTGGGTGCATGACAACGCGGCAATGACGTACGTTCTGCATATACAAAAGTAAGTAACAAATATTGAAATACGTGAAGCAGGAAGCTCACGTGAACGAATTCTAAAAACTAACCCTATTTATTATAGCTTATTTTCCATTTATAATTCTGTGTATTTCCCTATTCAAAATTGTTACGTCGTTTTATGGTGTTCATATCCGTGTATTGGTTGTTAAATTTAAGGAATACAACAACAAGTAAACTACAATAAAAGATGAAATTTTAAAAATTAAACAATAGGAGTTAGACTTTTTTGAACCACATGATGGGATCAAATATGTAGAAGTCCTAATGTTTTAATTGTAAAACATTATTTTGTAATGTAATACATTTTTTGGTATATCCTTGAATTTTAGTAACTTCGTGTTTCTTCAACCATTTTATTCATTTCACAAGACTTTTGAATGTGTGTTATTTCTGAAGTTCTTAAAAATATGGTCCCAGTTTTACGTAATAGTACACTTCGTTCTAAAAACCTGTAAACCATTCTGAGTGGGACTAATCAGTGAAAAGAGATGGAAAATACTAGAATCGAAATTCCTTACTTGAATTTACCTTTCGTTTTGAATGTATCAAAACAAAGTTGACAATTTTTCTTTTTATTTTATCTTACTGAAATATATTAAATGTATTGCCTAATATTATGATAGCGAACCCACCCTTAAACACGATCCCAACAGACTCCCATTCTCATATCCTTGTTATCTAATATTCGTCCTATCCTTGGACTCTCATCTCCCCGAGCGGACGAATCCAGAGGGCTCTCACTACCAGATTCCTCCTTGTCTTCTTAGATTCTGCCGTCCGCGTAACATATCCAAATAATCTTAAGAACATAAAGTTAGAATTTTAACAATAAACGTTAAATCACTTATGTGAAGTAAAAATTCTTTTATATGTAGAGCCTAAATTACCTATGTAATGTTTCTTAGTTATAAATAATTTGAACCTTGTTTAAAAGCTAGGCATTTATGCCCTTCTTATGAAATATGGTGATTCTATAAGCGTAGATGAAAGTTTTCTGCACATCATGGAAATATGTGGTGTGAAAAGTAAGGTAAAGAGCGTACATGTATGTAATTATTTTTAGTTTGAACTGGTTAAATCGACTTGATTTTTTTAAGGAGATAACATACGGAAATCTTGCAACATTAACGATATCGCCCTGTATACTCTTCCAAATATTGCCCATTAGACAATATATGGTACACAAGAAACTCTTGGTCTTTCTTCGTTTGTCGGATATGTGACGGCGTCAAATGGGGATAAGATATATATATATATATATATATATATATATAGTAAGTACAGTACAGTACCCAATATTGTGCGGATGGCGAAATCGAGAAGAATGAGATAGGCGGGGCATGTGGCGCGGATGGTGGAGGGGAGAGGTGTGTACAGGGTTCTAGTGGGGAAACCTGAGGGAAAGAGACCATTGGGGAGGCCCAGACATAGATGGAAGGATAATATTAAGATGGGTCTTCGGGAAGTGGGAGGGGGTGAAGACTGGGTGGAGTTGGCTCAAGATAGGGACAGATGGCGGGCACTTGTGAATACGGTGATGAACTTGCGGGTTCTATAAAGTGCGGGGAATTTCTTGACTAGCTGCAGAACCAGTTAGCTTCTCAAGAAGGACTCTGCTCCATGGAGTAAGTAAGTACAGTACAGTACCGTACAGTGGAGAAGACGCTGACGTATCTTGTAAATTCAACGGAATTTAGTGCCTGAGGATTACAAATAAACAACTGTGGTAAGACATCGTTTACTGATGTTGAAGAACGGGTGATGTCACAGATGATGCACGTAACATTATGCTTCTACGAATGATTATACGCACAAGCATTTTCGCTTGAACATAACGTTGATTTTATTCTTGAACAGTCTTTTAACTTTTGGCGAAGAGATATAAAACTTGCACTTGTCCTTATTTTACAAAAAAAAAGGCTGTCGGAACAAAGTAGTAGTATTGTGCCTGTGGCATGCAGTCTTAGACGTTGTCATAAAGAAGGGGAAACAAATATGTACGATGTTAAAAATACAAGAACTACTAATTCTTTTTTTAAACAAAAATGCAGGTGTGTCGAAAACACAAACGTCCTGCTTTTCTTTGTACTCAGAAAGTCCATTGTTTTGTAAATAAAAACTGCCTAAGGATCTTGCTTTAGGATTAAAGGGGCTATAGCGATATTCTTGTCCTCATTTGTCGAAGTAATAAGTCATGTAAAGTTTTTTCTTAATAGGAACTTCTGTTCTGCATTATTCAACATTGAGCCTTCTATTAGTTGAATAAAGAGAGACCAACTTGATGCCACTTGCTTTATTATTTCGTTATTTAATGCTCAACGTGTTTCGGATAATACATCCATCCTCAAGAGCTTGCGACTTATTTGTTGAGTTATTTCATGGGTTGTATTGCTGTAGTTCGATGTGTGTTGGTGTTACGTTGTGGTTTGGTTGTGGTGGTGTGGTAACCGTAAGCTGGCTGAAGCAGTGCTTCAGCCCCCATCCGGATACCACACCACCCCAGCCAAACCACAACGTAACACCAACACACATCGAACCAGAGCAATACAAACCATGATATAACTCAACACATAAGTAGCAAGCTCCTGAGGATGGATGTATTAACATCCGAAACATGTTGAGCATTAAATAACGAAATAATAAAGCAAATGATATCAAGTTGGTCTCTCTTTATTGAACTATCAAGATGATGCACGGTCCAATAAACATTAGATTGAGCTTTTTGTTGGGTTTCGGCATGGGTGAAAGAAGAATAAAATAGACAGAGGCAGTGTTAATATTGAATTCTTTCCTGGCCCATAGTACTTTACTCATCCGTGTTTCATTTTATTTGTCATACAGGTTATCCCCCTCCCTCTGTTTCCCTGTCGAGAGTTAAGCTGCTCTCCCACAACCGGAAGCAAACCTGTTGTTTAGTTCAATGAGCGATCGGTCTGCATTCTCGCGTTGTGGACCGTCTATTGTTTTGCGTTGCAGCGTTGATTAAATATTTAGGTGCACATGATGTGATGGTGATCAACTCTGTCTAGCCCCCGGTGAACTCCCTTGCCTACCCTCTGGTCAACAGTGCCAGCATTGTTGGATAATTCAAATGCTTTTGAAGGTACAGTCCGTAACAATTATGCTATCTCTTTGTTCTCTTATTATTAAGTTTACGCACATTTTAGTTGCGTATCTACGCCGTTCTTTGTGCGAATTCTGTCGATAAAATAACCGAAAAAATTGGGTTGTATATCTTGTCTCCCTGTGCTCTGAAATGTTGTTTTGAAATTCATGAAAACTTTTCCCAAGGAAGCTGATTTTGAGATGACTGTATGTAAAATATTAAATTTGTATTTCTATTTCGTGCTCTATTTTGTCAATCCTTCTGGCGCTTCACATGATTTATGTTACTTCATTTACTGTGATTTTGACATTCAACTCTTGTTTACGTAGCCTCCTGTACAATGGGTACCGGCTCTTTCCCGGGGGTAAAGTGCGGCCGGGGCGTGCTGCTTACCAACCACCCCTTCCAGTGCCGCGGTCATGGAAGAGTAGAGCTATACCTCTACCCACCCTGTGGGCCACACCAGTCCTGTAACGGGATCACTTTATATTTTTTACTGTTATTTATGTTTTATATAGCGACGCTGGTCGTTTCCAGCAAATAGCTTTGTAGAATATGGTGTCTAGAGAAGACTGAATGAATTATCAATTACGTAGTTAGTACGGACCATAACCTAATTTTGGGATATTTTACCGGAATTTCATATAAGGACTTCAGAAAACCAAGGAAAATCGGGGTAATCTGTGTCCTCGCCGGGGTAGAAAACTACCAGCTTCCGATTACACGGGAGAAACATGATTTTCTTAATCAAGTGGCTCTAGCACAATGGCTATAATTTCCACCATTCCATTAACAAAAGAACAATCGATTTCCAGAATCTTTAAGAGAGGTTTTGAGTTGATATAAAATTATTTGTTTGCTCAGAGTTGTCTTAGGCACAATGATGGAGCAACAACCAAATCGGGTCTTGCCCCCCCCCCCTCCTTTTGAAGTTCATAGGTCACACTTGTTTAGATAAACATGTCCTGTAGGACTCCTCTGTACAAGTAATCAGCCGGTCACAGAGGCCGCTACCTACACAACACACAACAAATACGAGAGACGAACATCAATGCCTTCAGTGGGATTCGAACCAGCAATTCCAAAAATCAAGCATCCGCAGACCTGCTTCTTAGGCCGCTTGGCCACTGGGATTGGCAATGAAGGTACTAGGGAAATATCAATGACAGACCTAACCAAAACAATAAGAAGCTATCGAAAGAAATAGCTGCAACATTGCGAATGTGTTTTTAAAACGGAGAACCGAAGACATTCGACAAAATTATAGAATGGTTTTAATCTTCGTACCCAGAAAAACTGAAAAGCTTCAACCGAATTCTGGCTTTCTTCTAAATTGCTTTGTATAACATTTAGTTCCATCGCGACAGAACATAATCCGTGCCCGTTACAAAGAACTGTCCGTTTATGTTTTCAGAAAGATAATAGATACGTTTTGCAGGAATTCAAGAAAATATTTAAGTACACTTATGGGTTAAATTTCAGAAGTCCCTCAGTGCCAGAGCAGATAGCACATGTTATTATCATTGGAATTCATACACTTAATATAAACTCATTCAAGTGTCGGTTAATGTCAAAGGGTGTGTATCCGAACAGTCAGCATTAATAGACAGTGATACGTTCACATATGAACCCCTTTTCAGTGTGCGAAATACAAGTATGAACTTCAAGCCCACAACTGGTTTCCACTGCAACAAAGTGAAGCTGCCTACAAAATCGGCGGAATTAACAAAGGTTTCCCTAATTACAGGTGTAATTGGGATGGAAGTGATAACTTTAGTTAATAATAACTTGATTTCCTTTGGTACACATTTGAAACAAGCACAAATTGTGAATGAAAGTGACATTTGAATGGCTGGTTTCAAACGGTTGTATCTTTATTTTAAAATTCCGTGCCAGTTTTTGCAAACTCGAAGCGATCATGGCCTTCTTTCATTCCAAATTCCGTAATCAGTAATACTCCTACGAACGCATGAAAATTTTCGAAAGTCTACAGCTTAGCATTAAATCCGAGAACAAAACATTTTAAACCAAACAAAGTTTATAATACGTTGTAGACTTGATTGATTCTCTATTGCTTTGACAGTGCCTTTTTTTCGAGCTCATAGTTTCGGTATACACAATAATGGGTTTTTTTTTTTTAAGTTTTCTTGACCGTGCGTCATGACATCCGTATAATACTAACCAGCAAGATTCACTATTTTCTATTAATTTATTTCAATTAAAAGCCTGTACAGTTTTCTAGCAGGCTTGCTGCTCATCATCAGGAGGATCGGCTGTGTATAAACAGCAATTGGTATTGTCACGAGTTGTGTTCACTGGCTGCTGCCAACAACCAGTCAACATAACGCATAACTATACAAATTGCTGTATATACAGAATTGATCCTCCTGATGATGAGCAGCAAACCTGCTCGAAACATGTAGATGCTTATTACTGAAATAAATTAATAGAAAATAGTGTTTCTTGTTGATTCATATTATAAGGTGTAATGGTGATGTTATAGCGAGCGATGAATGGGGAAGGTATAGAGAAGTGGATATAGCCCGATACAAAATATTTTAGATATGTGCATACACTGTGGAAGTCATGATACGCTTAGTAAAACTAGACTCTGAGGGCCTCATTTAACAAGTAAGTATGCGAGATCATGCTTCCTCAACTGTGTAGTTGAGGACTTCGCTCTAATATGATTTTACATATCCTAACTTGATCGTTGGTTATTAACCCTTCGCGATAACCTATGCCACCCATCGGTCCCTTGCAGATGGAACTTACAGGCTGCTTCGACTTTTCGGCAAACATACACCAACCTACGTACCTAACATGCCAGAGGACCGGAAGTCTAAGTAAAGAAACAGGTTCGCTAATCACTCAAATATTCCACCGCAAGCTTTGGACCCTAAAGTGCAGTGAGAAAATATAATGTATTGTATTTCTGTGCTAATATATTAACTACTTCAATAAGACTTCAAAGAGGAGTACAATGCGGTATAGCCCCTATGCCCTTTATCTCTCTTACCAGCCACTTTATCATGGACTACAAAGAATACTAAGAACTGCAATCAAGTACGCTAAATACGTGCACGTGCTGCAATCAGTTTGCGATGCTTCCTACGAGACAAGACACCTGCTTACTGTACTGTGGGCAGAAACATTCCGCATACCAGCTAACACCTGTTGTGTATCAGTGAGCGCTTCTAACCTAATGGAATGCTGTCATAAATTTGCAGATGCCTAACTGTATATCAGCTGCTGGTTTATAATGTATCCATAATTGTACATTTATCAGTACTGATTTGGCAGTATACATTATTTTCCCTGCAGACAGTATTACCCTAATGGAAGCGACGTGCTCTATAACTCTTGCACCGTGACGAAAGCAGCGAATTTAGAACGAAGTCCCTGGCTGTTCAGTAAGACTGATTATAAATATGGAATTACACATTATTTAATGATCGGCTGCATAAGCTGCAACAACAAATCTAGTAGCGAAATTACAAGTTACGCTGACTGCTCGCCTAACCGTAATGTCAGTCAAAATTACGTGTCTCTTGTTGCTAAAACAAACAATGAACATAGACAAGAATTCTGAACAGGAATTTGAAGCTGTTCAGCAGGTATGATGACATCTTCGAGCGGTCCTCAGCTCTTGAAGACGGAGGCGCCACTTTCTTCCCGAAGGCCCGGATCTGCTAACCACGCCGCATGGCGCAGAAAAAACAGAATCTTCAACATCAACTTACTTACTTACTCCATGGAGCAGAGTCCTTCTTAAGAAGCTAACTGGTTCTGCAGCTAGTCAAGAAATTCCCCGCACTTTATAGAACCCGAAAGTTCATCACCTTATTCACAAGTGCCCGCCATCTGTCCCTATCCTGAGCCCTTTTCCTGCTGCGTGATACCTCCTCTAGAACCCCCCCCCGGAGATACGAGTGGGGGAGTAGTTTACCTCCGGATTGTTTTGTCTCCAGAGGAAGCATCTCGCCTTGTGAATATTTCTTAACAAAGGTTTTTCACGGGGAGGCGTTGTTAGCACCTCGCCCAAACCCAAGCTGGAGGACCACCCCCGTCGGCTGTCCGCGACTGCTTATTCAATATATTCGCAGCTACCCTCCATATCGGAGGCCGCTCCTCCATCCGCAACCTGAGGACGCGCCATGTCGTGGTGACAGGGACCTACTTATCACGGATCTTCAACATCAACACCGTGGAAAACTCAGATTTCGCTCGCTGGGTGTTTTTGTAGGCAAAGAGAGGGGATTGTGTTGTTGCCGTACGTAGTTTCAGGCAAGTGTGTCTTATGGCGAAACTGGATCCTGCAGTCCTGAATTTTAGGTTTTACAGAAGGAGGTGGGCTTCAGCGTGCTGTCCATCTTTCTGCTGTACCGTAATGCAGGCAATTATGTGCTAGTTGCAGCCACGCACTTTAAGACCTGCTAATATGTACACGACAGTCAGCTGCAGTTAGTTACAGGAGGAATATTAAAAAAAAAAAGACTTACGAGAAAACTACAGCCGATTCAAACTGTGAACACTGCAGCGTTGCGTTACCTGATTCCGACGGCTTATTGCGTACTGCAGCTACCTCAGTGAGAGAAAATGCCAATATTTTATTCAAAATCTATTTTGTAACTATGCGGGTAGATAGGAATTTTCAGTTTTATATTTAATGGTCCGTGCATCGCGTAATATATGTCAATAATTATCCAACAAAGTGCAACAATATACAGTTTATTTATATCTTCAAACTGGTCTACATGCTTCGGGTGGTATCTCCACCCATCATCAGGAGCTCATATCACTGAATCTACAGTATCTGGCATTATTGAGACCGTCAATGCTACCTGTCGTGAACGTGACTGGATGGGAACCAGTTCCCATCCAATTACGTTCACGACAGGTAGCAGTAACGATCTTAATAAGAACAGATACTGTAGATATAGTAATATGAGCTCCTGATGATGGGTGGAGATACTACCCGAAACATGTAGAGCAGTTTGCAGGTATAAATAAACTGTATACTGTTACATCTTGTTGGATAATTATTGACACAGGAATTTTCAAGTTTCAACGGCGAGTGTTGCTCAGTGATATTTTTCTTTGTTATTACATCACACAGCATTATATGTTGTTTTCCGACGTTTCGGAGGAAAGTGCTGCTCCCGTTTTAAAGATGACATAATTAGGCATATTAGCAAAGCGGCAAAGACAGACACGAGGTCGCGAATTTATCGTCAGCCTCCCCTCCATAACGATTGCGGCTCGTAAATTAACAGGATTGTAAGTTGTACAGCATAAGCTTTACAGGCGCGTTCGGCAGAAGGAACTGTAAATGAAATGCAAACAGCCATGTTTTCCACCATTATATCATATCGTAGCTCACTAGCCTGTGTGCCGAAAAGGAAATCCGGTTCTGTACATACTCTGTGTTGCTCTGTTATCCTAGTAAGAATATCAGTCTACATATTTTCCTAGCGTGACTTGAATTGCATAAAAATACTTGTAGGGCGGTCCTTAAGATTGTCAGCCGTCATTCAAATTTGAACTGTCCCGACAATCGGTCTTGATATACTCCGATATAAAATTTCATGAAAATACCTGTAGATATTCTCCAGTTGTACGGGCAGACGGATAAACTGGCAAGCGGACGGAGCTGCATTAATAGACACCCCACAGCAACGAGAAAGCACCTACATAACTGAACTAGGAAGCAACGACTGGAATTACCACAGGGCGCTTGGAATAATGTAAGACGTCGCAACGTCGCCATGGATCTTGAGGCTGTTAATGGAACACTTCATTCGTATGTACAGCCTTTTAGAGAAGAGAGGACGGGCTTTTAATTAGTAAGGCATTAAATTGTGTACCAAGTCCATGGTTATTCTTTTCATTAACATCATATGCTCTTTTGTGTCTTCTGGAAATTAGTTTTCCTACCATCATCATTACGTCTCATTTGCATCAACTTACCCTAATAAGGCAGACGAACTGAGTGGGAAAATGTGAAATGTTATATTTTATTTTAAGCGAACAAACATAAAAAGGGATCTAATCAATTCCTCCCTCTCCCTTTCTCTTCTTTCAACACTACGAAAACTTTTGTTTACATTTTGAAGTAAAAAAACAAAGACGGAATTTCATAGTAAAAAAATGTCGCAGCAGCCTCTTGTCATTTGACTGCCTACAGTGGAGTGGAGCTTCGTCAAGTCAGCCTGGAGCCATGTGCTAATACAAACTTCGCTATCGCATAACGGAGCGAACCCCATTCCAACAAATATTGCTCTTGTAAAATCATATTTAAGATTCTAGATTGGGGGAAAGGCTGACTTAAGAGAAGAGGAATAAGAAGAGATTGTATTTTATTTTACGAGTGCTTAAGCCTTTTAGTCAGTCTTCAGCATTTAAAAAGAACAAAATATCTAGTAATGCTCATTAATAGGCCAGTGTATCAGTACCCTTTACCGCAGTTGGGCTTGTGTGGTCCTTATACAAATATTTTTACGAATTACCAGCAGAATACTTGTGCGATCATTTACTCGTCATCAGTTCAGAACCATTGTATTTCCTCGTTTCTGTCTAAACACGGTTCGAAAGGTACAAACAGTGGAGGAGTTGCCGAATATGATTTTGCACGGTGATATTCCGAATGCCCTTAGATGTCCCGAACAAGTTTCTTGAACACACTTCGAAAACGAATTCAGGCCGTCAATTCCATTGTTACGTAGCTGTCTTTCAACAATCGAAGTCATCACTTTATAGTCTGGGTTAACTGGAGCTTCGTAAAATGAACCATGAAGGGAACCATGAAAACAAACTTGAAGTTATTTAATTCGTTAATAAATATATAATTTCTAATTTTCTGAAATTTATTCTAGTCATCCTCGTTGACCTTGTAAATAATACCAATACGTAATGTTTAACAACACAGTTTAACGCCGCGGGCCATGTATATTCATCCACATTTTTGTGCACCCCGTAGCCATATTTATATTATATTATATTATATTATATTATATTATATTATATTATATTATATTATATTATATTATATTATATTATATTATATTATATTATATTAT
>Ga0123355_10009501_pt1 | contig 14801 bp, 8 predicted proteins | sample TergutEmb28metaG_3_FD_89872 | JGI IMG/M metagenome (GOLD analysis project Ga0123355, IMG submission 89872) | Embiratermes neotenicus P1 segment gut microbial communities from Petit-Saut dam, French Guiana - Emb289 P1 | ecosystem: Host-associated > Arthropoda: Insects > Digestive system > Gut ...
AAATTTTATCCAGCATCCTGCTCTCAAGGTTAATTCCATATGCGAAGGAAATTATCTGGGATCATCAATGTGGTTTTCGACGCAACAGGTCGACAATTGATCATATATTCTGCATTCGCCAAATGCTTGAGGAAAAATGGGAATACAATGAAGAAGTTCATCAGCTCTTTATAGACTTCAAGACAGCTTATGATTCAGTTAGGAGAGAGGTCTTACATGAGATTTCTCCTGAGTTTGGTATCCCTAGGAAACTTATAAGGTTAATAAAGATGAGTTTGAGTGAAACATATAGCAGAGTCCGGGTAGGCGAGAATGTGTATGACAGGTTCCCCATTAGGAATGGTTTGAAACAAGGAGACACACTATCACCAATGCTTTTTAACTTTGCTTTAGAGTACGCCATTAGGAGCGTTCAGGTAAACCAGGATGGCTTGAAACTAAATGGTACACATCAACTTCTGGCTTATGCCGATGATGTTAATATAGTGGGAGGAAGTATACATACTCTAAAGGAAAACGCAGAAGCTTTAGTAGCTGCTACTAGGGAGATTGGACTGGAAATAACTGCGCATAAAACTAAGTACATGGTTATGTCTTGAGATCAGAATGCAGGACGAAATCACAGTGTGAGGACTGATAATAGTACCTTTAAGAGGGTGGAAGAGTTTAAATATTTGGGAACAACTTTAACACATCAAAATTCTATTCCAGAAGAAATTAAGAGCAGATTGAGGTTAGGAAATGCTTGCTATCATTCAGTGCAGAATCTTCTGTCTTCTAGGTTGCTATTCAAAAATTTAAGATTAAGATATATAGAACTATAATTTTGCCAATTGTTTTGTATGGGTTTGAAACTTGGTCACTGACATTGAGGGAGGAAAGGAAGCTGAGGGTGTTTGAGAATATGGTGTTGAGGAGAATATTTGGACCTAGGAGGGACGAGGTAACGGGCGAATGGAGGAGACTGCATAACAAGGAGCTAAATGATCTGTACTCCTCACCCAATATTGTGCAGGTGATAAAATCTAGAAGAATGAGATGGGCTGGGCATGTGGCGCGTATAGGCGAGGAGAGGGAGGTGTATAGGGTCTTGGTGGGGAAACCGGAGGGAAAGAGACCACTGGGGAGACCTAGGCTTAGATGGGTTGATAATATTAGGATGGATCTCCAAGAGGTGGGATGTGGTTGTATGGATTGGATTGGGCTGGCCCAGGATAGGGATGGGTGGCAGAGGCTTGTGAGTGTGGTAATGAACCTTCGGGTTCCACAATATGCGGGGAATTTCTTGACTAGCTGCAAACCAGTTAGCTTCTAAAGAAGGAGACATGAAGTGTCACCTGCCTATGAAGATGGAACCGATAGTGAGTTCCGAAACGTCGGCAATTAGAACTCAGACGCCGGGGAATTACCCAAAAAGGAATAATTTACATTCTAAAGAAGGACTTTGCACCACGGAGTAAGTCAGTATGCCACTAATGAAATTTCCACATAGTAAGTTTCCAATCAGCCACACATAAGACATTAGTAAAATTCAAAACATGAAATATTTTCAAGCAAGCCTGTTTCCTGGATAATATCAATGAGAATAGAACATCATTCTGTACATACTGTAAGTTAACATGGACTGAGTTATAGAACGGCATGCTTATGGTGACAGTAATACACAATCTTCATTCTTCTCCCAGAAATTATAAATTATGAACGATAGATTTGATCTGAACTTAAAAAATGTCCTGTATGAAAGATGACTACAAGTTTAAGTAAGATATGTGAAGCTAAGCAGAATATAGAATTAGATGCAGACAAAACTAAAGTCATCGTTGTTGTTTTGTAATCCTGGTGTTCTATTTCAATGTATGGGATTAGAAAGTAATAATGCATTAATGTAAATAAATAAATGATGGTACATCCACAACACTGTCAATAAAATTGATAATCTTAGTATAAATTCCTCCATTGCTTCCAGGGCATGTAAGTAAAATTGTAGTAAAATATTTATTGGTGAAACCTGAAGACAGCAAATTTTTAGTTCCTGTCTTCATCCATTCAACTCTCTGGGAAATAGACGTTTTTAAATTTCAATAATTAATTGAGTAAACTGGTCTTCAGCAATCAAATTAAATTACAGAAAGGCACAAAGCTTCATGAACTTGCTCCAGGTGTACTAGATTTTATAAAGAATATATGTGTGTGTGTATACACTATATATATATATATAATGTGATTATATAAACATGATATGATTGCACCATACCATGCTTTTGTTTCCAACATATGCCTTCAATGTTTATAAATTTATTATTACTTAGGATAACTAGAAATTAATTTCTGCATAAACATGATACAGTAAAAGTTGCAATATCTGGCACTTCTGGGACAAAGGTTTGCTGAATGTCATAATTTTCCGCAGAATGTCATACCAAATGTGTATCTTAGTATACCTAGCAATCTCAGGGACAGATGTAATCATTTAATTTGTCATTTCATAGCTTATCCTGTTATCCCTGCCACACATCCTATTCACTCTTAATCACTACTTATGTAATATGGTGTGTGTGTGTGTGTATATAATCTAAAAGACCATGAGAGGACATAAACAACTAATGGCTAAACTTTAAGAAACAGTTGATGGAAGAGTAATATGTAATGGGCCTCTCAGTCAATTTCCAGTTAACAGAACTTGCTGATGCATCAACTGCCACATTTCGCGGTTTTTACCACATGTGGAAGCACTGAAAGCACCCACCAAATAGACAACTACAGGTACAGGCTTTTTAATATATACTGAAACTGGACAAATATAAAAATAAAGAAACTTAAGAAGCACTGACATTTTAAAGCAACAATATAAATAAACACACCTGCAGGAAAATATACATTAATTATTATTATTTCTTATTTTATATTTCGTACACACATTTCATCTTAATTTGTATTTACATAGTAAGCCTATTTGTCTAGTGTTGTATTAAGTGCATACATATGAGGTTTGATGCGAAGGAAATATACACAGAAGAGCAAAACCAAAGAAATGAACTGTGAATATTACAGAAAATGAAGTGAACATACCTACCTTATATGACCTACAGTAATTGTACTGTAGTTTATAAGGCAGTATGCTACTTGCAAGCACGTGTTGTGTGCGATAACTGCAAACTTAAGAGACACAAATTAAATACTTAAACTATAATACACAGTAATGTCCGTCACTGCACTGAAGTGATCAATATGTCCACCAATGAAAGTTATTTTCTTGAATACAGAACTACTGCATGCTATTTTACAAATATAAATCTAAAACCTTGATAACAATATTATGAGGACTAGAGAGTTTAGATTTGGAGTAACAACTGTACAGCAACTGGAAGAAACATGAAATGCATTTACAGCACTTACCATAGGCCCTGAAATATCTCATCCTATTACAGTAAATGTTTTGAAATTTTCAAACCAAATTGTGGAAGGAAATACTTAGCTAGCCTCTGCACATAAAACTTAAAATTAGTTCATTAAAATGTTTTCTTGGCTGGCTGAAATGTATGTAGTTTCAACTGAAACAAATGGGAACCTTTAATAGGTGTACATTTACACATGCAATCCTTTTCTCCAGACCCACGGTGATTAATTGTGGAATAAAGAAATATTATATGTTGCCAAAATCTTTAATAACAAAGGATCTCTTATGAAATTGAAAACAGTATGTTTACAGAAACCAAAAACTGAACGTGGGGTATCAGTTTATAGGGCAGTAAATTTTATGTTAAAAAAATCAGAAAAATGTTCAATAATATTACTTCATTAAAACTGATATGTGTCTTTATTACTGACACCTTCTGAAGGAGCTTTGTTATGTATTGCTTCTAATTCGTAACTAAAATCTCTCATGCAGAATGCATAATTTCAAATTAAATTTTCAAAGACTAATGGCATGATTAGTTCGTCCCGTATAGCAGTTATTTAAAAGAGAATAGTTAGCATGTTAAATCTGCACACACATTGTTTTTTTAATAATCATCATATTTAAAGGGGGCAGAAACGGACAAACAACTAACAACATTTTGAACTCCAAGTAACATCTACTAGCCAGTGTGTTAATCTTAATAATAGTGTCATAATATTCAGTCATATGTAGAACAGTACGGTAATAAATACTGAAATATTACTTTTACGTAACACTGGCCATTAACATGTTAATAATTTCCAAGGGAGGAAAAGTTACGATGTTACATCAACACAGTTATGGGGACAGGTTGTTACAGTATGTTCCATTATTCTGGACATGCAAAAGGAATCTCTTTTCTCTGTTCTAGGTTGCTCACAGGTTTATGAGATCAGATAAAAAAATCTCCATTTGAATAACTAAACAATATATGTACTGCACATCCAAAATAAACCATTATTTCTTACAGTCTGGGCTTAAAAATTTTTCAAATTATATGAAAATGTAAAATAACCAGGGGCTACAGTAGTACCATGGAAGGGGTATATTACCGAGAATTTGTCCATATAGAATGTAAAGCATGAGGCACCAGCAGTTTTACCATTTGTATAGTTTATCTGCATATGTAATCATATACAAACAGACACAGGCACTGTAGCTGGATTTTGGTGCATAATTATATAGGTTCATAACTTGTGAAAAATTCAGAATTATTGAATTTGATGTCAGTAACATAAGCAGTCAAATTCTTGCTTTAGTAACTACCCTCACACCATCATAATTTAATAAGTAGTCAATGTTAAAAACCAATGCCTCTGATATGTCAGAGAACATATGGTATGAAGCAGGACACCTTGAACTAAAGAATGGTCCACCATCTCGTATAAACTGATATTTGGATGAAATAACACTTCCTATCCAGTTGACAGTAATTATATCTCAGCATATAATTTATCTTCCAATTTATGGAGGATGAGAATGAACACTAACAGACTGTACTGCCAAATATATTGTGAGTCTTTAAATTTGCAGTATATATTTTCCTTTATTTTCTCATTTTATTTAGAATGATTTCATGAAACAGAGAGGTATGAATGCTGTAATTCTTGTATGTTAAAAATTAGAATATTTCCTTCTACTCAATAACTTTGTGCCCAAACTTGGTAGTTCTCTAGTATTTCAAAACAGCATCTTCTAAGGTCAGACAATGTTCTATCAATAAGTAAGGCATTTGGAAGTTTGTTACATATGTAGTTTCACACCAGTCATTAACTGTGCCTGTTACAGGTCATGAATTACCTCCTCTGGTGACAGGAGTGATCTTCTTACTGTGACCACAATTCAAACTGTAAAATTAAATATTAGTATGTTTCACAGTTTCGGTGGCAGTAAGGAAAATTACCAGCACAAATCTAATGTCATAAAGTTGACATGCCTTCAGCACTAATTTGTTTCAAGCTGTTAATTGTTGATATGCAAAAAAAGCTACAATTTCTACTGTGGTCTCATAAGAATATAATTTGTTCTCTTAATGGCAGTCCAATTTTGCCACCTTAATTCATTCTGGCATCTGACAAGCTCATCTGAAGTTATCCCCTATATGATATAAACATTGCATGTTCCACTGCTTTCAGACTTACTGTAGTTACGTAATACTGCAATGTTTGATTTGTCATATATTGGAAGTTTAAAATAAATCAACTTCATCACCTTCCAGAATGCAGTATTATTTTTAAACAGAGAACTAATCAAGCCACAAAGTTAAACCACTGCATCACCTGCATAATATAAATAATTAAAAATTAAATACTCTAATATTTTACATAAATGTCTGGAGATGCAAACATTGTGTGCAATAAACTATGGAGTACCTCATAAAAAATTACTCTGATAGCTCAGTTACTGCAGTAATTTAACACTTAACATAAATTATGCCTGTATGTATTAATTATGCCAGATGAATATGAATGGAAAAACACATATGAAACACAGAATATCATAACATATGAATGTATATTTAAGGGAAAACATAAATAATGACACACGAGTTTGTCAGGCTGTCAGATCTTTCAAGAAATACTATTATGACACAGAATATTTCACTTTTCTCTATTATTTTCAAATATTATCATGATCTATTTTCTAGTTTCTTTTATTATATTATTTACACTTCTAACAAGATAATATCATTCCACTTTGAGTAAAGAAAGTGCATTATTTTTATACACCATGAGATTTTTAACGTCATCAAAAGACAACACTGAGATGGGCAATACAACTTCCTGTATCACAATCCTGTAATTCCATCATTCCTGTTAATAAAACCACAACTTCATGCATTTAGATAATGGATCATGTGCTAGAAGCCTCGGTATTCATTACAACTCTATAAAAGCTAGTTCACACTTCTGAAGTAGCTTCAACAGAGTGGGTACAGCACATTAATATCGAGTCTTTACAAGTATTGACAGGTTCCTCCCATCTTAATACACAGGAGAGAGGTTGAGGGTGAGGTTACGTATAGCATTAGTGCGGTTTGCACGTGAAGACTTGATAATCTGGATCACCATTGTCTTGCAGTCATGACACACATTCATTTCCAGCCCCTTCAACTTCTCCTTTTTGGCATCCGGTCTTCCAACTGTCTTTGACCGACCAAGTCTACTCCTAAGAGAAAACATCAGTCAAATCAATACAGCTGATTACTTTGCTTATACATACAAATATGTGTTCTTGTTCTCTATTAACCCTTAGCCGCGCAGTGAGCCCTTTAAATAGCTGAACGGCCACTAAAGTGGCCGGGGGGTGGGGATTTAATTCTGGCGTCAAAGGGTTAATTAAACGGAATGCAAAGAGTCGGGATATTCATCACACTGTTAAAACACACTACTGGAAATGAGAAATTTCATAAAATATTAGTTACACTATACCGTCTAGGATATCTTTCAGAAAAATGACTGGTTACAATGTTGATGATGAGGGTTCAACTGCCAGATAGGATGGTTCTTGTCACCACTGTATCCAGTAGGCCAGCTATCAGGGCCCATCTAACCTCCCACTCAATAGCATGAAGCTTCTTTTTCCATGGGCAAAGTGGCTAAAGCATGACAATGACCTTTTCACTTCCATCTAGTATCAAGTCAACAATGTCTGCAGCTTCACCTCCACTTCCCTGTACATCTTCATGGCTTAGTGTTTAAGCACAGAACAAATACAACTCTACCTCAAAACCTAGATAACCCTCAAGCTTTGTGGAACCAAAGTTTAAACAATATATTACATCGGGAAGTAGTTATGCACAGATGTTAAATGCTTAAAAACATCTGCAATTATTGATTTTAATTCAGTACTTGACAGATGATTCTCCAAGCATTTGCACATGCAAATATATGTGTGTGTGCCTGGGGTAGGGAGTGGTTGGAAGGGTGGGAGCATGTGCCCTTGTGTAATTCAGTTACACAACATAATGCAACAGTCAGTATATATGTACTATTATACAATAAAGACACATGAGCTAAGTCCCATTTATGCAGCTTCCTAGCAAGATTTAATAACCCATACTTACTGATATGTTTAAAATATGACATACTTAATGATATATGTTTGATCATATACAGTGTGGCTACTTGTCCCTTCAAACTAACTCATTTTTGAAAGTCTTACACATCACTGCACATATAAAAAAAGTTCATAATATAATTTTATTCTTGTTAATGGCTTACAGAATTAATACTTTATTAGCCCCATACCATTTTTCTGGGCCAGCCAGCCCACACACACTGGATACTGGAAGCTCTGTCCCAGGACTGGAGCTTGACCACTCACTCCATGCTGACATAAATGTATACAGCAGGTGTCTCAAATATGCAGCCTGCTAGTAACCCGTTTAAATAAATGGAGCTTCTTGGAAGCAATATGTTTGGTTTGTTAGTGAGAGAGTTCCTGTTATGATTGGCAAAATTAATGGTGTAGCAAAATAAAAAAAAAATGTGGGAACGTCTTTTCTTAGCTTTCTTCATCAAGAAGCTTTATCTACAGACAGGCAAAAAATCAGTCACATAACAGAACCTGTCATAAAAACAGTGAATTTCATTGAAGTGCTCTTTAACCATCACGAATTCATAGCAATACTGGAATAAGTACAGAGCAAATATGGCAAAAAAATCTGTCATACTAATGCAAGGTGTTTAAATCACAGTCTGTTTTGAAACTTTCTTTTTTACATGTTGAATGGAATAAAATTACTCATGGAAAAGAATGACAGAAATATGGGAGAACTGAAACAAGAATGATGGCTCAGGGAACTAACATTTCTTGTAAATGTGACTGGCCATGTCAGTAATTTGGACAAACACCTACAAGGTAAAATAAGCCCCTTACCGAGATGTATGCCAATAGCAAGACCTTCAAAGGCAAGCTTTGACTGTTAGGAAACCAGTTAAAACTGCATAACCTTGTTCACTCTCCACAGCTGAAATGTCTAGGCACTGTTTATTCTGAGCGCAATCTAGAATGTTTCCACTCCATTCCTTTGCTTCAAGAAGAGTTGGGCAAAAGATTCTCTGAGTTCAAAATTATAAGACCAGAATATTTGTTCTGTCCTTTACCTTTAAAAGTAGACCAGAAAAGGCTCTCCAGAAGGTCTGAAAATTGAATTAATTAATATGCAACGTGACACTACCTTTAACCACAAATTTTCTGAAATAAAATTGCAAGATTTTTATTCCTGCTTGCCAGAAGAAACATTTACTCTGCTCAAATGCTTAGAATTAAGAATGACTGCAATGTTCAGCAGCATTTATGCATGTGAACAATTTTTTCCCCCTTATGAACAATAATAAGATGAAAAGCCAGTCCTATTTGACAGATGGACACCTGAAACCTGTCATGAGAGAACAGAAGTCCTCTCCCAGCATAAGAAGCCAAGTCTGCAACCAGACTTCTCAGTAACTGAGGTAATACTGGACCAGTTAGTGGTCTGGTAATTTCTATAGCATAAAACCCAAAAGATTTTCTTATTTTCTTAGTAATTCACCGTAGGGACTACAGTATGGAATATGTGAGCATGCAGGGATATGTAGTGTACAACATACATTAACGAAGAGATAGCAGCCCGATAACGCTTTTAATGGAAAAAATTTAATAATAATACTAATAATAAACAAAGGTGATGCCAGTAATAATAGACGCAACTGGAACCATCTTACAATCATTCAGAAAATACCTGAGCGACATACTGAAAAGCACAAAAACAGCCATACCAGGCACTGCACACATACTTCAGAAAGTACTAACATAAAAGTAAAAAGTTTGTCTTGAGAAATAACATTATATGTACCACAAATCATAATGACAGAACAGTTGTAACATTATATATATATATTAGATACATGGCTTGTTTTCAGGTACATAATCATAAATACCCTGCATAAAGGTAATACTTCAGTATTGTTAATACTGCATTAATTTGAAATAAGACCATTCCTGACAACACACGGCCTGCAAGTGGCCCACAGGGCTTAATTGTTGTGCGGCCCATGATGACTTTTGGAAATAAACTTGTTTGTTTTAAAAAACTATAAAACAGATGTAATATCCGTCATTAAGTTTTCAAAATAGTTAGGAAAAGCACAAATGTTTTCTTTCAATGTATCACATTTTATCATTTTTTCCTAGGTTAATTAATTTAAAATAAAAATGATTATTTTTTATTTAATTAGAAAATTATTAATGAAGTATCACTCCTCCCTCCAAATCTACTCCTGTGGTCTGCAGCCGTTTTCTTTGGAGCAATATGGCCTCATTGCTTTCTTAGGTGTGCAGGCCTGAACAAGACAGTCAACATTCTACTGCAAAAAATAACATGCAGCCTGGCACAATTCTTTAATTCCTGAATTGGCCCATGTTCAACTTCAGTTTGAGATCCCTAATATACAGCTACACCTTCACTGCACAATATTCCTTTATAGTGTGGTGCTTAATTAACCTTTTGGCGCCAGAATTATTTTTTTTAAATTTTAGCACACCCTGTACATAAAATGTGAATAAAACAGGAGCCAAATATGTTAGAATTATGAAACAAACTGCATTTTGAAGAGAAAAAAAACGGAGACTATATACCATGTTTAAAATATTCAGTACCTGTATTTGTTGAATAAATATATAAAATGCAACGTTTAGAGGTTAGCGGTGCGGTACGACCACTACAGTGGTCGTTAGACGTCAAAGGGTTAAGCATAGGGACAACTACACAACTTTACTCAGCAATCATCTACACTGGGTCAACCTCTTGCATAGGCATTTATAGTATGCATGAGAAGCAATTTACCTTCTTTCACTAGTTGTAGTGGTAGTAGATGCAGGGCTGATGGCAGGAAGTGACTGGGGGCCCTCCATGCTGTCAGCCATGCTAGAACCAACTCCAGAACATGGAGCAGACAAAGACCCTCCACGAGTTAAGTTAGGACTTGAAGGTGCACTCCCTACACTGTTGCGTACCATGTCTGGCACCATCAGACGTGACATCAGTGATCTAGGAAATGATTCTTTTGTCTCCTCCTCTGGTGAAGACAGTCCAGGACTCAGTGCAAACACTGGCACTCGAGAGAAATGTTCTGTTGGAATTCGCATCTGTTAGGACAGAATATTAAATACTACATGTAAGAGGATGTTAACCTCACAATTTTCATAAGAAAGCTCCAGAGTGTATGGTACAATTAAAGTGATATAGCACTAACAAAGCTATGCAAACATTATACAATACATGCTTAATCCTAATTCGAATTTTGATAATTATAAGAGCATTACCACATTAATTGGCATTATGCAATATTCAGTGCACAACTCACATGTTAGATATATTTTTAATCTAATTTCCTTATTTTGTAAGGAAAGCCAGACTTACACCACCATTGACAAGGGGAGAAGAGAGAGAGAAAGTGTGTGTGTGTGTTTGTGTGTGAGTACACGTGCATGCCTGTGCAACTGTGCTCATGTGTGTGTGTCCATCCATCCATGTACCTTCCTCTCCTAATAACTTTTAAAGCCAATGGTACTGAAACAGTTTCTTCTCCTCCAAGTACTTTGGATTTTCCCCATCAGTACCATTCCAGAAACATTCCATACATATTCCTCTAACTACCATTGATGCTATATAATTTTTGCCATTGACAGCATTGTTCAACAAAGCCTCTCTCTTTCTCTCTCCCAATCAGAATCAGGTTAACTTCCTGAAACATAGTATTAATCACTCTTAAACATCTCTCTCTCTTTTCCACTATGAAACTAAAATCCCTTAATTTCTTGACAGTAACATCATGTCATTAGATATCATGTACCACTATACTTATTAACTTCTTACTTTCAATTACATAAATAGAATACCTGTTGAGAATTGTTTTTAAGTGATAGTATTGGAACTTCACGCAGGTTCTTGAACCTTCTGTGAAAGAAGACCATTGCAATATATGCAACTTCTCTTAGGGTAAAATAAAAAGCTAAGTTGGCCCCTGTGCATGCCATGAAGGTATGTAAAGAGAGGTACAGCTTTACTCTTTCCTAATCTCAGCACTGGATGGAGGTGAATGATCAACCAAACACCCCTGCCATTTTAGCCCATGGAAACAAATGAGGAGGCGAATGGGTTGGCCCAGAGCCAGTCTAGATGTTTTGCATAAGATAAAAATCGGTGGCCCCTAACAGGATTTGAACCGTGAATAGTCCAACCCACAGCCTAGTCATGTAACGAGGTTTTCATAATGCGAGGGATCATGGCAATTGCAAAAGCCGGTATGTTCATGACCTTTAAATATTGTGGTGCTAGTAACAAACCTACTACATCTATTTTGAAATTATGTGAGATCTGAGGTTCTCACTACATATTGATTAATAATTAAGAATGATGGGATGTTAAGATGTGTTGACTGTTAAAAGAGTTACTGATGTTTTTGAGAGGCATGGTGCCTTCATCTTCAGGCTCAAGCATTCCAAGAAGACTTTGTTAAAATTATGTCTCAGTCAAGATCCTTTTGAATATGGGATGTTACTTTAAGAGTTTAACATTTTCAGTACATCAGATTTTACACAGACTTATTCTAGTTGTGTCCTACATCTTGGGAATAACATTATTGCAAAGCTTAAATTCCTAGACTATTTTAAAGCCATACCTTTGAGTAACACTTGGCACAAACAGTCCTTTTGCAGAGTTTGCAGAGCTGTCCCCAAGGGCCAAATAATCCAAATCTTGTCTTTAAACACAAAAAGCACACCTGAAAACATGAACACAAATTCTTGTAGACAAAATGTGCTGACTTGATGTTAAAATAATTCAATTATTTTACATCTTATCATCACCATCAGCACCAGTTTATAAGCCATTTGAGGCTTGTTCACTCTGCATGGGTGTTAGTCTCTCTGTCATTTCCTTTTTGCATTTTATAAAAGCAATGCTTCTGTTGGATATATAATTCAAATGTTCACACATATCTAAAGATGGCGGAATCGGCCAAAGTCCTGAATAACTGTTCCAGCATATTAGTAAATAGTGAAGTTAATAATGAAGTAAATACTTGTTCGAGATGCAAAGACTACGAGAAGCTACTAAAGGAAACTTTGGATGAAATTAAATCGGTCCAAACAATCAACAGACTTCTACAAAAGGAACTACTAGAACGTATGGCCCATACGAACATGTGGGAGACTGAGTTCTGTGTCGCCGATAAGGATATTAATCCAAATGCTAGTAGTGAATGGACATTGGTAAACACTACAAATCATATGACAAAATCAACTACATGTAATAAAAGTGCCTCTATGACTACCGGTCAATCAGTGAAAACCTCAAACCACTACACTCCATTGCTTAATGGAATATCCACAGGAAATCCAAGAAAACAAGTCAACGCTTACGGCAAACTGCAACATAACCTACACCGGCAAGAAAGAAATCCTACGAAGCCTCATGACAAGGATAACATCCCAACTACTACCAAAGGCCAAATTTCAGTAAGTAACTGTGGCAAAGTGAACACAAAAGAAACGCTCAAACTATAAATTGTAATAATACTACTCAACGTAATAAAGCCCACAAGATACTGATCATAGGTGATAGCCATGTCAGAAACTGTGCATGTAATGTAAAATCAAATATAAAAGGCATCTTTAAGGTTCAGGGTATAGTAAAACCAGGAACAGAAGCTATTATACCAACAAACTCTGTAAAAACGAGATAAAAAGTCTATCTAAAAGTGATGTGGTAGTATTTTGTGGAGGTGCAAACGATGTAGGGCGTAATAACGCCGCAAAAGCCCTTCAACAGATATCAAACTTTATAGCACACAGTGAAAACACTAATATTATCTTAACAACAGCCCCTCCTAGATATGACTTGATGTTGTCATCATGTGTAACTAGTGAGATCAAATCATTCAATAGGAAACTTAAGAAAATAATCAAAGTACACCACCATACATCTGTATTAGACTTAACGACCACTAGGAACCTCTATACCTCTCATGGACTACACCTCAATGGTCAAGGCAAGGAAAAGCTTGCTAATCAAATAGTTCATCACGTGTACGTGATTCTGAAACAAGAAAAGGATTCCCCTATACCCTTAATTTGGAAGGAAATGGACCAATCTGGGAACTCAGATACAATAACCAGTGAATGGAGCACATCAGGCAATCCAGGCAAGAGCGACGAGAAATCAAGTTTAAAAGGATCCAAGCCAGAATTTGAAGGGATCCGAACCCAAACTCGAATCAAGCAGAGTGCAACAAGAAAGTGAAAGAGCCCAAAATATAGTTCTGAATCCCCCAAAGCAACAAGAAAGTGAGAGTGCAAAAGGTAGGTCTGAATCCCCCAAACGCCATTGAACATAAGACTCTAGAAAGCATGAGTAAAAAATATATCATAGTGTGTGAAAATAGTGACATGAAAACATCAACCACCACTTCATCTTTAAATGAAGAACCCAGAGTATCCACAAGAAAGAAAAAGCCCCCAACATCAAAAAACGAAGATTTTTTATGGTGAACAATACACTGAATCCTGATAGTAACTCACTCATAATACACCACCAAAATATTTGTGGCCTAATTAACAAAACTGACAAACTTATTAGCTCCATGTTTCCAGTACCCCCACACATCTTATGTCTCAATGAACATCACCTTAAAGACACTGAAATCAATCAAATAAACATTGAACGTTTCAAACTTTGTACTGCCTATTGTAGAAAAACCATGAAGAAAGGAGGAGTCTGCATATTTGCTCAAAATGGTCTCATATGTTCCAAAATAGACGTAAAGAAATATTGCAGTGACCAAGACATTGAAATTTGCATGATAAACTTACAGACTATATATACTAGGCTCCATATTATGGTGGTATACAGAGCCCCCACAGGAGATTTCAATGTATTTTTAAATAGACTCGATGATTTGATCAAGTCGATCTACAAAACAAAGTCAAACCTAATCATATGTGGTGACATAAACATTGACTATCTCTCTGAAAATAATAGGAAAAAACAACTCGACTCAATGCTGCAAACATACAATTTAACTGCTACTGTCAATTTTCCCACCAGAATACAAGGCAGGTCCAGCACTTTAATTGATAATATATTTTTGATACTACCAAAATTTTAACGTTTAGTATCGCACCTTTCTGGAATGGTCTATCTGACCATGATACCCAACTTTTAATACTAAAAGACTTAAAAACCCAAAATTTAAATTCTCAAACACAAGAATACTATACCTACACTACTAGAGACATAAACAATTATACTATCAAAGAATTCAGAACTAATTTAAGCCTTGAAACATGGGACTGTGTCTTTGGTCTTAATAATAAC
>Ga0123355_10009502_pt1 | contig 14801 bp, 9 predicted proteins | sample TergutEmb28metaG_3_FD_89872 | JGI IMG/M metagenome (GOLD analysis project Ga0123355, IMG submission 89872) | Embiratermes neotenicus P1 segment gut microbial communities from Petit-Saut dam, French Guiana - Emb289 P1 | ecosystem: Host-associated > Arthropoda: Insects > Digestive system > Gut ...
CGTGATGCGCTGCATCAGCGGCAGCACAAAGGCTGCTGTTTTGCCCGTGCCTGTTTGCGCGCAGGCAACAACATGCCTGCCTTCAAGCACAAAAGGTATTGCTTGTTCCTGTACCGGGGTTGGGTTTTCGTAATCGAGTTTAGATACGGCTTTTAATAGCGTGGGGTCAAGACCTAAGTCTTCAAATTTTTTCATAGGGTTTAAAGTCTAGCACACAGCACTTCCTGCACAAATTGTTCTAGGCGAGCTAACAGGCAAACTCTTCACTGCTTCAACTACTCCCACTCGACGGTGCCAGGAGGTTTTGATGTGATGTCATAGACTACGCGGCTTACCGTGGGGACCTCTGTAGTGATTCGTCGTGAGATACGGTTGAGGACTTCATGGGGCAGTTGGACATACTCTGCCGTCATAAAGTCATTTGTGGCTACTGCTCGCACTGCTACCACAGGGCTATAAGCACGCTTGCCATCGCGCACCCCTACACTGTAGGTGTCTGTCATGACTGCAAAATACTGGTCAGGGCTTTTGGGGAGTACGTCCAGTTCTTCGCGCACTATTGCATCTGCTACGCGCAGCGCATCTAGCTTTTCTTTAGTGACCTCCCCTATGCAGCGCACTGCTAAGCCCGGACCTGGAAAAGGCTGGCGATTTACTAAGTAGTCGGGCAAATTCAGCATAGTTCCCAAGGCGCGAACTTCATCTTTGTAGAGCAGCGATAAAGGCTCCACTAAACCTGTAAAGGCTAAGTCTTCTGGCAGGCCGCCTACGTTGTGATGACTTTTGATGTTTGCACTACCTGCTGCACCTGACTCTACGATATCAGGATAGATAGTTCCTTGCGCCAAATAGGGAATGTCACCCAGCTTTACAGACTCTTCTTCGAAAACACGAACAAATTCTTCACCTATGATTTTGCGCTTTTGCTCTGGATCAATAACACCCGCCAATTTGCTTAAGAAACGCGCTTCTGCATCAACACGAATAAAGTGTAGATCTTTGTCTGCAAAGGCTGCCTCTACCTGGTCGCCCTCATCCAAGCGCATTAAGCCTGTATCGACAAAAATACAGCTTAGTTGACCAGGAATAGCCCTGGAGAGCAATGCAGCACACACCGACGAATCAACACCGCCTGATAGCGCCAGCAGTACACGACTGCTGCCAACCTGCTGTTGAATTTGCTTCACTTGTTGATCAAGATACTCTGTCAATTCAAGATTGTCTGGTCTTTGCATTGATGCTACCTTTCGTCTTTAAGATGTGCATGTTCGATTATGAAGGCTCAAGATGTCTAGGGTCAAGAAGGATTGCACACTCTTCAAGGTGTCGTAGTAATCTGCATGTCCGAAAGGTTGTGTAATCTGCGCAGGGCTTAAGCATCTACTGCGTTCATAGTTTGTCGGTTCCACAGCTTTGCATATTCGCCATCCTTTTCAACAAGTTCTGCATGTGTGCCGTCTTCAAAAATTCCACCATCTGCCAATACAATAATACGGTCAAGGCTAGCAACAGTTGAAAGACGATGAGCTACTACTATGGATGTTCTGCCTTGCATTAGATTTTGCAGAGCGTCTTGAATCAACCGCTCGCTCTCGCTATCTAGTGCACTCGTTGCTTCATCTAATACTAGTATGGGAGCATCGGCCAGTATTGCGCGTGCAATGGCAACACGTTGGCGTTGTCCGCCCGACAGCTTTACACCGCGCTCTCCCACGAAGGTATCAAAGCCACTGGGCAACTCTTCAATGAATTCCAACGCATTAGCTTTGCGCGCTGCCTCGCGCACCTCTTCAATACTTGCATCGGGACAACCATAGGCAATGTTATCGTGGATGCTGCGATGAAACAGTAGTGGCTCTTGCGGAACATAGCCCACTTGCTGACGTAAGGACACCTGTGTCACATCAGCAATATTTTGGCCGTCAACTAAGATTTTACCTTCCTGCAGATTCGACAGACGCAACAAAAGAGTAGTCAGAGTTGTTTTGCCACTACCACTGCGACCCACCAGACCCACACGCTGCCCAGCAGGGATACGCAGAGTAAAGTCGCGAAACACTTTGTTCTGGTCGTCTGCATCTGAATAGGCAAAGGTTACGTCCTCGAAATTAATGTCACCATGCGCTACTTCAAGTGCAGGTGCATTTGGCTTATCAGCAACAAGGCGTGGTTCATCTAGCATGACCGTCATATCATGGGCATCTCCAAAGGCTCTGTTTAGTTGAGCAAAGGCTGACCCTATACGATTAAACTGCATGGTCAACGACGTAGTATAGGAGAAAATCATGATGAGTGATCCTGCAGTAATGCCAAACCAGGCATTCCCCCCTGTTATGAAAGTCACCACGAGCATCATGATTACAACTGTCAAGACACTGGTCACAATTTGGCGCTGAGTTGACGACCACATACGCTTTGAATCTGCTGCCAGCACTTCCCTGTTGGCCTCTTCAAAGCGGCCAAACTCATAAGCTTCTCGCCCATAAGTTTTGACAGACAGGATATTTGTCACAATGTCTGACAACACGCCCGACAACTTGTTTTGTGCCGTAGCAGCTACAGCGTTTAAGGGTAAAATGCGCTTAAACAAAGCATTGGCCACAACGACATAGATTGTCAGCAAAATGCTCAGCGAGACAACATAGAGAGGAACAATCGGTGTCAAAATGACAATAGTAAAAAGTGCTGTACTGAAGATTGCTAGCCAAGCATAGATAAAGACTTCGATCAAGTTTGAGTAGCCACCGATAAACTTGGTTGTCGCTGACACCAGCGAGCCCCCAAAGCGATTATTATGGAAATTCATGGACTGTTTACTCAGCTGCTCGAAGGAAATCGTAGCAAGCTCATAATTAGCACGCAATTGCAATTTCCACACCGACCAGTCCTGCAGCTTACTTCCTGCTTGTCCCAGCAGATTAACTAGGAGAAGTATCAGAATATAAGAGCCAAACGTCTCCCAAATTTGGCCGGACTCCACAGGAGCTTCCGATACCTCGTTAACAATGAGACCCAGCATCAAAGGGTTAATGAAGGATAGGAAGAATACATAAGAGACAGTTGACACTACTGCCAAGATAAACATGGGCAGCTGCAGGCGTGTCACTTTCCAATAATAGTACAGGCTACGCCTCGTTGGAGACAACTTCTGTGACTTCTTTTTTTGCCTTTTATTGCTCATCAACACCCTCAATACATCTACTCTTTTCACCTCTTGCTATCCTGGCTGACATAATTAGAGCAAGGGCTTCGTCAGCCAGTCAAGATTATCCCAACCTTCGGCAGTAGTAATTGCCTTGAATGTATCCTCAAAGAAAGCTGTCATTACTTCTACTGGATCAAGTGCAGAATTGCCTTCGTTAAATACATCTTTCAACAGCAAGAAATACTCCCCCTTCTCCTTGCTAAAAAAAGCTTCTGCTGGCCGCACATCACCAGAGCTCAAGTCTTTTGCAATAAAAGGATAGGCCATTACAAACAGTGCTGGATCATCTGCATTGGGGTCACCTGGCCAGAAGCCAAATTCAATAAGCTGCTCATCAAAAGCTGCTTCCTCAATAACCCCTTTGCCCGGAAAGGGCTTTGATACTCCCGAAAACAAAACCGTAGTAAGGTCAAAGGTCCCCCAAAACAGTGCTGAGGCAATCTTTTTCCCGCGATATGCAGAAGAAAAGCGCATCTGCGCGTCATGTACGGTCAAGCATAGTCTGAAATAGTCCAGAACTGCCTGGCGATCAAAGTCAACAGGCTTTACTTGCTTATCGTAGGTGTCAAGAATATAAACCTCTTGCGGAATCAAGCAGATCGTTACGGGATGTCCTAGGCGGCAGAGGGCATCCATTAACTGCGTGTAGTAATCAGCTACAGACAATCCGTTTGCTAGGGGAATCTGGGCGCATTCTCCCGATGTACTGCGCGCTACAATACATCCTGCAACAATATCAACTGCAACCTCAAAGCTATTTTCTTTATCCGGGATGAGTCCTGTCGTAAATCCAGATGCCGTTAGATGCAAAACGCAGTGCTTCCATTCAGTTTGAGGTGACATTTTTGCCAACAAAATCTTGCCCAGCATCTGCAAAACCATGTGCAGAGTATCACAGGTGTCTTGCCACTGACGATAGTTTAGCACCTTCATGGTATAACCTCCTGTTTCCTTTTGAGGCTGCTGATAGGCAGTACCTAAGAACAGTGTTTTCTACTTCATCAATTATAAAAGACTTGTCTTGCAAGGTGGGTAAATTGAAGTGGCCTCCCCTGTGTCCCTGGAAAACAGAGGAGGCCACATATGCGCTCTACTTAGATAAGGGTTATGGCGTCAAATCCTTGCTCGCAAGCTTTTCAATACCTGCGCGTCTGCGCGTAGCAGCAACTACTGCCACCGCACCCAGTCCCGCTAGACCTGTCACCAATGCACCAGATCCAGCAATTACTACACCTGTGGGCAGCAAGGTAAATTCAGACTGATAGCTCTCAAAAGTTACCTCAAGAAAGTCTCTGTTGAATGCAGCTGGGCCTGCAACCATGCCTGGGATCCATTCACTTGGCTCACTCTCATGGAAGCGCTCATACTGATTGCGCACAGTGTACTCTCCGTGCCCGCTAAACTCTTGCATCACTACACGCGCCTGATACATTCCGCCAATTCCTCTAAGTGTAAAGGATTCGCCGGGAAGAAGTCCTGGCAAGCCCACAGAAATCAGCCCATTAGCCCCTGCGGTAACGGGGGTCAAAACAGGAATCATGTTATAGCTTCCACCAACTACTGGCCCTTGGACATATTCGCCTGTGTAAAGCATGAACTGTCTACCTGCTGCAACATAGGTATCTTCATCATCTCTAAGTTGAACAGTAAAGTAGCGTGCCCTGTCCATGTCAGCGCCTGACCCAGCCACCTGATTAGTCACCGTCAGCATAAAGCTATTTACGGGATATAGACGGAAGTGAAATTCTCTGCCACCGTTATCCATAGGGCGCCCAGGATTGTACAAAGGATTGCTGTCTGTTGGCAGAGGATTAGCCCAGTTAGTAATATGAGAAACATTTGCACTGTTGGCTGTATGTGTTGCAGATCCTTCCCATAGATAGAATTGACTTGTTTCTGAGTCCCTGAAGTCCCTCTCATGATGCAGGTGAATCGCCTGATTCAACCAGTTCGAGTTACCCGCAGTAGGTGCCGTTGAAGTCCCAACAGGTCCAGCATTTACTTGCTGCGTCACTGCAATATAGGCCGTAGATGGCACATTTTCAACAACAAGCTCATCACCAATTGCAATACGTTTATTGCCTCTTTCAGCAGGAGCAGCACCCGATCCAGCAAGGACACTTGTGCCTGTTCCACTATTTTGCAATCCAGCGGTGGCATTATTCCAAGTCCCTACACGAATCGTACCAAGAGGTGCCCCTGTGCCGTGGCGAGTAAAAGCATTATAGTACGCCCAAGCTGGAGGATTGTCATCACTCTCACCAGGTTCAGCTCTCTCAGATTCTATCGAGACTCCTAATTGATGGTTCACCCACGGAGTCGCGTCACCATCAGCAGCGGCAGTTCTTCCGCCGACAGGCCCTCTTGAAAGTGCAAGTTCATAGTTAAAGGACATGCTGTCAAACAAAGCTAATTCGGCAGTGCTTCCAGCAAGATTTGTGTAGCGCTCTACCTCTTGTGACAATTCAATCGTCTCAAGGGTTGCAACAAAGTTAACAACAACTGGCCTGCGCTGGTCGTCTACTGTTGACACCTGAGTATTGTAGAGATCTGCCATCCTTACAGGGAATTCCAGCTGCGTTCCTCCAGGCCCAGTACCACTAAGCGGTAACTGAATGTAATTTTCAGGGCAGGGAACAAAGCCTCTTGGGAGTTCTCCCAATACGGGTGGAATAGTTCCCCCTAATCCGTCGTCAGTCTCATCAAAAAGTGAGTTGATCAAGTTCCTCAACTGTGCCTCAGTGAGCGTATTAAGGATATGAAAGTCACCCTGTCCTTGCACAGGGAAACGGTTAACCCCGCTTGCGTTATAGCTGCCCGTACGTACCTGCGGATAAGGAACTGACGCTTGCAAAGTTAAACTACCAGCACCTGTGCCGCCAAAGTCAGCAAACCTGAATTCGAATAGCACGTCACGCCTATACTCTGGATCAATCACGTAAAATACTCGAATCGTAGTATTACCTGGCGAAACATCAAAGGGGGCAAGAGGACGTCCATCTGGCCCAAGCTCAACATTTTCTACCAAGACCCCAAGAGGTCCACGTAGCTCAATCCTGTCCACCTTATAGCCTTGACGAGACTGCGGCGGGAAGTACACATGCTCATCTGTAGATACTCCTGGCCCCACATTTGCTGTCCTTAACTCACCGGACACGGGGAAGGTTAGACTTGTTGACACATAGCGATAAGGGACATGCTCGACATCGTCAAAAAAGTGCTGGACGGTAATAGGCAGTGTTCCTGCTGGTGCCACAATAAACCATGTAGCTTCAGGAATCAGCCTATCGCGTACAGGAGTCTGCTGAATTGGATTCCAGTTGGGAGGGTCTTGCGTATCTGCAAGCGTAATCCAAACAAAGTCCCCTACTTCAAGTTGCCCTGGATCAGCTGTAAAAGTCCAGATGTTGTCAGCTGCGACAAGCCCAGATCCAGCAAGAAGGCGCGGAGCAGCATTGCCGCTTCGCGCATAGAGTCTAATGCCATCTGTGCCAATGCGTGGCCCATCATCAAATTCATCTTCAAGGGCCCACGTTCCGTGAAAGTCTACTTGATTTTGCGGTACTACTGAATCATTAACTGTCACAGGCATCGGTGGAACTACGTCTCGAACGACCTCAAAATTGAAGGCGGGGGGAATATTACTTGCCTGGTGATTCCTTGGCAAATCTGGTGTACTTGCCCTCCATGCAGCATCAATGCGATACATATCTCCTGCACGCAAGTACCTACCATCCTCATGAGTCATCCTCAATACTCCGTCAACTGTCTTTACGTTGACTTCCCTTTCATAGAGAGTCTCTGTGTGAAGGGAGTGTACGAGTTCACCAAGAGGAGTATCGTTGCTTGTAATGGCTTGTGTCGTACCAGTCTGACCACAAACATGGGTAAAATTGCCCCATAGCTCATTGGTCCACACTGGCCTTGGTTCACGAATGCGACCTTGAGGAGTCTCTGCAAGCGCACGGACATGCCTGTCAGCGTTGGTAAGATCAAGTGCCTCGTTTATGATTGGTTGAGAATTATTTCCCATGATGCGTGTGTAGTTTTCCATTCTGCGCGAATGGGGCGAGGTATTGTAGTACCTTACAAAATCTGCATAGGTCCTACCTGTGTCAGCAATACGCAGCTGAGCCCCTCTTAGGTGTACGTCGATAAGGGTCCAGTGACGATCAGGTTCACCATCCCATACGTTTACTCCACGACGCCACACTGAAACATCAGAGTGGGTTGAGGTGAAGGTATTTCCTGCGCGTGTACCCAAGGCAAAAACACGTCCACCGCCAGGGCGAGTGTTCACAAAGTCGTAGAACTGCGGATGATGCATATTAAAATGGACATTCCCACCTGTTGCCCTGATGGTAGCTGCTGCAGTTCCTGTACCAGCAGTGCGTCCCATGGCAGTAAAATTAGCACCTTGCGTTACGCTGATTTCACCATTTCTATGCCCGCGCGCATTAATTGCTGCCCCTCTTTCAGAGACAACCTGCATGTCAGAGTCAGCGTTAACACGGAAGAACCACGTATTAGCTGCAAATTCTACACCGGCATTAAAGCCATTCGCGTTAGAAGTGCCAGGATTAACAGCAACAGCACGTCCACCGCCTTCGTTGACGATGTTTACAGTTCCATTCTCTACATGGAAACCATTGCCTGTACCCTGCCCAAAACGAAGTGCAGCAATCTCTGCGTCCGTCCCAGATCTTATACGGTGGATATTGAGCTCAGCTCCGTCAGTAACAGTGACAGTTTGATTGCTCACACCACTTGCCATGTAAAATCTCAAGGTTGCCTGTCTACGATGCTGGGCGCTCTCCTGAATAAAATGAGCACTAGAGCCTTGTCCGTCCAGAATGAAAATGCCTCCGCGAATCTCTTGAATAAGTGCTGAGGTACCTGCATTAGTCCCTGTTCCTCTGCGAGCATTGTGCACATGAAGCTCACTACCCTCGCTGATGTCAACGCCTCCGCTGCCACCTCTTATTGAAACAACTCCATTATTGGCGACAGTGCTACCTGTGCCACGAGGATTACCCACAACAGTTAGGCTTGACCCCTCAGAAAGCTCAAGGACTGCAGGTCTCACATTGGCGGTAGTAAGTCCGCCTGAATCGATTAATATCGCGTTACCCTCGCGACCTGTCCCGGCTGCGATGGAGGTACCACCATCACGTACATCTCTTGTGATGTTTACCTCTGCGCCATTGTTAAGAGTTACCCCAACACCTTGGGCACGCGCTATATCATTTGAGGGATTTGCCCTGATTACATTCATTCTACGACCGACAGCATTGGTCGTGCCTGCCGCACCTGTTCCCGTGCGAACTATGCTTAATGTTGTTTCGCCACCGTCAAAGTTGACCATACGTGCGTTAATGAGTGTACGTCTTTGAACTAAGTGAAATTCGTTTGTGCCTGAAAAATTAACTACACCATTAGAAAGAGAGACAATGCCTCTTGTAAAATTGCCAACATTTCTCACGTTGTGGAAATTGACTGTCCAATAAAATGATCCCGCTGTCTGAGCAGCAGAGTGTGCATCTGCACCTGGTCCTGGAGCAAAAGCAATCATAGCGTTGTTATCGCCCTCTGCAGTACCGCCTGCAGGATTAATGTCAAGATTTTTAAGGGTAAGAGTGCGTTGTGCACCAGTGCCTTGGAGGTTGAAGGTGCTATTGCTTTCGCCCCCATGAGTCAAGAGGTGGCCTCGACCGTCAATAATAAGGCCTTCGCCACCATTGGCTAGACCAGCGTTATTTATAACTCCACCTGTAGGGTTTACTCCTCCGGGTGATGCGGCTGTAGTAATACCAGCTGTGAAAAATATGTAATTTGAACCTGTGCCAGCGTTGGCATTCGTGACAGCGGTATTAAGCTGTGCCGCAGTAGCCACCGCAACTGCCCCTGGTGGAACGGGGTCAAGAAAAGGCACGGCATCAGTGAGGGGAACTATAGAAAGTTCAGCTGTTGGAAGAATGTCAATCCCAGCCTCTTCTGCAGCAACAGTAGTCTCATTGCTAAGAAATGCCTCGTCGAGTGCATTTTCGTTTGCAAAGCTGTCATCAATTGAAGTTCCGGTAAATCCCTCATCAGAATAACTAAGTGCATTCGTAGCACCTTCTATAACTGTTTCCCCAGAGGCAGCTTCTACTTCAAGTGCAGCAGGAGATCCTTGCGCAAAGAAAGCTGATGCAAAGACGAATATACCTGTAATCACCAGCATCAAAAATGCAATATTTGTCTGCCGGAAAAAATCCTTTTTATTGACACTGCACAGAGCAGCGTCACCGCTATTAACTTTTTTCATGATCTTGTCTTTCCTCACATTTTTATACTCACATTTTCAAACAGCTACATACCTTAAGTTACCCACTTGCCGCAAAGCAGCAGCTGTCTGCCCCTTAGTAGGTCTACAAGCGTAAGCGCATGTAGAATCCGTACAGGATATTTATAATACGCTTAATTCGATATCATTTCTCTGCTCTCAGTAAAACCACTTAGTAAAATCAGTAAATTTCCACATTTAATACAAAAAATATCATAATTTTCCCCTCCATCTCATCACGACGGTCTTATTTGACCACCAATTGCACACACAAAAAGAGAATCGTCCTATAATAGCGCGGGTGCATTATAGGTATCGGCACAATTGCACTTACAAATGACAAAATTATCCAGAGAGGTCACATGTTTTATCTCCTATCACTATTTGTTGGAATACTAATTACGGCTCTAGTTGCCAGCAACGGGAGCCTTTCTGAGCATTATGGCATCTACACAGCCTCTGTCATTATTCATGTCATAGGACTTATCGCCATGACGACTGTTTTACTTTTGCGCAAAGAGTCTCCTTTTAAGCACAGCGCCGCATGGTTTCTCTGCATAGGTGGAGGCATTGGTGTGCTAACCACCCTGTTCAACAATTTTGCCTTTGGACTTATCAGCATCTCAGCTATATTGGCACTTGGCCTTTTAGGGCAAAGTGTCGCAGGACTACTAGTAGACCAGTACGGTCTTATGGGGATGCCCAAACATCCCTTTCATATACGCAAGCTTACTGGCATTGTTTTAGTGATTGCAGGTATCATCATCATGATTGACAGCTTTGTGCTTGTTCCCGTACTTATCTCACTCGCAGCAGGAATCTGTGTTGTTTTGTCACGTACCCTCAATGCAAGGCTTGCTGAGAAATCAAGTGTCTATACCAGCACTTTCTATAATTACGTCATAGGTCTGTCTGTATCAGCAGTAGCGCTACTCCTTTTGGGTCAGGCAGAACTAGGATCCTTGCCTGCCCTCTCTCTTGACCCACTGATATATTTAGGTGGTCTTTTCGGGGCAGCAGTAGTGCTCATCTGCAACATTACTGTAGCGCGTGTATCAGCCTTTTATCTCACTTTGCTCATGTTTGCAGGACAGGTATTTTCTGCGATTATATTCGATATGTTTATCACTCAAACCTTTGCACCTCTAATTCTTGTCGGTGGAATACTCGTCGCACTGGGCTTATGCATTGACCTGCTAATCGATCGTAAGCATAAAACTGAAACCACCTGCTAAGGGACTAATCTTTCAAGTCTAATCCCAGCTGCCAAGCCTAATCGATCAGAAGCCGACAAACCTTCAGTGCCTATTCCTTTCTGGAAATGTCTGCCACTTATTCATTTAATCATCACTTAATATCCACACTTTCCACAAGCATGAGTTATACTGGTAGCCTATCAAAATTCCGCCCATCACAGGTGCACAGTTAGTCGTTGATAAGGAGTTTCCCATGAGTCGTATCGTTGTAGCTTTAGGTGGAAATGCGCTAGGCAGTACCCCCGATGAACAGAAAGAGCGTGTCCGCTATACCGCAAAAGTCTTGGTTCCGCTGATTCTTGCTGGACACAATTTAATTATTTGTCATGGAAATGGTCCTCAAGTCGGCATGATTAATCTCGCCTTTGAAAAAGGTGCTGACGCAGGCATCACACCTCACATGCCACTGGCCGAATGCACCGCCATGAGCCAAGGGTACATCGGCTATCACCTACAAAACGAAATCGATTATGAAATCGAGCGACATGGCAGACAGGGTATTCCTGTCATTACCATGCTGACCCAAACCATCGTAGATGAACATGACCCTGCATTTCAAAATCCCACAAAGCCTATCGGATCATATTATGATGAGGCACGGGCACGTGAGCTGATGGCAGAAACGGGCGACATATATGTAGAGGATTCAGGTCGTGGATGGCGCAAAGTCGTAGCTTCTCCCAAGCCCATTGGCATCTATGAAACCATTTCCCTGCAGACACTATTCTATGCCCGCGAAGTGATTATTGCAGGCGGCGGTGGCGGAATACCTGTTATTAAGCGTGGGCACCGCTACGAAGGCGTAGATGCTGTTGTTGATAAGGACTTTGCGGCAAGCAAGCTGGCAGAACTAATCGATGCCGATTACTTTATTATCTTGACTGCTGTTGATCAGGTCGCTATCAACTTTGGCAAGGCTGATCAGACCAACTTGAGTGAACTTACCGTCGATGAGGCGCGCAAGCATATTACAGACGGCCAGTTTGCCCCAGGGTCAATGCTCCCAAAAGTAGAAGCTGCGATTAGCTATGCCGAAGCAAAGCAGGGGCGCAGTGCCATTATTACTTCGTTGGAGAAAGCATCTGAGGCGCTGGAAGGAAAAACAGGCACAAAAATCATCTGCCCACTATGCTAAATGCTCGAAGCACGCAACAAAGAGTGTGCACATATGCATGCAAGGCATGTAAGCCTGTCAATCAAACGTATCTTGCCAGCTACCAAATAACAGGATTATTTGCAGCTTGACTTGACAGATTTGCTGCAAATTCCGCCAAGACACAACAGGTAAAGATAGGTATGAGAATTAGCAAAACAAAGCCAACAACCGCACCCCTTGACAGCTTTTTTGGTGCCTCTTGGGCAGAGGGAACAGGAGGATAGTGCTGATAATTCTGATATCCTCCCTGCTGATAGCCTCCTTGATAACCTGGATAGTTCTGCGGAGCCATTCCTCTTGCGAGACTATCTGCCTGATATCGAGAGTCGTCAAGTGCAAGAATCATCCAAAAGATTGGGGCGAGGAATAGAAGTCCCAACGCAAAGCCAAGTCCTTTACCAAAGCGCTGCGATAACTTGTATAAAATACGGCCGTAAAAAATATATCCTGGCACAAACAACACGAAGCCCATAAAGCCTACAAAGAGGCTTGCTACCATTGCTCCCGTTCCACTACCACCCGCCGAACTCACTGCCTCGCCAATCGAAAATAGTATAAAGGCAACAATAGAAACAAATCCGCCCGCAACAAATGAAGCTACAAGTATCCAATACCAACTTGTGGGAGCACCAGCCAGCTTAGCCTCTGTCCATTCACAGTAGAAAGGGATAAGTGCTTTCCACCACTTCTCGCCCGCCTTTTCAAATACAAGAGCAACTCCAATAAGAAGAATAATCAAGACAGAATACATGACTATGCTGAAAATTAGACTGAAGGCTGGATCCCACAGCAAAGAACTCGAGGTATCAAAAGATACTGGTGGTGTTGTATACATAGGTAAACTTCTCCTTGTTGCCACAAAAGTGCAGTAGACGTAGGTACATTCTACCCCATAGAGAATAGACTCCCAGAGCCTAATAATTAGTTCCGTACCCGCACAAAGGCAGCTAAAATAGTTAAGAGGGTTTATCGACACCGACAAAAGAAACAAAGTCAAATTGCTACCATGAAGGAGACCGCCCATGGAAGTAGAGCAACCCACTACAGCTGAACAAGCTACAAGAGGCATTTGGTTCAATAGGGACAAAATCCTCGTACTCCTTGCTGTGCTGCTTATCACGGCCGCCTCTGGAATACTGTTGTTGCTGCGCTTTACTACTCCACTACCAGTTAGCGACGCACCAATTCCGATACTGCAGGTTCTTGAACCGCCGCAAGAAGCCTCTTCGACAGATCCCATAGAGGAAGAGCCGCCGCAAATCCTTGCACGCCTTGCCGATCATTATGCAAAGAACCCTGATCTGATTGGATGGATTCGCATTCCCGGTACACGGGTCGACTATCCTGTACTGCGCAGCCCTGATACTGACTGGGACTTTTATCTAAACCGCAACTTTGAAGGACAGACAGATTCGCACGGCACTCCCTACATAAGGCCAAATTTAGAAAGCGCTGACAACGATTTCATGTTCATCTTTGCGCACAACATGGCAGATGGTTCACGCTTTGCTGATGTAGCACGATATGAGCACCAAAGCTTCTTTGAAGCCCATCCAACCATAGAGTTCGCCACCCTTTATGAAGAGCAAACCTTTGACATTGCCTTTGCCTTCTACGTTTACTCAGGAGGCTCCCCAGAATACTATTACGACCAAACACGCGGCGCTGAAGACAGGGTGGAATTTCCCTATGTTACTGTGACTGAGTGGCAAAATCAGGAGGAGTTCGACCAATTCATCGAGAACAATCGTCGCTTCCAGCTGTACGAAACGGGCGTAGGGGTAAACTACGGTGACCGCCTTGTTGCCCTGTGGACTTGCAGTAGCGGAGGCCCCTCAGAACTACGCCTAATTGTCATCGGCGTACTACGGTAACTGAACCTATTTGAGCTAGCTTTTCAGACAGTCACTATATTCGTGAGCCTATGCTGGCGGCACGATTGCAATGGACGCATATGCTTCTGCCTATGCTATATTATCCATATCAGAATGGCAATAAACATCGAAAGGGAGGGTGTGCGTACTCTTACTCCTGCAGAACGCCAGCAAATTGTCGACCACTTTCAAGGCTCTGATTTCGTGTGGCATCGGCGCCCTTTTTACTTATTTAGTCAGATTCCTCGACAAAAATTTCAAAATGCTTGCAATTCATATGCTCACAACATTCAAGCGAACGATGAGGTTATTTTATTGGCCGACAAGACCTTTTTCGGATCAGCGAGAAGAGGATTTTTACTTACAGCAAATTGGCTTTTTAGTCGCAACCACTTTAATTTCATCTCGATAGTTAACCTTGATGACATTGAAAAAATTACTCTTGACTCGGTAAACATCGCATCGGGACAATCAGTCCCTGTGATGATGCCAGAAATTATTATTGAGACAGATTCTGCTGTTGCAAGGGTGCAACTTTGGCGAGGGGTAAATGTAAAAGGATTCTTTGCTTCATTTAAGCAGACAGTGGAATTTCTAAAGTCATGTCCCGTCGAACAGGCAAAGCCTTCTTTTGGCGACGCGCCCAAAATAACTGTGCCCTGCTCTGGCTGTGGCGCAATGGGATTTAGTGGAAAGAAGTGTAGATATTGCCGATCTACAATCTCTAACTCTTAGGCTTGAAATGACTTCAACAGCAATTGTAGAGTGCGGGTACACCTATCTACATGACTCCAGCACATACTGTTAAGCTAAAGCTATTTGGCAGGGAACAAGCTTGCTTATTTGCCATAATAAATCATAACTAGTTGGGTGCGGTTTTTTACCTGAAGCTTTTCCATAATATTGGCTACATTATTACGTACTGTTCCTTCACTCAGAAAAAGTTGTTCGGCGATTTCTTTGTTGCTCAAGCCCTGTGCCACCA
>Ga0123355_10009503_pt1 | contig 14801 bp, 11 predicted proteins | sample TergutEmb28metaG_3_FD_89872 | JGI IMG/M metagenome (GOLD analysis project Ga0123355, IMG submission 89872) | Embiratermes neotenicus P1 segment gut microbial communities from Petit-Saut dam, French Guiana - Emb289 P1 | ecosystem: Host-associated > Arthropoda: Insects > Digestive system > Gut ...
GTGCAAAAATCCGCTGGAAAATTCTCGCCTCGATTTTTTGGGATCAAGACGACCTTCTCCTCATTGATTATCTTCCAAAGGGCGACACTATCAACGCCGAGTATTACTCATCTCTGCTGGTGCAGTTGAAGGACATTTTGAAGGAAGAACGCCGCGGGAAGGTCACCAAGGGTGTCTTGTTCTTGCACGACAATGCCCCGGCTCACCGGGCACTTGCAACCCAGAAGAAACTGGCCTACCTGGGCTTCCAATATCTTGATCACCCACCCTATTCTCCGGATCTGGCCCCGTCGGACTACCACCTGTTCCCTGGACTGAAAAAACAATTGAAAGGTCGCCATTTTTCGTCCGACGCGGAAGTCGTGGCTGCCGCAGAGACCTGGTTGGACGGACAACCTTCTGATTTTTTTTCTTTTTGATTGTCTTGTAAAAGATAGAGTAACGGGCTAAGAAGCGTATTGAGCTTCGTGGGGAGCATGTTGAGTTAATACCGAGTTTGGTCGCTGTAGCTTGTTTCCTTCCTGGTCGGGTTAAGGACTTATCAGCACCCCCTCGCAGATAAAATTTAGCCATATTTCTCTATCCTGTGATCGTAGTACGATTAATTAATTTCGTATATGCTAGCTGCTTGTTTACATTTAACCGGTTACAGTCCAAAAATTTTTCTGTTCATCTCTGCGTTGTTTCCTTACATTTCAGTGGTGTATGTGCGTGTCATTCGCTGTCTTGTGGTGTATTTGCATATCATTCGCTGCCTTATGCGATGCGAAGGCAGCACCTTTCATCTTCGCCTCCTCACACCCTTCTGCTTGCAGTGCATGTGGTGATAATGCATACCGCAGCAACGAGTCGAAGAAATAGATCCGGAATTATATGCTCCTTCTGTTACGTAATGCAGATGGGGTTTGACAAAGTACCTTATTTTATGGGTACCTGTGTTAGGCTTCGGCTGTTTCTCATCTGAGGAGTAATGTAGTGTCATACAGTATTCTGAGATATGACACCGTGCAGTCTGTTATGTGGATGTCAGCTTCTGAGGCTTGTAAGACTGCCGTATTGATGGGTTGGGTATGTAGACTGGATGACATGTTTGTTGGCGAAAGGAGGAGCGCTGGTGTCAGTAATCAGGGATATTCTTACCTTCTTCATTTCTTTATTGAAGACAGAGACCGCGCTTTCTCCGAAGTGTTGTTACCAAGCTGTACGGTGGACAATACCGAAGGTCACAACAAATTCAGCAGAGCACCTCTGTGAAAATCTCAAATGATTCATGAAGAGTGTTAGAGTGAGGTTAGGTTAGATAGATTGGCTGTACACTGGATTACGAATTGTGTGACGTGAACGCATAATGGGGATGTCTGCTCTGTCACTGTGCGATGTTGACCGTTTCCCACAAACAATTCTGATTCGATATTTAAATCTTTGGCCCTTCTGACGGCCTTCATTTTTTACTTTACTAGGCCATTTAATCGTCCTTGAGAAGCTGATAGTCGCTGTGTTAGTTAAATTCCCCACCTGTTTTGAACCTGGCGATTCAGTGCTGTGTTACCAAGAGTCAGCCACTGGATACTGTTCTGTGCCAGATAAATCTACTCCGCAGTCCCAAACCTTGCTTTTTCATGACACATTTTAATATTATTATTCTATCGACGCTGCGGTATAGCAGTCGGTTTATGGTAAAGTTTTGTGGCTGAAGTTTTCAGTTCATCATGTGCACATTCCTGCCGCACACCTCTACTTCCCATTCCCCTTTGTCAGATCGTTCTGTTACATTTGTAACAACCAGCTTACAAATGCTAGTAACTCTTCAGACCCTGATTAGAAGAAGTCAACGGTCGGTCGCCCATATTCTCCTGCCAGGTTGCTGTGAGCGTATGACACGTATCGACGTTTCGGGAACGTGATCAATGCAGTGGGTCATTTTCCAGTTGCAGTGTACCGATTTCCAATACAGTAGTACCCCACTGTGTGCAGCAGTCTGTTGCCAGGTCGCTGCCTCCGTAACGCGCCCGGCAGCTACGTCACAAGGCGGCTCAGATTGGTAGGCGCGTTCGCAGACGTGCGACAGGCCGTCCGCACGAACGGATTGTCATATTTTATGTTTGTTGTGGAAGGACGGGGCCTTTACTGAAATCAGTCGAGAAGTTGTTAAAATCGAACAGCAGTGACGGACATTTTGCGTGAAGACACGTATGTTTGTGACTGCTTCGGTTACTGTCATCCGTGGTTGCCGTCGATAGTAACTGATAACAGTCGATTACTTAACTGCCTTGTTTCTTCATGTGATTTACGTGATGCATAATTAAGGGTAATGATACGTGCAAATGCAGTATCGTATATTAATATTGCGTAGTAACACGATGTTTGTAATGCAGGTAGCCTCTCTGTGTGTCCAAGCCTTCCAGATTGTGTACAACAGATTTCTTGTAAATCGGTAATTACGAAACATTTCGACGGGGTGAGTGGGTGATGTTAAATAAGGCCTTCCAGTTGAACAAGATCGCCGAGCACACCTAACCTGTAGCTTCCTCGAATATAATAACAGACCGCAGTTGTAGTGATAACATTGCATTATGTGTGCACGGTTATGAATAATTGATAACAAAAAGTTTTAGCACAGTGCATAAAATGGTTCGACCATGTGACAAGTGTTCAGGATGCAAAGAGACCAAAGAGACGAGCGTTTCTTCGTATTACGCCGTACGTACATTTGTGTCTTTATATATATATATATATATATATATATATACACACACACACACACACACACACATACACGTTTATATTAATGGTAGTAAGATTATAATTTACATTCGTGTGTAGAGCTGAATTGGGAAACGTCTTGGTATGCTGCTTGTAGTGCGAAGTGTTTGCTGTTGCAATGTACAAGACGGGAAATGTGGGGTGCAGGCGTCAGGACGCCACCCGGTGTGTCTGGTATCTTCACAGCTGTCACACAACACATCAGGATAACATTACGATCGATCTTAGGAAGATGTGCTGTGAATATCGGATTTACACGTATATTACATGCGTGTCGCTCGACATCGTGAAAAGTGGCAGGCTTTTGTGTTAGCGGTGTTGAACCGTCTGATGTTGTCTCCAGAGTGTTGATTTAAATGTAACGCAAGTCAGGTGAGGAATGAATGTTATTTGTGGTCCTATGTGTATTTCCCATCGCCCAGCACCAGCACCACACCGATGCCCCTCACACGAAACAGGGCCGCCTGGATCAGACAAGGCTGCCCAGGACCGTGGCCTGTTGCAGTGTAATGTCACTCTGTGGTGTAGGTTGGCTGCGCAGTACGGTTATTGGCCTTCATGCTTTGAGCCAACGGAATTTCCGAACGGTGGATGTGTGTTTTTGCAGCTGGTAACTGATGACACACCGTTTGTGATGCAGTCTGCAGTGCTTTGAAGCCTGGAGTTGGTATAAGTAACATATATGTAAAAGACCCAGCCCGCACCGCGCAGTAAACGCTCTCTGTCTCGGTTATAAAAACCAATCAGTCAGTGCTGTTTAGGGAAATAATAGCTGTTTGTTCCCAGATCCTCACAAAACACATAAATAAACTGTGTGCGCAGAACGTAGAATTGTTTAATGTTAAAATGGTGATACATATAGTGACCACTGGGCTTTGAATGGTTAATATACATTACACGTAAATTCAGTCCGTACCACCCAGTAAACACTCTCCGTCTCGGTTATATAAACCAGTTAATGCTGTGTAGGAAAATAATCGCTGTTTGTTCTCAGATCCACACAAAACACGTAAATACACTGTGTGGGCGAAACGTGCAGTTTGTAGACCTTATGGCAGTCCTGGTGACCTCTGTACTTTAGACGGTTCAGTGCAACGTGGAGTATTTGCTTCAGTTATCTCAGCTCTTACGTCACAAGGCTCGAGGGGTGTGCAGTACATGCTGCTGTTACGGTGGTGTGCCACAAAATTCGGAGCGACGTGTGTCATTTATTTCACGTTAGAGCCAGAGGTGTCGTAGTATTCAGAGCCACGTGGCCCGTTTGTGCTGTTTCGTTATTTTTAAAAGAAAATTGTCTTGTGGTGTCGTCTGTATCGTCTGGTCAGAACTTGGGACGGAATTTAAGGATTGTCTAAGATGATTGTTTGGTACTGATATGGGCAAGAATGGCTGCCGGAGACTTGCGTAGACTAGTGCTAAAAGTCCAGTGGATACATTTTGTTTAACATTCAACAATTCCACGTTCTGCCTACACAGTGTTTTTATGTGTTTTGTGTGGGTCTGAGAATACGATTATTTCCCTTAACAGCATTAACTGACTGATTTTTGTAACCGAGATATAGCGTGTTTACTGCGCGGTATGGGCAGAATCTTTAAATTCAGATCAGGATAATCTTGGTCTTTAAAGCTCAATTTACTGCCCTGGCATTTGCGTGGATGTACAGAAGAACAAGCACGACACCCTGTCTGGATAGCCGGTCCTCATGTAGGGATGTGAACCCGGGACCTGCCGAGTAGCCACATAGCCAGCCACTGTTGTGGGCTACCAAATGACGTCACTAATCACGTCGCCGGATGTCGCTGTGAGATTTGGTAGCCCAGGCAGATCTTGTGTTACGTTACGTAAAGTGGCCTGCTTGTTGCTTGTGATATGGTGCGATTAAAGTAATTGTGATACTGTGGAGCGAGCAGGCACTGAGGACAAAGAGTCGGACACTCCCCTCGCTGAGTAGGGCCGACCCATAATGCTTTACGGTTCTTTGGCTGTTGTGTTCTTTGTATATTTGTGTGGACGTGCTGAATTTACAGCTGTCATTATTAAGGTAGGAAGACCGTGGAACTGGCGTTGGTTCGTGATTTGGTTAATACGTGCCATTAGCGGCCAACTGGTAAACCATCACGTCATTAGTGGCCAACTGATAAACCATCATGTCATTAGAGGCCAACTGGTAAACTGTCACGTTATTAGTGGCCAGCGGCTACTCCATCATGTCTGAATATGTATTGAAAACCCCGTATTTTTCGTATTCAGTTTGATTACGGCTTTCTGTGGCATCAGTTTCCTGCTAATGTACAGAGTGGTGCATTTATAGCACTACATATCACAGTGTAATTATTTCGTTTACAAGGTCACTAAATTGTGGCCAGGCAGATCCTCTGAAGTCTGACATCTCTTAAATTTGCGGGTCTTGTGTTAAACAAAGTAGGAATCAAAGTAACCCAAGTAGCAGACAACAGCAGAAAGTGGGTACTGAAAATGTCAGCAACGTAACAGCGGGAAGTGTGGAAATACGGCCAGGAAATCTGACTTGTCTGTGTGGAACAATGAAGATCACTGTGTTTGGCGTGATGTAAGATAAAGTGTTTTCTCTTACGTTAGATGTGAAGGTGTCTTTGACCTTAATTAATGGTAATGCCACCGATTGTGGCCGGAATAGCTGGGCGGGTTGCACAGCTGACGGCTTCATAACTTTCCTGCTGTGACGAGAGATCTCGCCTCTGAAATGTCCAGGTCGGCTGTGGGACGCACCCAGCCTCCTGTTCAGTCCCTGACGGGGCTAAAGCAGGCGAGGCGTAAAGCTGACCACTCACCTCCGGTGTCGAGGTTAAGGATAGGTGGAGTTATACCTCTTCCCCCTACATTTCTTCATAGCATGCCCAGGGACGACTGTACACGTTTAGGTGGTAGCAGTTGGCCCCGTAGTTTTCCTCACACCCTGGAACTTAAACTGGCGGTACAGATTGAGGTGGTCGAGGGCTGGGCTGGGCCCAGCGAGCGGGAGGGAGACGTCAGCCGTGAGATTTCAAATGGGTCATTCTGTGGTTTGAACGTCTTTGGGGTCGAAGCATGAACTGTTGTTAAAGAGAAGCATTAAGACACTGAAGTTTAGGACATGCACGTGCTGGTTGCTGGCGCATTGCTTCCTGATGTACAGCTGTGCGTGTTTGACGTATCGTCGCGTGGGAGGGGATGTAATTTGATGGGAATTTATGTGAGTTGATTGTACTAATTTCAAAATCAGTCTTGCTTCAGAGCGTCTTAGTGCTGGAGAACAAAGCCACTCGTATGAATCACATTTTGCTGTGTCTAATGACGTCTGGAATTACACCTTCTTACTGCGTAGCTTTCACTGGCATCATGAGGCCGCGTACACGGCAGCACGCAGCAACGGGGCAGTAGAAATAAATGCCCTGAAGGAAAGACAGAAATTGCTTCTATGAAATGATGAATGTTTAAGAACTGTAAGCAGTTCCAGCAGAAGTGGTTCGGTTTAAACCAGAAAGGACATGGGCGGGGCTCAGGTTTGTACAGTGTAGTGTGTATACTGCAGGTTGCTTCAAGCAACATACTCTCCAGTTCTTGTGCTAAAGCACATTCTGTAGGTACGCAGTCCAGTAAAGCTACACCGTTGAGCAGTCATGTTTGGAGACACACAGCCTGCCTAATTTCGACGTTCTGCCCTCACAGTGTATTTATGTGTTTTGTGTGGATCTGAGAACAAACAGCGATTATTTCCCTGTACAGCACTGACTGACTGATTTTTATAACCGAGACGATGAGTGTTTACTGCGCGGTACGGGTTGAATACGTATATAACTCGAGATTCTGTACTATAAAGTTACCGGAAGTACGTGCGGTGACAGAAGTGAACCCTCACAGCCATATTCCTTTTTATTCCCCCCCTCCCCCTTCCGCAGTAAGGATAAATGTGGCGCCTCTCACGGCGTCTTCCCATTTATACTTATTCTCTGTCTGATCAGAAAGGCGAGCGGGCACTTCCTGGGAAATTTTAGAGCTGTAAATTTTGTTTCACCCCTGTAATATATAGTGCCTGTCGTTACACCCCTTGTTTTTCTGTCCCTCCCATGGATTAGGCGATTAGTCGCCGGTCTGTTAGTCCGTAGACCCGGGTTCGATCCCAGGCCATTGGGAATTGTGGTAGACAGAGTGCCATTGACAGGTTTTTCGCCAAAGTACTTATATTTTTCCCTGTCCGTATCATTTCACCAGCGCTCCATACACATTTTCGTCTGCATATTGCTCTTACCAGAAGGACGAGAGGGCGAATGCTGGAAACGTTTGTAAACGCAATGCTCTTTCGGAAATCGGGGAGCTTTGGATACAAAGTACCGTCACTTAGTCTCTGAAGGTATAATGTGCTCGTATGCTTACAGTCAGGCTGTACTTCAGTAGGTTGTAGTTTTTGACATTAATGTAGTGGTATGCTATGGAATGACCCTTTAATGTCCTCGCTTTATGGAGTGACTGCTTGGACGTAAAACCGTGTACCCACAACTGGTGTATGTGATAAGAATTTGCCACTTCTGGACACTAGCGACATCGTGGGAAGGGTGCATTTGTGCAGGTATCAGCAGCTTGTCCATTTCGCACCGACTGTCCGTCTTTATGCCACAGCTCGAATTGAACACCTGTGTTAGTTTATAAAGTCGAACGCTGTTGTTACGTTCCCCACCCAGCCTCTTATACAATGGGTACCGGGACTTTCCCGGGGCTAAAGCGGCCGGGTCGTGGCGTTGACCACCCACCCCATCTATCTCCGAGGCTAAAGAAAGAGTGGAGCTATACTTCTACTCCCCCTCTGGGCCTTTGTGACCTGTTCTGGGGTGAACTTTGCCTTTACCTCTAACTTTACCCTTTTTGTTCGCTCTGTGGTGTTGCGAAGTCGGCTTGTTGACTGTGAGGTTTGCTTTGGCTCTCGCGTGTCGTCGGGTCCTTCAGTAGACACGTGCGTGCCGAAGGTGATGTGCGAGAGTGTAGCAACATTACCGACTGAGCGGTCACAGGTTACTGCTGTTGCACAACTGAACATAGACCGCACATTGGAACAGAGCCACCGGCAGTCTGTTGCTCTGGCAAATAGCGGGTGACACTTGTTCATAAAACATGTTCTAAACCGCCGGGGCTGCAGGTGTGTTGGGATACGACACAATTATTTTCCACTTTCTTTGTTACCCTTTTTATATTCCTGTCGTCATTTATAGACGCCTGTTTGCTGTACCTGATAAAGACGTCGGTGAAGTCGGTGTGTCCCTTGATACAGGCAGCCTGCTCAGCGTCTGTACAGTCTGTTGCACTGGCCCTTCCGTACCGACAGCATAGACCTCCGTGCGATAGGCCGACAGCTTACCGTGGCTTTCCTCATTCCTTGCAAACTCGCGTCGGGATTGTAGCTGAATTAGGCCACGGCCACTTCCACATCCCATCCACAGTATTTTAATCACGATTCCCCTGTACAGCCTGCAGACAGTGACATTAAGTAAATCGTGACTGTACTTCTATACAAGTGTGCAAGTACTTTCCTATCCACTGCTGCCAAATTACCGGTAGGCTGCTTTTGGGAAAGTTCCCAGCCTTCGCCCCCTTGCCATTGTAAGAACAGTGTTGACGTGAAATATGGAGCATTGGAATGATACTGACAGTGGAAAAGCGAAGTGTCCGGAGAAAAACCTATCCCACTGCCATTTTGTCCACCACAAATCCCACATTAACTGCCCTGGGATCGAAACCTGGTCTCCGCTGTGAGAGGTCAGCGACCCAGTGCCTGAATCATGGCACAGCGTCTAATTGTTCTGTTGGGCGTCTTCACCTCGGACGTCCAACCATCGTACGAAATTCGCGTCGTATTCTTACCAATACGTACGGTAGCCACGGCTGTTAGAGCGACTTGCAAGGATGGCGGTAGTGATCCGGGTGTGGCTGAACTGTGACTCGTCCTCCGAAGCTGAGCCATTGTGCTAGTGCCCCTGTGGTACCGGAGCCTAGCAACGGGCTGGACCACTCGGGGCTTGATTCCAGGTACGAGCGAGGGAATTTTCTCTTATTAAAATGTACACGCTAAGCCCGGAGCCCACCCAGCGTACTGTTCAATACGTACCGACGGGTTTTCCAGAGGCTGAAGTGGCCGGAGCTTGGAGCTGTTTCATCAAGAGCTGGAATTGAGAATGCGTGGGCTTATCCCTGTGTGGCTGCGTGATGTGCGTAGGATTGTGTTTTCCTTTGCCTTCGGTATTGTGATATTGACAAGCAAGGACCTCGTCCCAGTGGGTGGGGTTGGGGGAGGGGAATTGTGATCGTAAGTAGATACCACGTGTGGTGTTGTCTGGGAGACACGGAGTGGCACTTGTGGCGGGTTATTACTTTGTTATCACCACTTGCTGACGGGAAGGAGTTTGAAGATCATGTAAACTGCAGTGTCATTAAAAGCTAGAATATCTTGGAACTACAAAGAACGTGTATGGCTCTTAAAACTGCATGAAAACTCTAAAATTGTCTGCCCGTATTCTCATATGAAGAAGAAAGAAAATTAAATTTCAGGAGAACGTAATATGCCCATGGAAAAGTGGCAAGAAAGAAGATACTAATCCAGCCGTGATGAAACTCAAATTGTGGGAAACAGAATCTATGCGAGATTACGGACTGGAGTGTAGAGGAGGGAGTCTGAGCACAGGGGTGTACATGCAGTAGCGGCCGTGTGTGGGAAGGGATTGTAGCGCCAATGGGACAAGCTGGAAATGCCTAAAAATTTTGATATTGAAACCCGCACGGCAAACGTTTCTTTGGAAGATATGAAGTATATGCGACAGTAATATTAAAGTGGGCAATAAAAGATACATGTTTGCACACAGATCCGTGACCTGTGACATTTTGCAGGCCGCTTTGTTTTCTAGCCATATTAGTTCGAATGTGCGGGAAGGTTGTGAGAAATGCAGGGAAAGGTCACGTGTGAGAGCACATGTATTGTGGGCAGCATGCAGTGTGCAACAATTAAGAGTCAGGAAGGACGTGAAGCAGGTAATAGCCTGCAGCACGGCGAAGGTGTGACGTCATTCTGCCGCTGAAGTGATAATCTTGGCATTGTTTGCGTTATGTAGCGCTACTGCGGTTTGTGACGCCGTGTTGTAGGGTAAATAGGTAATGATGTTTCCTAGGAAGTTAATTCTGTAAAATATTCAGTGGTTAGCTTATGTACCATCACGTTTAACATTCAACAGTTCTACGTTCTGCCCACACAGTTTATTTGTGTGTTATGTGTTGATCTAAGAGCAAACAGCGATTATTTCCCTATACACCATTAACTGACTGGTTTTTATAACCGAGACGGAGTGTGTTTACTGTGCGGTACGGACTGAATATTTAGTAGAGTAAAAAATCAAAGAACTTGCACATTTAATGCCTCTCAGTTTAGCCCCTTTCTTGTCTTTGAAGGGTTAAGACGGCAGCAGCTTTTTGTTTTAATACTTTACCTAGATTTAGGCTATAGGAGAGTTTACCACTCCCATTACGCAAGAAAATATCCAACTTTTCAGTGGCTGTTTTTGTACCTACACCACCTCAGGATATTCACAAGTTTAACACAAGTCTGAATGCCGGCAGTAATGCAGAATATGTTACAGATGCTAAGTTCGCATTCTGTTCGGCTGCCAAACACAAGATACAGTGTGCCTTGTGACGTGGCAGCCGTAGTGTGTTGGGGCTGTCCACAGGGAAGCTACTGACAATTATGATACAAAATGTGGAATGGAACTTAACAATCAGCGGGAAATGTAATTTTTTGTTTTTGTTTACAAATTGATACAATTAATATAATTGGAAATTGAAGATTTAAACGCGAACAGTAAGGTTTGTTATGTGACATTGGCAGTTTGGCGCATGCGTATATTTATATAGTGAAAAACAGTTCTCTTTTTTTCCCCCCCTCGTGGTTTTCCGTACCGTACACCATTCGCACACAAAGGTGTTCTTTGCGCTGGAACTTATCTCCCCTTTCCTTTCTCCCTTTTCTATATACTAAAACACCTCTGGTAAATATCGCCCGGGACTTACAATTGAACTAGGTAAAGGAAAAGGTAAAGATAAAAGTAAGGGTAAAGCAATCCGTGGACAGGTCCTGAGGGTTCCAGGAGGTTGAGACTCCCAGATTTCAAGACAATCGGCACATAAGGGCGGTAAGGTTGTCAGCCCTACATACCGGCCGCCTTTAGCTCCCAGGAAATATTCTTGGTACTCATTTCTGTTAGAGGCTGAGACAACCCCAGGGCCATGGTACGGCCGGAACGATTATGACACCATCAGGAATCGAACCCGCGACCTTCCGGCTTGTAGCGCAGTGCCTCGAAATTTAACTAGGACCACTATTAAATATGGACTGCTTGCTCGGTTACTTCAGTTATTTCCCGCGAAGTACGCGCCTTGTGTGAGCGTGCGCACACGTACAGAAAATCAGACCGGGTTTTACAATTGCAAATTGATAAACTAGCTAAGCGCCCGGCACGTGACTGGCTAATGGCGCACTTCTTCGCGGCGTGTTCCATCAGATGCGTCCAGGGTTTTAGTGTGTTAATTCTTTCTTTCGGAGTGCTGCCATCTGTTTGTGATACGTAGCATCTGTGTGCTTATTTCTGACCTCATTCCAACAGTTCAGCCATCAACACCGCTTTGATTACATCCACTGCATTTTTAAAGGCGCCAGTATGTGATAATCCATGGCATGTGTTATTGCAGTGCCACCCTCTGTTTGCCCTGTATTGTGTTACATGCTTGATGCTCAACTGTTTTATCAGCCTCAACGCTTACCTCGCAGACAGAAGTCTTACAGTCACAAATTTTTTTGCCGCGCCCTCAGTACACCTTGCGTAGGATGCAGCAACAACGGCAGTAGTTACGATTGGAAATAACGTGACTCACTCACTCACTCACACCTAGTTATTCGTGTCATGGTATTCTGCAGCGTCCATTTTCTGGTAGTGTTCTGTGTATGTTGTTACTGGTTCAGACAATATGCATCTGAAACTTGTCGCATGTAACTTAAAAATTTCTCTCCTTCGCTGTGCTTGTAAAGTGCAGAACATTTTACACAAAATCTGTAAGTACAGTGTGTGTAGATCAGTTGATGACGTCAGACCACAGTGCCGTAATGTGCACGTAACAGTCTGTTCGCCGAACTTCGGAAGTGTAAAAAACGATGTGGAGTGTCACAAATGATCTATGTCGCAGCATGATTTTCTTTGTGAGGTTAGGTCCTGCGGTCTTTCCTGCGCCCAACCACATTCGGGGGGGGGGAGTTACACTTTTTAAGGTATTGACCCGTTTCCAACATCTGTAGCCTTGGTTCGGTGCTACGCTGGCTCCACAAGACTGCTCCTTTTTATTTTCATGTTGCCTTTTCGAACAAGTTGACTCCTTTTCGTTGAAGATTGCTGCCTGCTTGTCTCTGACGGCGAGTAGTTCGTAGAAATGTACCGACATTTATAGGAGCGCGGCTGCCTCCATCTTCAGGGCAGAAAAGTTCTCTCTTTTTGTCTATACGGGTTTAAGCGGTTCGTTATATGAGCGATGTTTAACTTGTACAGACAGTGGGAAAGTACTTTTGTGTCCAAAGCTTCCCAATATCGGAAAAAGCTTGGCTGTATTTGAAGGTTCTCGGGCTTCACCCGCTTGTCCTCATGAAAGAAGTAACAATAAGGTGTGCGTGAAGATACTGACAGGACTAGTCCGAAGTAGTAGTAGGAAAACTTATTCCAGCGCCATTCTGTCCGCCACAAATTTAACATGGACTGACGTGGGGTCGAACCCGGGCCTCAGCGGTGAGAAGCAGGCGATGGACCGTCTGAACCATGGCAGGATCTGAGGTTTTATGTAACACCTATTTTAAAATAGATATTCTGCATGGCAGTAGACACACTGAATTGCTGTTACACCAGACCAGCCAGCTAACGTTACGGTTAATGTTCGATATTCACCCTATAACCTACCATGGAGGCCAAAGAAGGAGTAGAGGTATAGCTGTACTCTTAATTTAACCTCTGCCCTAGATGTGGGTGGGTGGTCAGAACCACGCCTCGGCTGTTTTACCCTGGAAAGAGACCTGGTACCCCTTGTATAGGAGGGTGGGTGGGCCCCAAGGCTGGTCTTGGAAGATTGCAGATATCACCCCCACCGGGATTCGATCTCCGGACCGTCCAGCCCGTATTGAGTCGCAACACATCACTAGTAAGTAAACGGACTTTCTCCATCTCCTTAAAAGCACAAACGCCACACTATATGCACGACGTTTCGAAAGTTACCGCTTTCATCCTCAGGCTGCCGAAACGTCGTATGTATCTAGTGTGATGTACGTGTTTTTAAGACGATGGGAGAAGGCATTTTACTTACTGGTGATGTGTTACGCGTTGCTGTATTGTCAAGACATTCCACGATGCAGCCTTAGCGAGTCGCTGTACCGACTGCGCTGTCTCGGTCCATATAGTATCTGTTTGTTGCGAGAATCATGTGAGGCACGTTAATACATGTGTGGCATACTGCAGCAAGTGGTCTGTACAGGGTTATTTCTTTCTCTGTGCAATGTGCCTTGCATAAAGAAACAAATCGACAGCTGTATGTCAGTAACATAACTGATGTACAGCACGACTTACAGTCGGTCGGCTGTCGTCCTCCACGTGAGGCGTTTGTAGGCGAGCTCGCAAAATTGCGAAAAGCGACTGTGAGCTTCGCCATGTGTTTCTGTCCGTCCGCACGGAACAACTCTGCTCTTACTAGACGGATTTTTATGAAGTTTGATATTTCAGTAGTTTTCGAAAATCTGTCGAGAAAATTCAATTTTCATTACAATCTGACAAGAATAGCTGTTACTTTACATGAAGCCCTATGTACATTTATGATAATATCTTGCTCAGTTCTTCTTAGAATAAGAAGTAATTCACACAAAAGTTCTGTACAAAATCAAAACACACATTTTATATAATAATAAATAGTGTACTTCAGCACAATCACTTTATTACTCAAGGTAATTATAAGGCTATATGTTTCGACTATAGATTAGTCATCCTCAGGCCTATTTTGTCAATTGTGTCACAAGATGCTACGCACACGTTGGGATCCCATCGTGTTTACATCCATGGAATATATCAAATTAAATCGTTTGTCTCTAAGGGCGTGACGTGCAAATTGTGTTTACAAGAGTGGGTTACATAAAATTGGATCATTTATCTCGTAAAATGTATTATACAAATTGTGTCTAAAAAGTTAAAACATGTAAAGTTCTTAACGGTGTGTTGCTGTTCACCATTTGCAAATATGAGTCCCGTTATCGTCTGGTTGTTTTCGGAGCTATGGGATACTGTATATTTACTGGTGACGTCGGAGTACGTCTTTGTTGCTGTTCCGTGGGAGTGGGTGTGTTATCAGATGATCTCGCACGCTGAAATATTGGCTAGTATTGTCTGGTAAGGTTCGCTGCTTGTTTCTATTGTTATGTTGTTAATGGACGGATAAGCTTCCAGTTACGATTACCAATATTTCAGCGTGCGAGATCATTTGATAACACACCCACTCCCACGGAACAGCAACAAAGACGTACTCCGACTTCACCAGTAAATATACAGTATCCCATAGCGCCGAAAACAACCAGACGATAACGGGACTCATATTTGCAAATGATGAACAGCAACACACCGTTAAGAATTTTACATATTTTAACTTTTTAGACACAATTTGTATAATACATTTTACGAGACAAATGATCCAATTTTATGTATTCCACTCTAGTAAACACAATTTAGACGTCACGCCCTTAGAGACAAATGATTTAATTTGGTGTATTCCATGGATGTAAACACGATGGGATCCCAAAGTGTGCGTAGCATCTTGTGACACAATTGACAAAATAGGCCTGAGAATGACTAATCTATAGTCGAAACATGTAGCCTTATAATTACCTTGAGTAATAAAGTGATTGTGCTGACGTACACTATTTAATATTATATTACGTTACAAGCACATCGTGATGCTTCCATTCAAA
>Ga0123355_10009505_pt1 | contig 14798 bp, 21 predicted proteins | sample TergutEmb28metaG_3_FD_89872 | JGI IMG/M metagenome (GOLD analysis project Ga0123355, IMG submission 89872) | Embiratermes neotenicus P1 segment gut microbial communities from Petit-Saut dam, French Guiana - Emb289 P1 | ecosystem: Host-associated > Arthropoda: Insects > Digestive system > Gut ...
AGGGCGAATTTGTCCGCAACTTTGCCAGGCACATCTTTGGCTGATAGTTTTGGGCGGCCTAGTCTTACGCCTTTGGCTTTAGCGTGACGTAGGCCGCTATTGATTCGGTCTATGGTCATTTTACGTTCTAGCTCTGCGAAGACGCCCATAATTTGCAACATGGCTTCTGTCATTGGGTCTATTTGACCAGTGCAGTCTATGACTAATGCACCTATGATTAGTTTGACATTTCGTACTTTGACTAATTCTATTATGTCGCAGAGTTGTTTCAAAGAGCGTGTTAGACGTGATACTTCTAGTGCTATGAGTGTATCGCCTGGGGCGAGGTGATTTAGTACCTTTGTTAGCTCTGGGCGGTTGAGCTTGGTACCTGATTCATACTCAAAGTAGAGTTCTGTTGCTCCCATAGTGCGAAGCTCTCGCCGTTGGCGTTCTATGTCTTGCTTGGTATCGTTGGTGCTACATCTGGCGTAGCCGTAGGTCATTTCTTTCACCTCGCTTTTCTCTTGTTTTTTTAGGTTTTTTATTTTCTTTTTACTTTCATTTTTTTATGCTACTTAAATACTTAAATACTTAAATACTTAGAAGGCCCGCCAGCCCAGTGTTTATGCGGGGTAAATTCGCTAACTATCGGGTTTGGTACGATAACTATCGGGTTTGGTACGATAACTATCGGGTTTGGTGCGATAACTATCAGTTAGAATAGACATGCTGATAAATTGGAGTTATACTACCGCAATAGGAGTTGAGATCAATGCCTGCAAAAAGCCGAACTGATATAAACAAAGAGCGTGGTCATCTGGTAGTAAAGCGGAATGACCTTATACAAAAGTCTCGTCATCAACTTTCGTTGCAAGAGCAGAAAATCATGCTATACCTAATTAGCAGGATAAAGCCCGATGACGCAAATTTTATGGAGCAAGTATTTACAATCCAGGAGTTTTGCCGTTTTTGTGGCATGGATGAAACCAACGGGAAGAACTATAGCGACATAAAAGACGCTATAGGAAAACTGTTGAGCCGCTTTATTTGGGTCAAACAAGATGATGGCTCAGAAACCAGCTTGCGGTGGATTGATAAAGCCACCATAAACAAATTCAGCGGTATTATACGCCTAAAGCTTGATGAAGGATTAAAGCCATTTTTATTGCTTCTAACAGACCACTACACGATTTGCGAAATCCGCCACATACTTGCGATGACAAGCAAGTACAGCATCAGGCTTTACGAGTTACTCAGGAGCTATGTGTACAAAGGGCATGTGACTTTTGACATAGCAGAGCTTAAACGTTTATTAGACGCAGAAAACTACAAACTCAACGGCCATTTCAAGGTAGAGGTCCTAGACACAGCCCTCCCCGAAATAAACAAATACACCGACATAACAATAACCTACAGCTTCCGAAAAGAAGGCCGCCGCTATTCCCATGTATGCTTTGATGTTGGCCGCAAGGAGACATTTGACAGGTTTGTAGCAGGACATGACGTTAACCAAGCCATAGATAGCAGATAACACATCAACTCCTGTAATAAAAACTAGCGTAAACAAAAAAAATAGCCACCTGTGAGAATGTTATCACAGGTGGCTTTATTATTTCTTAGAACGGTTCTGAGAGTTTGTAATGCTAATCACTTGATAAGGCTTACAACATCCAGGTCGGGGGTGATTAGTGCGTTAATGGTTTTGTAGACCTTTTGGAAAATGTCATTTGGGGCGGCCTCTATGACTTTGTATGGGCGTTCTTGCAAATCTATTATGCGGACTTGTTCGCAGAGTATATCGCCTTGGGTTTTTGTTCTCTCATCAAGGGGAACCCGAATATTTAACGGCCTTGTTGTGCTGGTTATCGGGCATGCTAAAACAAACCCACTCTTGTGGTTGTATTTAGTGTTGCTTATCACAAGGGCAGGCCGTTCCCCTTTTTGCTCCCGTCCTTTGGTTGGGGAGAAGTTAACGGATATTATTTCTCCTTGCTTTACCATTCTTCTCTCCCCATCGGCTCAATGTGCTCCCACCCTTCGGAGGGTGTTGGCCGCTCATAGTCTTGTAGGTACCAGTCAATCCCGTGTGTTGGTTTTACTATGATGTCTTCGCCGCTTTTTAATAGCTCCACTGTATCGCCAACGCATAGGCCTAAGTTGTTAAGCATTCGCTTATCTATGCGTATGCCTTGGCTGTTTCCCCATTTTGCTACTTGTGTAACCATGTATATCACCTCTGTAAATATGCTAACACTTTGTATTACTTTGCGCAATTTATAAAGCCCTATGCACGTTGGGTTTGCATAGGGCTTTTGGGTTGGTTTGGGTTGTTAAAGTCATCATATATTATTCCTTATGAATAATTTTACTTGACTTAATTACACATTATGTGTATAATGCATTCAAATCTTTTATCTGGCCAGGTGATTGATAGTAAAAAAACTATAATCTTAAGGAGGAATTACTATGTCTTTTGTACCAAGACTAACATCACCTGTAGGAACACCAAGAACTACAAACTGGGGACTACTAGGTAGTCCACGTAGGATTATCATCCACCACACAACAGACAATACTGTACCGCCTACATCCAGTGGTATCGCTTACCACTTCGTTGTTGCCCTTAACGGTACAGTACACTTTGGCGTTAACACTACGCACAGGTCAGGTGCTACAAGCCACAACATGGACGGTAGCATTATGATAGCTGCTGCAGGCAACTGGCATAACCCAAGCTCAAGTATGTCTAGTGCCCAATCAAACGCCTTAACTCGTATTATTGCGGACTGCTTGATATCATTCCCATCAATTCTACGCGCAAACCGCTTTGATTTGCCTCAGCAGCATATATCTGCCATTGGAAACTCGCGTCCAGCTGGATTCCCAAGGCACAGTAATCAAGGCATTAAGGGGCATGACGATGGTCTTAGCGAAGCAACGCTTTGTCCTGGAAATCATCTTTACGCCCTCTGTCGAGACAGGCTAGTACCTCAGGCAATTGCCCTTGCAAACAACCCACCGATGCAATAGGTTTGTAAGCCATATTTATGGCTCAATTATTGTATTATTACAACATCAATAAAACCGCCGACTGCTACGCTCTAGTCGGCGGTTTTATTATTAGAACTCTGCTTCTATTGATCTGGGTACAGAGCTGTTGAGAGTAACCCCATCCCCAAGTTGACCAGCATGGTTGGCACCCCATCCCCACAATGCACCATCTATAGTTATTGCAAATGAGTGCCTCAGTCCTGTTGAAATATACACTACATCATCCATTATTCTTATTGGCATAAGCCTTGCTGGGTCAAAACCCTCAAAATCATCACCAAGTTGGCTCCACAGGTTATCAGCAACTTGAGGCAGATAGTCATCACTTCCATCGCCTATTTGCCCCCACATATTACTACCCCATGCCCACAAGCTTCCATCTGATTTTATTATCATTGTGTGTTGACCACTCGTCGATACGGCCATCACATTATCAATTATAAACGTCGGTTCCCTTCGGGTGATTGCTGTTCCGTCACCTAATTGCCCTGAAGTGTTTCTACCCCACGCCCACAAGCTACCGTCAGTCTTTATAGCTATAGCATGATCACTGTGGGTTACTACATTGACCACATCATCTTTTATGCGTATTGGGTACTGGCTTCCCCTTCTGGTACCTGTCCCAAGTTGGCCGCTACTATTATCTCCCCAACCCCACAGACTGCCATCACGTCTTATTGCAAGCGTAAAAGCCATGCCAACTGAAACCGCAGTAACGTCGCTCATTATTTTTGTTGGATACATTTTATCTATCAGTGTTCCATCTCCTATTGCCCCGTTTGCATTTGCTCCCCAACCCCATAAAGTGCCATCAGACGTTATTGCCATGGTATGAAATTCGCCAGCAGAAACTGCAACTACATCACTTAATATTTTTATAGGCTCATCTCTGCTTGTTGTTGTCCCATCTCCCAATTGCCCCCACGAATTTACACCCCAACCCCACAAGCTACCTTCTGATTTTATAACCATTGTATAACCAGACCCAGCCGATACATACACAATATCACTCATTATCATTGTCGGGTATTTAGAATGCTCTGAAGCACGACTTACACAACAAGAGCACGCCTGTATTCCGCCATGTACATAGCCCCATGCCCATAGCTCCATGTTAGGCGTTAACGCAAACGAATGGCTATTACTTGCGACAACTGAGATGGCTACTTTTTCGTTGAGTTCCGATGAGCTATAAGCCTCTTCCCCGCCTGCTATAATTAAATCGTTACTACATGAAACAAGGCATAATAAAACAATTAATAATAGTGCAATACATAGGCATTTGATTTCTTTATTTTGCGATATTGTTTTCATTTCAGCACCTCAATTATTTTCTGGCCTGCTCTTGTCCGCTCTCTGGGTTGCCCTTTTTTCGCTTGCCAACACACGTCTTCGGCTCTTCATGTATGTTATAAAATGATATGCATGCTTACATGCTACATTATGCTCTACTGTCAAATTATTTTGCTGTAAATGCTCCTTTAGTACATGATATGTCGCTATATTATTCTCTTCGATAATGCAGTGCACTGTTCGAATTACTTCACCAAATTTACATAGTCTTTTCCTTTTCCTCAATTATCCCACCTGTTTCCTGATCTACTTTTACTAGTTCGTAGCCGTTCGTACGGGCTTCCTTTTGCATGTTTCTTCGACTAGATATGTACTTGTCAAAGAATAATGTATTACTGTTTGCGATATCATGCCCTGTTGTCATGTCTTCTGCTAGCAGATAGTCCATTAGTACGGCGTGCTCTGTAAATATGCTAACACTTTGTATTACGTTTTGCAATTTATAAAGCCCTATGCAGGTTGGGTTTGCATAGGGCTTTTGGGTGTATTAGGGGTTGTTAGGTTAATCAGGTGGTTTGGTTTATATGGTAAATTGGCAATTTGGAAAAATGGATAAACTTCATCAGGTAATTGCGCTACAGGGGAAACAATTCGTATTGACTGGCATTCTTAACTTGATTATACTCTCAACACAAATTCATATTTGCAATAAATAAACATCGCACGCTGTTTATTGCAAAGACCTAAAAGGAGGAAGGCAAAATGAAAAAGAAGTTCTCGGCTATTATCTTAGCTTTAGTCTTTACTTTGTCTAGCGTTGCTGTTATCCATGCTAATAGCAACGCCATTCAGCATTACAACTATTATCATCATGATTTTTTAATTGTTGATGATTTATTCGAGGATCCAGAGTTCATACTGTACTTGGAAGCTCAAAAAATTGAACATTTTGGCGAAGTATTCGTAACCAACATTGGGAATACATTAGACTTGATTGACAACATATTTGCATCGCTGCCTGCATCACGTTCTGGCGATTCTATCTTCCCTGATTATTTCGGAGGTAAATACATCAACGATGATGGCATTTTAGTCGTACAATTTACAGGAAACCGTATACAGGCAACTGCCTTATCTGACGACTCAGAAACATTTGGAAACCTTGCGGATGAAGACGTTATTATTGAGCATGTTACATTCTCATATAATGAGTTAAACTCAATATTAGACTATCTTGCAATCCCCTTCACTTGCAACCTCCCACGTCCTGACGATTGCGTTAAAAATAACTTTGCCGCTTTTTATGACGACATCAGGAATAACAGGATAGTTGTAGAACTACATGATTACAATGAATACGAAGCTCAGCGATTCAGGAACTATATTATTGACTCTCCCGCCATTCACATAACATCATTTGGCGGCTTCTACTTCCTGAATGATTCGTTGACCTAATATGAAGATTACTATGGTATCGAAATATCACCAGCGAATGCTACAAACTTATCACCTGGTTCACCTTTTGCAGGAGGCTCTGTAGGCTTTAGAGTAGCGGATAGAGGGGGAAATTTGGGTTTCATAACTGCTGGACACGGCTTGCAACTTAACAGCACATTTGGCGTCGGTACTGTACGCCGCCATCACATAGGTGGAACGGTGGACGCCGCATGGGTTCAAATAAATAGTAATGTCAACGTATCGAATGCCGTAGGCCATGGCCAAAATCTCTCTAGTAGTTTCAATAACAATTTTACAACAGGTAGACCAGTTCAAAAAATAGGTGCTTCATCTGGGATTACATTTGGCACTATCCAAAGTACTAGTGCTGGCCACGCTGGACTTATTAACTTGATTAGAACAGACGCATATAGTGCACGAGGGGACAGTGGGGGAGCTGTTTTCACTGGAAATATACTTATGATAAACCCTATAGTATATGGAATCGTAATAGGTGGGTTGAATCCTAGCGGCCATGGCATGATATTTGGGAGGGCAACTAACATATTTGCACATCCTCAATTTTCAGACCTTAGTAGATACTAAAACAATAAACTTGATATATTGCTGTTGCAATTTGTGCAAACAGAAAAATAGCCACCTGTGAGAATGGTATCACAGGTGGCTTTATTATTTCTTAGAACGGTTCTGAGGGTTTGTAATGCTAATCAGGTGGTTTGTGTTACATCAAATGTCAAAATCCAGAAGCAATAATTACCCCCGAACTATCCTTGATTTGCGTTATAGATACACCGTTCTCATCTGTATCTGTATGAAATTCAAGGTTAACAAGCCTAATCTCTTGAGGACTAACACCTCTCCCGAATCTTGCAATGGCAGCTAGCTCATACTCAGCTGTAATACCCAGCCAAAGTTCAAAATTACTTCTTTCGGAGTAAGTGTAGTATAAATTAATTATTTCACTAATAGCATCCTCATGATGTTCAGGGGCATGATAAAAGATATTTTCTACTTCAGCATCAGATACAGTAAACATGCCCGTTTCTAGTGCCTGCGAAAATGACTCAATTCCAGATGCAGATGAATAATAAGATTCGTCATGTTCATTACAAGCAGTCAGACCAATGAGCACCATAATTAAAATGCTTATCACCAAAAGTGCTGAGCGCAACGTCTTAATCAATACTCCACCCCCTCTTTTATTCGCTTTGTATATCGTCACACTCGCACTCTCGTTACAGAAGCGTTGGTATTAACAGTGTAACGATAAGTATGTCTTGTGCTACCGTTTCCAAGTGAAGCTACAAAAGTTGCATGCGCAATATTGTTGTTACGTGATACGCCTTCCACAGAGGTAGTATGCGGAGCACCGCCTCTAACTGCGTGTGTAACCCAAATTCGAGTAAATGCAGAAGAATTGAAATTAACTACTACATAATCAAGTTCCACTCGGTAAACACACTGCCCAACATGTCGGTCGCCAACATGATGGTCAAAAGTCCTTGTACCCGTTATAACTGACCTGCTTGTGGCCATCAAATATTCCTCTGCCGACAATAATGGCAACACTTCCATTGCTACAAAAGCACCATCTGAATCAACAAATGTTCTTACGATGTCTCCATCATGGTTTTCCTCTGTCACAGTCATACCTGTTGTATCAAAGATTTCCCCATTGAAAAGTACAACATAGCTACTACTATCGGGAATGATAGTCGATGTGGACGCCTGTACAACCAAGGCTGAACTAAGGACAAACACAGATACCAAAAGCAAGCTTACAATTCTCTTTAACATTTTATTTCCTCCCTTTGTAAATTCATGTTGTGCCTTTAATCATATGTACTCACAGTGATTATGCAGGCAACAAACACATGTTACCATTGCCATAATACTCCTGTCAATGATACTCATGTCAATTAAACAGCCGATGCGTTAAACAAAAAAACAGCCATCTGTGTAAATGCTATCACAGGTGGCTTTATTATTTCTTAGAACGGTTCAGAGAATTTGGAAAGGAAACCATCAGTTACTCTTTACGAGTATTTAGTGTTGACATAATTACTCATTTTGTGTATTATCAATGCAAGCGATCTGATCAGTCAGCTTCAAAATCAAACATTAAAAAGGAGGTTTTATGAGCAATCAAATGATTTCAGAAAGTCCAAGTGTAAACGGCAGGGTAGTCCAAGTCAGAAGGTTTGAGTGTCACCCAAACTCTCTTGATATTCGCTTGTTGCAAAATACAAGCGGAAACCTAGACCGCCCAGGAACAACTGCTTCATTTTTTGTAAATTCGGGTAACAGAAACACCACAAGGGTTATGACTGCAATACACTGGCGAAGAGGTGCAGCGGTTCATACTGGCGGAGGAAATAATTTTCTTGACGCTGGCGACCGTAATGGCTCCGCCGCAAGCTGTATGTACTCTGACCACCTCGAGCAAAATAGAATACATCCGCTCCAACCTAGGTTTGTAAACAGGGCCACTACTATAAGCAATTTGCCTATGCCTCAAAGCAATGTAGCATGGGCAATAGGGGGCATATCTTTACTGCTAAATGAAAACCATGCAAGCAACGCATCTATGAGGAACAGGTACCTCGGCCTAAACGGAGCCACGGCTTTTTACCCAGGAATGCGAGAGGCGTTTATCCCTGCCCTTACTACAGGGGCAGCCAGAACCTTTATTGGGTATAACCCTACAAGGGATACCCTTACTTTTGGTATAATCGCTCCGTCAGTAAATGCAAATAATAACACCCTCGCAAATAGTGGTATTACTTACCACGACATGTACACAGTCTTAAGAAATTTGGGATGTACCATGGGGCTCTCTTTAGACGGAGGAGGGAGCACACGATTCAGGGCCACAACAGGTAGTACTGTAAGTCCAGGGCAAAGAGATATAGTATGCCAACTAACGCATCCTGGATTAATGCTACAGTAATACAAGACAGCTCTCCTTAGGATTGACCAACCAAGAAGCAAAATGGGCATCTCCACTACGTAGTGGAAATGCCCATTTTACTTCTTGGCTATTACGTTATATATATGGCAATTAAAGCCTAACTACCAATACCGATAAATATATCATCTCTAAACAATTCATCATTCTCCATTAAGTGTATCACCGTCTGTCTAGGCAGTAGCAACATGAAAAGATTTTCTAATTCAGATAAAGACTCTATATTGTTCACGTAATATACATCACTCCAAATATCAATAAAAAATAAGTTTTGCGCACTTTTCAAATAATAAACGTCCAACGTTGTAGCATAACCCATATATGAAAACTCTGTAATATTGTTAAATTTCTGCAATGGACTAAGATGCACATATACCGTTCCCATATCTTGATAATGCAAGTAGCCTAAACAAATACCCAGGTGCCCGTCTATGTGATTGTTATTAGCTATTAACTGCAAGGCATTTCTATGGCGTATTTTTATGCTACGCAGGTTATTGATATATGGAATTGCACCAGCATCTTCGTATATATCAACGCATGGATGTATCCATATAAATTCAAGATAAGATAAATTGTCAGCAAAATAATCAAAAGAACGTATAGTGCTATTAGATATTGAAAGTGACCTTGTATCACTGTAGTGCTCCAAGAAAGCAAAATCATATACATATAAGTCGTACAATTCAATCATTTCAAATTCATGAAAATTGAAAAATTCAAACTCATGCAAATCATATGATGATTCTTCATGCCCTATATACACATCTGCGTAATTAGCACATGAGGAAGCAAATATCATAAGTAATAAAATAACGACTACAATTTTGAATGCCATATGTTCACCTCACGGTTAAGTTTGATGGTCTGTATACTTGCTCATGACTATGGGTACGCAACTACATCATGAAGTGCTTCATGATGCAGTCTACCATTAAACAATAATAAAGCCACCTGTGAAATGTTATCACAGGTGGCTTTATTATTTCTTAAAACGGTTCTGAGGGTTTTTAATGCTAATCAGGTGGTTTGGTTGACATGATACGTAAGTATTATGCGATTCCTCACCATAGAGAATAACAATAATAATATAAATTATTCGATATGCGGTTTTCAGCTTGACAAAATACACATATAATGTAATGTGCGTTTAAATCATTTATCTGGCCATTATGCTTATATCGGCCCTCTCCATATAGGACATATCGACATTGCATCAATTCGGCCATCCACAAATGTAAAATAAATTTGCACTACAAAAATATCAGATGTTTCCTGGTCATGCCACATAACAAAAGTTTCTATAACGACGTGACTAGCATTCTGCTCAACCAGTGTATGCGTTGCAGTTTCCCAATTCATATAAACAGAGCTAATCCGTACCTCGTGAGAATAAAGAGTATTATTATATTCGGCAAAGGGAGCAGTTGGGGAAAACCCTCCTGGTAAATTAGCATCAATCCATACACCAGTATAATACTGTGATAAGTAATTTTTTATATCATTGATGTTATGAAAGCCAGAGCTTGGCATTAGCTCTACATACAAATTTGAATACATAGGCATACTTTCACCATCAACATTCAACCAATACCCCATGTGGTAATATGAAAATCTTCCCCTTACATGCCACCAATCTTCCCAGAAAGCACCCGCATTAATTATTATTTGCCCCAAATCGTCTATACACCATATTTGCGTGATTTCTACCTGTACTACAGTTTCTTCACCTGTATATTCATGCGTATTACTACATGCAGAAACAAAAGCCACTGTGGCCAGTAATATCACGATTGCTTTACATATCTTACCCAATTACCTCACCTGTTTCTTGGTCTACTTTTACTAGCTCGTAACCGTTCATACGGGCTTCCTTTTGCATGTTTCTTCGACTAGATATGTACTTGTCAAAGAAGAATGTATTGCTGTTTGCAATATCATGCTCTACTGTCATGCCTTCTGTTAGCAGGTAATCCATTAAAACGGCATACTCTATAATATTGTGCTCAATTATAAAGGCTTGAAGTTTTCGTTTTATCTCGTTGACTTCGGATTTTGTTAGCTCTACATAATCCAATATGTTAAATCCATTCAGGGTTTGAATGTCTTTCTCGTCATACTGGAATTTTTCTGGGTTGTCTTTATGGGTCAGATACCTGAAATAGCCCCTTATAGAGTTGAGTGGTATGGGTAAGGGCGCGTTAATGCTATCCGTTATTCTTTTTGCTACGGCACCCGTTGTAGTCCCACTCTCCCAATTCGCTATTACATGCCAATGGGGTTTTTTATCTTCTTCGGTTGGGTCTTTGTCGCTATCATGTAGTGGACTGATAGCGAAGCCTAGACCTGTTTTCTGTAGGATGTCCACCCAATTCTCTGGTGCACTTTCTGGGTATGCCACAAAGGCCCATGTTCTGGATTTGACTTTTTCGTTTTTCCAGCCTACTACTCGTCTATGTGCCTCAAGCCTACTTGTTTCAAGCTTTTCTATGGCCTGTTCATCTGTTTCTATCTTTAGCTGCTCTTCCAACTTTTTTGCCGCATACGCTTCTTTTCTGTTTTTTGACATAAAAATAACCTCCATGAATTGGGAGGCCACACTCTTGAAAAACTCTTTTATATGCATATAATATATGCATGGTGAGTATCAGAGGGCGGGTTCCTCGGTATTCGGCAAGTGGTCTGCAAACTACTTGTCCACGGCCATTGTAGGGAAATTCGACCCACCTGTCAAAGGGTGGGTTTTCTCTTTCCCGATTTTTTTACGAAATGAGTACATATTTCACAAGACGTATACTTTTTCATATAAGGTAATGTTGCGGCTACGCCTGTACTTTTTGTGCACTTTTGACATGGACTAACTACGGATTCATTTCCGAACAAAAACCTTATTAAATCCAGTGTTTATATGGGCTAGATGGTGTTTTAATTCGGAAATTTTTATTTCCGAATTTTTTCCACCTTTTAATTGCAGTTTAGCCCTTATATATTACGGGTTTGCGGCTGTTTTTGGTTGTAGTTTTGTTTGTAACTTTTTTTCCACCTTTTCTCCCCTCTAGCCGTTACAAATACTAGATTCTTGAAAAACTATTGTTGCTCTAATCCCTGTTCCCTGTTCCCCTATGGGGGGTGTCGTAGTACCCCCCATTTTGACGCCAATTTTTCTTCTTGTGAAAACCGCCAAAAACAAAAAATCAACTACATTTGTGTGTTCGTTTTTAATCGAACACAGTATAAATCTATCGGGTTTTATTTACAAGCTTTTTCGTTGCAATAAAAAACACTGGCGTGTACACGCCAGTGTAAATTACGGTGAGTATGGAATTTCTTTTTGCGAACGCCAGTCTTTGTGAATGTCTGCCTGATTGAGGTAGTCTTGACGTTTGTGTTCTCGGTGGTCTTGGTTGGCAGTTTGGGCTTGCTTGTAAGCTGTAAACGCCTGACGCCTCTCCAGAGCCTCGTATTTGGCCTCTAGCTCGCGTTTAAGGTGTTGGGTGAGGGATTGGGTAGGCTCGTCCATAGGATGGCCGTGGAGGGCCTCTAGGAGGGTCTGGACGCCTTCCAGGAACTCTTGTGACATTTGCACCTTCTTTGTAGGTGAATTATTTATCATCGTAATGTCCTTTACATGCAAGAATATCTATAGTTTGGAGCTTGCCTATACCTGATATTTTGAAAATTAACCTGTTTTTGCTGTCAATCTCTACGCTCCACCAGCCACTCAACTGATGCTTCAAAGGTTCGGGGCTACCGATGCATTTGTATCCGTTACGCTCTATATCTTTTATCAAACTATTGATTTTTTTTAGCGTCTTTTTATCTTGTCTCTGCCAATAGATATATTCTTCCCAGGCTCTTTCGTGCCATGCCTTAATCATCCGCGGACACCTCTATCAGTTCGTTTAACACTACGTTTGCACCTCTTTCCATTTCATCAGCTCGTAGGACTAGTTCAGCTTTGGTAAGTTGATAGTCTCCTGATGGGTAGAGGCTTCTCATGTCAATGTCGAAAGGTATCCTTCTTTCCCTTAGTGCTTGTTTGACGAAGACGTTAAATGCACTAGAAAATGTGAATCCTAGTTCTTCAAAAAATATTTCTGCCCTTTCTTTCAGTTCATCTTCCATTCGAATGTTGACTTGTGCCATAACAATCCTCCTAATGTTGTATAGTAATTGCTATTAATATACACCAATTGCTATCTTTTATCAACAGGTGAATGGTTTCCGACTACACATTTACAAGTGGTTCCCTGGTTACGATGTAGCGAAATTTGTGTGGTATGGGTACGTCGAAATGGTTACAGAGCAGTTCGGTTATAAGCCAGTTTAGGCTATGTCCATCTTCCATGTGGGCTTGGATACGGTCATCTAGTGCTGAGCCTTTATGTGTTCTGAACATGCGATTTGTGTATGCTTTCTTGTTGTATTTTTTTGTGTGCTTATCCATCGTACCTCCTGCTTATATACTGCTAACACAAAATTAAAGGTGGCGGTGCAAGTGGGTCACTATAGTCCACGGCGGTCAAGGGCGGTTTTTCCCTTGACGGCCTACGAGGTGCCAAGACCCTTGTTGGGGGGTTATGCGCAAGCGGTTTTCTTGTGCTTAACCCTTCGCTATAACGGGGGGATTTGGTTGCCTGGGCCGTTCGGTGAGGGGTTGGTGTGGTTTTGCTATTGGTAACACTAAAGATGGTGTTTTCGGTTTATGGATTTTGGTTCTGGTTTGTGGGGTGGTCGGTCGCGGCGGATGGGGTTGCTTGGTGGATTGTATGCCGTGACAAACCAAACAAAAATTACAGCCCCCGCCATACCTGGGTGGGGCCGAAAGAGTAGTGGTGCTGTGGGGCAACTGTTCGCAAAATGCCATACTTTTGCGAAAGCCGCGCGGCGCGGGCGTGGGCTAGAGAGTGGTGTATCGTGCGAGCGGTAGTTAGTGGGTGGTGAGGTGGTTTTCCCCGCCACCCGCTTACTATTCGCAAAAGTATATTTTGGGAATAGTTGCCCCACGGTACCACGGACGGAGGTACTAGCTTGGCGGGCGGGAGGTATGGCGGGCACTTTTGTAGTAGGGTACTACTTAGGGTACGTAGTGGTTCATTTTTTAATTTTTGTATTTATGAACGCTATAGCTTTGATGCTTTGTGTACCAGGCCAACTGAAATGCCAAGGTCTATCGCTATGGATTTATGGGATTTTCCTTCGTTTCTTAGGCTTTTCACCTTGGCTATAAGTTCATCGTTTAGCTTTGACTTACGTCCCGCACCTCTTTCGTTTTGGGTGGGCTTATTGGCTCTGTTTGGCAAATTACATTTAAGTTCATTTTTTAATTCTTGAATCATTGCGAACATTAGCTCATGATTCTCCAGCTCTTGTTTTAGCCTAATATTCTCACTCTTTAGCTGTTCAACTTGAGCTTGTAGGGGTTCAAATTTGCTATGATTGTATGATTTTTCAGATGGTTCATTATTTAATTTATGAATTTCATTTGATTTATGAACTTCATTCTTTTTCTTGCCTCTTGGATTCACGATTCCCAGTGCTTTAGCTTTCCTGGATGCCCAATTACGGTCATATCCATTGGCTTCGCTTATCTCTAAGAGTTCTTCAAAGGTGGAAATGTGGCTAAAATCTTGTATTGGCATGGCTTACGCTCCGTTCATTATTTGATTTGTGAATATCATACCATGCAACCACCTGAAATTCAATATTTAATTAATGAATAACCATTCAAACGCTGTATATACTGCATTATTAGGTTCATAAATTCATGATTAATTTATGAATCAGTACTTGGCGTTCATTAATTATTTTATGAACCATCAATTACCCATCGGTCATAAGGGCAATATATTTGTATAGTGTTGGCCGTGAAACTCCGCATAATTGTGCGTACTCACTTTTATTGATTTGGCCAGATTTGAACAGGGCGAATTTGTCCGCAACTTTGCCAGGCACATCTTTGGCTGATAGTTTTGGGCGGCCTAGTCTTACGCCTTTGGCTTTAGCGTGACGTAGGCCGCTATTGATTCGGTCTATGGTCATTTTA
>Ga0123355_10009506_pt1 | contig 14797 bp, 14 predicted proteins | sample TergutEmb28metaG_3_FD_89872 | JGI IMG/M metagenome (GOLD analysis project Ga0123355, IMG submission 89872) | Embiratermes neotenicus P1 segment gut microbial communities from Petit-Saut dam, French Guiana - Emb289 P1 | ecosystem: Host-associated > Arthropoda: Insects > Digestive system > Gut ...
TGAAATGATAATTCTTCATGAATCTGAGGAAATTGAGTTAGGGGATGATTACTCATTTTCTTTGTATCCTGATGATTTCTGCTTATGGGAATACTTAGTTTCTGTTCATGGTGCAGAACGAATGTATAATCAAAGCAGGTCGTTAGACATTCTTCAAGATTTGCGTGAGTCTTTCCCACATATTAGAGCGGGACGCATTAGTTATCCTCCATTTTATGGTGGTTCTTACCTTGATGATAACGGGAATTTAGTTATCCTCGTAGTTAGTTCAAATTTGTGGCATTCTGATATTATGAACAATCGTTTAGCTGTAGAGTTGCATGAACTAAGTGAAGAGAAAATCGTTCTTTTCAGAAGTGAAGTCTATGACTCTCCAATAATCACTTTCAGGGAATCTCGTGGTTCTCTGAGGACACTTAGAAGAGAGGAGTAATAATACCCGAACAGATAGCAAAAGTCACAAACTACTAACTAACCTCTAAGCAAACCTAAGGAGCAACCCCAAAAAGTCTTCGATTCATTTCGGAGGCTTTTATATTGAGAAAAAAATCGGGTGGAAGGCTACCCATTAGTTGAGTAGCCGACCTCCCATACCACCGTGCGAAGGGTGTAGTTTTTACACCCTTCGAGCAGTCAGAATATAATGACTTTCACTTCACCGTAGCCTTAACGGAATGCCAAGCTCCGCGCATAGGTTGCGACAACGTTCAACAGCTTCTTTATCCAAGGCATGTTCAACTATTGATAATGTAACTTCCTTGATTTTGCCCTTACAGCTTTTAGCAAACTCAATAATGGCATTAAATGAATCTTCAAATTCGGGGCGGCATATAGAATTATAAGTTTCTGAATCAGGCGCGTTAAGGCTAATGGATACATGGTCAATACATTTTGCCAAAAGCTTGGCTGTACTATTTCCGCCAGACATGTTCTCTTTATTAATCAAATCGCTTAGGCCATTGGTATTAAGACGAATGGGCAATGTTGTTTTATCTTTGATGTACTGGGCGGTACTAAGTAGTATGTCAAGCCTTTCGCAAGGCTCACCATAACCACAAAATACAACTTCTGTATAGCGGGCGTAATCAACTGCCTCCAACGCCTCTTTAATCTCATCAAAAGAAGGCTCACGGCCAAGCCATAGGCTTTGGCCGCTGTTTACTCCTTCAGCATCCCTACGTAGGCAAAAAACACAATCGCAAGGACAACGGTTGGTGATATTCAAATACAAAGCATCTCCGAAATCGTAAGCGATGGTCATGCTGTGTTTTTCCCCCTTGTAAGTCTCTCTTCCAGAATTGCCTTTTCTTCTGTTAACTTGCTGATTTCATTAACAGCAATCTGCCAATTGTGTCGCTCGTTTTCCAAACCAGCAATTCGCATGGCCTGTTTTTTGTTTTCCGCTTCCAGCCCCGAATAACCCTTGATTTGTGCTTCCAATCCAGTAATATAAGCGTCGGAAGGTTTGTTTTGCAGTTCGTCCTGAAGGCTTTCCATACGTTTGCGTAAGTATTCCACATCTGTAACCAGTTCTTTTTTGCTTTTGCCATTTTCAGACAAAACTTCTTCTCTGTAGTTCTCACACTCTTGGATGTAGGTCTTGAGTTTTTCTTCCATAAGTCTGATTTGCTGGTCTTTGGCATCTATTAAAATTGCCATTTCTTTGCGGTGGAATTCTATTTCGTTTTCCATCAGGTTTTTGAAGTCTTCTTGCTCCTCATTGAAAAGCTTTTCTTTTAAGGCTATGCCGCGTTTTTCTACTTCCAGAGTGCTAGATAAATCTTCTACCTCTTGTTTGCGTTGTTCATATTCTGTATTAAGCTCAGCTAGCTCCTCAACACGCTTATAGTTAGTGTCAATTTGCCTGTCCAAATCGTCTTGGATTTGTTTTAACTTTTCGTTGCGATAATTTTCCATATAAGCGTCAGCTTCCTGCATTTTCTCAAGCTTTAGCTTTGCTACTTCGTCTAGGCAATTGATTTTTTCCTTCTCAACTTCGGCCATTTTTTCGCTACGGATTTGTGAAATTTCGGAATCCAAATTAGCCCGCTCTTTGGTAAGTTCCATTATTTCCGCCTGAAGACCCTTTGTTTTGGCTTGCAAATTGGCTTCGGCAATTTCTATGGATTTTTGGGACTTTTGTTCTGATTCAATGGCCTGCTGTAATTTGCTCTCACATAAAGCGTTTACCTGGTTCATTTTTTCTGTTGAAGTTTTTTCAAGTTCTACCTGTCGCTCAAGCAAAGCAGATTTTAGCAAAGATTCGTTTTCGCTTTTAAGGCTATTGGACTCAGTAATAAGGTTTTCCACCTCGCGGCTCACGGATTGACGCTTAATTTTTAATTGCTCCAGCTCGCGTTCTGCCTCGTCTATAGCTTTGCGGCATGTGGCCAGTTTGCCATCGCGCATATTTTCCAACGAATCGACTTTTTCAAAGTAGGTGCGTTCCAATTCGTCCATTCGCTCTTGGCGTAGTTCTTCTATCTCATTTAGACGTTGCATTTTTAGTTTATCAACTTCCGCTAACATTTGACAGCGTTTTTGTTCTACTTCAACAGCACATTCGGATTTTGCCTGTTCGGTTTCGGTTAGAAGATGTTCGGCTTCTTCTATAGCTTTGCGGCATGAGGCAACTTTTTCTTCGCGCATAATTTCTAGCTCGTTTACTTTTTTAAGGTAATCACGCTCTAGTTCATTCATTTTCTCTTTGCGCTGGTTTTCTATTTCTGTTAGTTGACTCATTTTTAGCTCATCGACTTCTTTAAGCATTTGGTTAAGTTTTAGCTCCGCGTTGGTGGTATTTTCGGTTATTATCCGTTCGTTTTCTGCTAGAAAACGTTCACGGTCTATTTTCAGTTGCTCTAACCGATGCTCGGTTTCTTCAATTTGCTTATGGCAAGCATCCAATTTTTCATTACGCATTTTTTCTAATGCGTTGGATTTTTCAAAATATGAACGTTCTAGTTCATCCATTCTTTCCTGACGCAAATCTTCTATTTCTCTAAGGCGTTGCACTTTTAGTTCATCGACTTCTTTAAGCATCTGGTTACGACGCTGTTCAATATCGGTAGAATGCTCAGCTTTTATACGTTCGGTTTCGGCCAAAATACGTTCACGTTTTTGTTCATGTTCGCCACGTAAAACTTCCATTTGTTGTGTTGCTTCTTCTTTTTGAAGGACTAGTGCTTGTTCACCTTTGGTTTTTTCTGTTTCAGTTTCGGCTTTAATCCGCTCAATTTCGTGTTGCATGGACTGCTTTTGTTGCTTTAATGCCTCCAACGCTTGCAAAACCTTATCTTGCGCTTGTCTAGTTTCGTTAATTTTTTCTTGGCACTGTTTATCAATTCCCGCCAAACGTTCCTTGCGCAAATTATCTAAATCCTCCAAGGATTGAATTGCTTTAGCATGTTGTTTTCTGTCTTCTTCCAGTCTTTCTTGACATTGTTGGTCAATTCCAGCCAAACGTTCTGTACACAATTGATTAATTTCTTGGAGTTTATCTGCTTTGAACCGTTCAAGCTCCACTTCCTCTTCGGCCTTGGCAGAGTCAAATTTACTATGAAGAATGCTGATTTCATTGATTAGGCTATTTTTCTTGGACTCGCCTTCGGATAGCTCCGCTTCAAGATTCGCTTTGTCCGCATTGATTTTGCGCAATGTTGTGGCTTTGTAATTGTCCAATTCTTCATTAATTGACTGTCTTTCTTCTTCCAGCTTTACTAATGCATTGGCACGCATTTCTTCCAAAACTTTGGTTTCTTCAACCTTTTGTTTTTCAAATTTCACCATATTTTCTGCTTTTGCTTTGTCGTACTCATATTGAAGTAGTTCTATATCACCTTCAAGTGATTGCTTTTGCAATTGAAGGTTGTTAATGTCTTGCTCGCGATCGCGCTCAGCTTCTGCTAGTTCTTCCATGCGCTTTGCTTTTTCTTCTTTTAGGCCACTTAGAATAGTGTCTCTTTTTTCTTCGGCCTCTGCTAGCAATTGTTCTTTTTTTACTTCTAATTCGGCAAGCTGAGTAGCTCTGTAACGCGCCATTTCAGCTTCCAACTTTTCCAATTCAAATTGGCGTTGTTGGTCTAGGGATTCGACTTCAATTTCTTTTTCTTTCCTTTGGCGTTCTAGTTCGGCCACTTTTTGGCTGTGTACTAGATTAAGTTCTTTGAGTTCTGCATTGCGTTCGGCACGTTGTTGTGTCATAAAAGTGTCTTTTTCCTCACGCAAACGGCCATAATCACTTTCTTTTTTGCCTTTAAGTCCCGATAATTCTTCTTGAAGGGAAGCGATTTCTTTTTCCAGACTGGATTTTGTTTCGGCCAATGAACCGATATCTTCTCGCAAAGTACCAGTAATGGATTCCCCCTCAGATGTTTTTTCAGCATGAATCTGATCGATTTCCTCACCCAAATTGGAAATTGTTTGGGTGCGTTCAACACGTAGTTGTTCAAGTTCGGCTTTAGCGTCAGCAATCTCCTTTTCCAATACGGATTTATGTTGTTCCAAATGGGGATAAGCATCATCCACAAGAAGACGCTCACGCTCCTGTAGTGCTTTTTCACGCTTCTCCAAATCGGCTTTTAATTGTTTCAAATCATCCGTTTGCTGGCTAATCTGTTTGGCACGTTCCTCCATTATTTGAGCCATTGTTGGCACGGCAAAAACCCCTTTCTTTTTTTGAGTTTGATTAGAGCTTGTTTAGAGCATATCTATAGTATGGTTTCAGTTATAGTTCTTATGGGCGGTGCCGTGCTTGGACGACAAACGGCCTCAAAGCTGTGCAATGTGTATACTGTGGCAAGCACACGGTCATCTGCAATATGAGACTTACCTAAGTTTATTTTCGCAGTTTCATGAAAAAACAGTAAAGCATCATAAAACTGGTTTTTGCCTGGCACGCGAAAGATATATGCCTGTTTATACTCTCTATTGACTGTATAGTTTTTTAGCTTGCCATCTGGATTAAGAAGCCCTTTTTCGGCCAAGGAATCTACCACTCGCGCAATATCGAATCCCAAAATATTTGATATAGCTGATTGGCTATGACCTTTTTTTAGAAATTGCAAAGTAGTGGATTCAACAGTATCCAATTCAGGTAGAATTGCAACAGGTGCAATAACCGCATAAGCGGTTAGTGTAGTGTCTTTCATAAATTGCCCCTTCATAATAAGAAAACATTTTTACTGGAAATGCGATGCATTACACATTCGCGCCGAATAAAGCAACCCGCTTCTGTCCATCTTTTTGCTGTTGAAGCCAAGCCGCTTGCAGAAAAAGAAGGAACAAGTCACGATTTTGACTACCCAGCAATATGATTTTTTTTGCTGTAGCAATAGTTTCTGTTATTTCTGGTTCGCAGGTATCCATATCTATTACAGCTATGCCCTTGTGGACAAATGGGCGATTGATATTGGTTGGATTTGTATATTTGTCCAATATTGTAGGGTTGATTTTTTTAATGTAATCATTGAGTATAGCGTTTTTTTGATTGCTGGCCTGCTTTGTATAAGCAGATAGCTCCTGTATTGATTCGTTTAGTGATGTTGTTATTTTGTGCCGTTGTGTCCCCGATATATACACATCTTTTGAGGGCGTTAGAGCGATTAGAAGTTTATTTCTAATTGCTGTTAATTGTTCAAGCCATTTACTTGAATCGTCTGATGAACCGTTAGAACCATTAGAACTATCATAACTGTTGGCCAGAGTCTTTAATTCGGATAAATATCCAGGCGGGCATTTGTCATAGCTCGAAAGCCGTACAATGGCTTCGTTTATTACTGTTGTGCCATTGTCTTCATATGCAGTTATATTTTGTGGCAAGGCATATAAGCTACGCAATATTCGTTGTAAAGTCATATCGCTGGTTTTGGGGCTTAACCGCAACTCATCCATGGATTCATTTATTTTTGTGAGTAACCCTTTTGACAGCAGTGGAAGTGCTTCCATATAAAATATTTCTAATTCTTCCAAGGCTACTGTACGGGTGAATGCAGAATTTTCAAAGCGTTTACTAAGAGTTGCCGCTAAATCTAAAACCCTAGTATCCGTGTGAATTTTTTTGGAAAGGCGTTTTTTATATTCTTCAATTGTGAATGTTTTTCCCTGTGTCACGCCTATAAGCCGCTGCACAATTTGGGCAAAAATCCTTGATAATTCACGCCCATTAATCACAAATATATCTGGCGTTAGCAATGCGTCTTCTATGATTTTCCCAATATCAGATTCATCGGCATTTCGGTAAATAGTTAGCCAATCCAATTCATGTTCAGCACCATTAAATAGCAAGGTAGGCAGATGGGGAAGGGTACATCGTTTGCTTAGTAGTTTTCCATAAGGAACCAATGTTTGAAGCCATTTTTGAGAATCTGCTCCTTTTTTCACTGTTCCAGGAAAGATGGTGATACAAAGAAACGACTTGCTGTTAAGAAAAGTGCGGACAGTGAAGAACATAGGCACTTTATAAGTTAACAGGGTATCAACGAGCAGTACATCTTCTGGTTCCTGTAAAAATGCTCTAAGAACTGTAAGGCCAGCATCAGCAGGTGGGCTGTGATTGATACTCATCTCTAGTGCGTAAGTGAAATTTTCCCATTTCATGACATCACCAAATCAATGTAGCGTTTTATTTTGCCGCTTTCTTTGAATTCGTTAACATTATTTCCATCATTGCCTTTTCCACCTTTTTCGTCATATAGCAGGAATGAAATGCTTAAGGTATTATCGAATGGTAATGGGACTACATGTTTTTCGCCGGATTGAAACACGTTATCTTCAATAAAAAACGGTTTACTCATATGGTTGACAAAAACCATTTCTAGTTTTTTGCTGGCGGCATTTACTTGCAAATGGCACTCTATACGCGGTTCGGGTGGTGTTAGCAGACGAGTGTTTTCGGTGTGATAATTCCAAAAGAACTGCCGTCCTGTACCTATCTCCAGCACTTTGACTCCTTGCTCAGATTTACGGCCGTTGACTTTATCAAATTTATCATATATGCGTGCCTTAATCATTTTAGGAGCCGGTGTTTGGCAAGAAGGACAGACCGTCAATTCATAATCAAATCCGGCTTGACAACTTTTACAGGTAAGCAAACAATCAGCCTGTTTTATTAGGTTTTGATGTATTTCTAATATCCTGGGACGTTGGGTGGGCGTATCGGACATGGCATGTTCAAGCAGAGAATCAAGTTCTTCACTTATAGCAAAACCATCAAGCATATCTCGCGCTAAGGCGGCAAAAACATAAGAATCACTTAATATGGTGCCGCCACTCCCTGCTTTGGCTTCAGGTGAAATATACGGGTCGCTATCTAGTTCTTGGGCAAACTGCATTGCATGACCCATTTTAACCGAATATAGCAGACAAATTTCTGGAAGGGAAGGAGATACAAAAATCCGTGTAGGGGATATACTGCCATACATGGCGGGCATGTAGTGAAGTTGTATTAGTATTTTAGCCAATTCGGAAAGCAGTAGCAGACGCCGTTTTAACCCTCCAGATTCCAAAATATTCAAAGGAATATAACTCTCTGGTACAGCAATGGTATAGCCTATTGATGGTGCCTGTAAATAACTTATGGGTAAAGCTATATTTTTAATACTTGATAAAGGCAAGATTTTCACATCATCATAACATTGGCGGTCTGTATCGCGGCCTTGCGAGGTTCTAAGGATAATACCCTTATTTTGGGTGTTATATAGAATGCCTTGACCATCTTCTGCAATTTTTTCGACAAGATGGTGGAGACTGTTGCTTTCATCTTGTATTGGTTCCATCTGCATAATACTACTCGCTCCTTTCTACTAATAAATTTGATGATAAATCTGCTTCATCTGTTTTATTTGCTAATTTTGGCGCGGAAACGTTTGACGAATTGTTTGACAAATTCGGTAAATCGGATAAAGTATGCACTAAAAATCCAGCCATATTTTCTGCATCAAATGCAGAAAATAAATTACTTCCGGCAAACTGTGTAAGCATATCCAAATCAGCATCGTACCCAATGTTTATTGCAAATCTAGCTGTTGGTTCTGATTCTTTAATAAGGGGGACATTGTTATCATAAATACCATCAGAAATCAGCACCATAGAATCAGGCTTGATTGATTCGACAAGAGCCATGGTTTCCTGAAATGCACTTTTGCCTCTAGCTTCATATTCAGATAGGGATATTTCGCTAGCTGTAGCAAAAGGTTGCAAAACTGGAATATCTCCAAAAGTAATAATCCCTACTGGTAAATCAGGCAGTTTATTTTTTATACCAGCTAGTAAGTCAGTAACAGCCTGTTGCATGATTGTGATTTTTTCGCCGTACATGGAGCCGCTGGTATCCAGCAATAGTAATACGGACATAGTTTAATACCTCCTTGTCTGGCATATTTTTCTACAGATCCTTTTTTTGTAGATTCTATTCGCCCTCCACCTGTACACAAAAATTCATTGCCTTATTGTGCCCGTTTGTATGTGATACTGTCAAGCCATTTTTATGATATTTGCAGTATCTTTATGTTTGCAACGTCTTTGTGCTGTAAAGCAAAAGGATTTCTGGTATACTGTCAACTGGACGCTTGCATAGGTTCGCTTCAGATTTTGAATACAATTTTAAGGAGACAGATGTGTGAAAACCCAAAAATGGAGAGCGGCTATTGTTGGTTGCGGGAATATTGCCCCTATGCACATGCAATCCCTGCAAATGATAGGGGTTCCTTTGGTTGCAGTATGTGACAAGGAGGCACATGTTATTAAGCAATTCGATTGCCCGGGGCAGTTTGTCAGTTACAGCGAAATGCTGGAATCTGGCGGTTTTGATGTGCTACATATTTGTTTGCCACATTATTTGCACGCGCCTGTGGCATTGGAGGCAATTGCTCATGGTGTTCATGTGTTATGTGAAAAACCCATGGCAACAAATGTTTCGGATGCTCAAAAGATGTTAGCCGCCGCAGAATCTAAAGGTGTACATTTGGGCATTATTTTTCAGAATCGGTATAACCCTGGTACAGTGCTAGTAAAAGAAGCACTTGATTCTGGTGTGCTTGGGAAGATATTGGGCGGTTGGCTACGGGTAACATGGAACCGCGGCGGCGATTATTACGCTAAAAGCGAATGGCGTGGAAAATGGGCAACAGAAGGCGGCGGCGCGTTAATCAATCAATCTATTCATGCTTTTGACCTAATGAATACCTTTTTTGGGCAAATGCCGGATTATGTGGAGGCAAATATTGCAAACCGTGCGCATCCAGAGATTGAAGTAGAAGATGTAGCTGAAGGAATTGTTTGTTACGGCAAAGTAAAAATTACATTCTATGCAAATACAATTCACCCTTATGATGCACCTGTTGAGTTAGAATTATTTTGTGAAAACGGTACGGCTAATATTACAGGAAGTTCCGCCCGTATCCAGTACAACAATGGACGTACAGAATTTGCTGATGAAACAGAAGATTCCAAATTTGCAGAAATGAAAACATACTGGGGACGTAGCCACGTTCGTCAGATACAAAGCTTTTATGAATCCCTATCAGAAGGTATAAAACCGTCTATTTGCGGAGCTGAAGGGCTTAAAGTACAAAGACTTATTAATGGGATATATGAATCATCTAAAACTGGGGGAAGGATTGATTTTTAATGTGGATTGTATACGCATTGTTAGCCGCAGTATTTGCGGCCGCCACGTCAATTTTGGCGAAAATTGGACTAGAAGGAGTTAATGCTAATTTAGGTACTGCCATACGTACAGTGGTAGTATTGCTAATGGCATGGGGTATTGTATTTTTTACAGGAGTGTATAGATCACTTCCAGATGTTTCTCAGCGGTCGTGGTTGTTTCTGGTGCTTTCGGGCTTGGCTACAGGCGCGTCTTGGTTATTTTTTTTCCGCGCATTGCAAGTTGGGCAAGCTTCGCGGGTGGTGCCTATTGATAAACTTAGTGTGGTTATTACCATGATATTAGCCTTTGCTTTTTTGGGCGAAACTGTGGACGCAAAGGCTATTGTTGGTGGACTACTGATTACGGCTGGAACAATTGTTTTGGTGTTATAGAGGTCAAAAGGGGCATTTGGGAAAACTACCAAAATGCCCCTTTCCATAATCGTATATGAATGAGTTTGTGTGAGGGCAACTACGATGGTTATTAAAATTCTTCTCGTTGAAGATGATGTGCATATATTAAATTCGGTTAAGACCTTTCTGGAAGCTGAAGGTTATTTTGTTGATGCCTGTGAACATGGAGATTTAGCATTGGAAAAAATATATGAAAATAGCTATCATTTGGCTATTCTTGATATTATGCTACCGGGTGCTGATGGACATACAATTTTGAAGGAATTACGCAACCTAAACAATACCCCTGTGTTGATGTTATCAGCATTGGCTGATGACGGTAATCAAATTATTTCTTTCGACAACGAGGCAGATGATTATGTTACAAAACCTTTCAAAATTCAGTTGCTATTAAAACGAGTGGAAGCCCTATTGCGTAGAAGTGGTGCATTATCAAAAGAGATTCATTTTGGCGGTATCACTTTGTACCCGGAAGATTTTAAGGCAGTATATGACGGAAATGAAATCCCCGTAACTCTTAAAGAATTTGAATTATTGCACTTGCTCGTCCAAAATAAAAACCGTACCATGAGCCACGAACTTATAATGTCTCGTGTCTATGGACATGATTTTGATAGGCTTGGCAATACGATTCAAGCGCATATAAAAAATCTTAGGGCGAAATTACCTGTAGATATAATTAAAACTGTGCGCGGAGTAGGTTACAGATTGGAAGATAATCAGTGATAAAGTTTGGAATTTTTCATAAAGTTTTTATCTATACAACAATATTTTTATTCGCGGTTATTGCTATCACCATTGGTTTGTTCTATCAACAATTTGTAGCGTTCTATACTACTCAACAAACCCAACAGTTGCAGAGAAATTATCAAGTATTATATGATGAACTACTTAGAGCAAACAGAGATAGACAACAAATGATTGAAATAGCACAGCAATTTGCCGAGGGCAACCAAAGTTTTATTTTCCAAATAATAGATGAAGGGGAAAATATGTTATTTGTCACGCCTAATATAAACCAGCTGTCTGGGGAAGGCGGCACAAGAATACTACTTACATTTAATAACTATACGCTTATTGCTCAAAACCCTACCACACAAATAGGAGGCAGAGGTTTTTGGACAACAGCGGCTTTAGCGTTCTCAGCAATCATGATTATTGCTCTAATTGGAGCCGCTCTCTTTGCTAGACAAATGGTAAAGCCAATAAAAAATCTTGTAGCAGACACAAAAAAAATGGCTGACCTTCTGTCAATAGAACCACCAAAAAAGCGTGATGATGAAATTGGCGATTTATCTAAGGACGTTCACAATATGTATGGCAAACTAAAGGACATTATCGTAATATTGGAAGATGAAAACTTGAGAAGAAAGGAAATGGAAGAATCACAAAGATATTTTTTTTCAGCCGCTTCTCACGAACTAAAAACTCCAATCGCCGCCGCTCGTGTAATGATGGAAGGAATGATGGCGAATATTGGAGATTACAAAAATCATCCCAAATATTTGAACGAATGTATTAAATTAATGGATGAGCAAAGCAAAACTATATATGAAATTTTAGATATTGTAAATTTAGATGGCCATTTTGAACCACAACCAAGGCAAATTAATGTAAATAAAATACTGACAGAGCAACTTAAAACATATAAATCAATGTCTTCGGCAAGCGGTCAAAAAATAACTAACGATGTACTTGATAATTTGCATTGTTATGCTGACCCTCACTTGCTTAAAAAAGTATTGTCCAATGTATTAATTAACGCTATTCAAAACACTCCAAAAGATGGACATATTCACATTTTTATGGAAATTTCTAATGAGGGTATATTAGGATTTACAGAAAATACATTTGATGGCATAAGGTTATGTGTCCTGAATACAGGGCGTATAGACGAAGAACGTCTCCCACGTTTATTCGACCCATTTTTCCGAATGGATAAATCGCGAAGCCGTAAGAACGGACAAACCGGGTTGGGATTAACTATAGTGAAAAAAATGTTGGATTTAATGGGTATGGAATTTGGCCTTGAAAATACCGAAGATGGTGTACTATTTTGGATGGGTCTGCCTGTGATTGAAAATTCAAATCAGTAATTATCATTTGGGGGTTTTAGCATGAAAAAGCTTACAACATTAATTATACTATTGTTGCTATTAGCTGGTTGTGGTAGTGATGAATCGTTGTATTATGCAACATTAGAGATTGTACCTGTGTCACCAATACCAGAACCGATATCAACAACTGCACCTATACCACCAACTCCAGAACCGATACCAACAGTTACGCCTGTATCGCCAACTCCAGAACCAATACCAACAGTTACGCTTACGCCAACACCAATACGGACACCCGCACCTATCCGCACACCATTTCCAATAGTCCCACCACCTGCGGAGTTTCCAGTGGTTTCATATACGGTAGTTGTCCCACCTACTTATAACATACTTACTGGTTTTGTTAATGGCTATGCAATAGCTATGTTTGGTGAAGTTGATTGGGATTGGGCACCCACATGGTGTCACTTTATGGCGGGTAAAATTAACACTTTGGGGGAAGTGGTAGTTCCTATAATTTATCGTAATGTAGGGATTTTTTCAGAGGGCTTGGCATGGGTAGAACGGCATGATGACTTATTTGGTTTTGTTGATACCACTGGTCAAGAGGTAATATACCCACAATTCACCCAAGTGACGAATTTTTCTGGTGGTGTAGCTTCTGTCGCAATCCAAAGGGGCAACAATCGGAGAAGCTGGGGGGTTATAGATACTCAAGGTAATGAAATTGTTCCTTTTGATAGTGGCCTTGAAATAGGGTCTTTCCAAAATGGGCGGGCTTTAATTAGACAGGGTATTATAGATAACACTGGTGAAATGGTTGCAGATATTGATATTCGTAATGTATGGTCGTCTTCTTTTTCGTATGAACGTCTTCGACTGCAAAGAGAGCAGAGATGGGGATTTATAGACACCTATGATGGCTCTGAAGTAATTCCATTTATATACTCTTTTGCTTTTGAGTTTTCTGAGGGATTGGCAATGGTTAATCAAGGGGGTTATAGTGGTTTTATAGATACAATTGGCAATGTGGTAGTACCAATAATTTATGAACGTGCAAGATGTTTTTCAGATGGTATGGCGGCAGTAGGTATTGAATTTTTGAGTGAAACAAATAATAGTATAGATCCATGGAGAAATGGATATTATTACCACATTCGGAAATGGGGCTTTATTGATAGCTCTGGGCGTGAAATAGTACCATTTATATATGATGAAGTAAATGATTTTTCTGAAGGGCTTGCAGGTGTGGCAATTTGGTGTACAGAATCAGAACGCCATAAATGGGGATTTATTGATAATACGGGTTATGAAGTTGTACCACCAACATTTTGCTGGGTTGGTTCATTTTCCGAGGGTTTTGCTGTGGTTAATACTGGTGCAGAACATATAAGTTGGGGTTGGGCAGATGGGCATCATAACCGCTTTTTTCTTTCCTTCGGTGGAACATTCAAGTTAATAGACAGATGGGGTAATATAGTTCTTATATTTGAGGATTTTGATGCTGTGGGTGGACGTGTATCCAATGGTATGTTGACCGTTGGTATTGATGAAGAGTTACGCTGGGCAAGTGCAATTCAAGACTATGTGCCTACAGGTGGAATATGGGGTTTTATCCAAATCCAAGTAGGATAGAGTGAGGGGTAGTGTACAAAATTCTATGGGAATTGACCATCACTTACCTAACTCTGCTATTCCTTTTGTATTTGGAACTTGGCTGAACATTTATCCTCCAGAGCATTTTCAAGAAGGAGTTGGTATTGCCCCAGATGTATGGGTTATCGGAGACTCATTAACAGCGGCACTAGCAATTGCAACTATGCAAAACTAATTTTTTCCATACAAAAAGGATACCCAATCATGAGGTATCTTTTTTATTTTTTATCACCATTTACGTTTACAGGGCTTGAAATTTTGCAAGCCCCAAAAGTATAAAATTCATTTTGCTGTACACTCTATATATTGCGTGGAAGACACGCGAATATGTAAGATAAAAAAGGAGCTTTCCACTATGTTGCACGCTAATTGCCAAGTATGCGGCGGTTCTATGTATTCGCCAGGGTATTTTGGCACTGACCTAGACGGAAGCCTTAATCCCGAATATTGTTCGGGATGTTATAGAGGCGGTCAATTTTACTCCCGTGACTGGAATGGCAGTCTCTCAGGCCAATCCATGCCCTGGGCAATGATGTTTTCAGGTGAAAACCTTACGGGAAGGGGTTATGGAGTATGATTAGCAAAGTACCCTTGTTTGAAACCAATGCAGTAACAGATAATACAGAAAAGAACCCTGAAACCGGTGCGCCCATACCTTCTGACATTGAGGTAGTGGCGGCTAAACGTTGGGTAGAAGAAAACGAATTATAAAAGATATTAAGGCTTCCCCAATATTGGTTTGAGGAAGCCTTCTTTTATATGGTATAATCCTGTCGATATAATAATCAAAAATTGCCGAAATGTTTGAAAAAACTTTTATTAATATTTTTTGATTACAGGCTCTCAAAAAAGAATAAGCAGATATACTACTTGAAGGAACAAATTGAAAAGACCACATTAGGGAACGTAAGGAAATAAAGTTGCAATATTGCGCAGGATTTTTGTCCGAGAACAAGGAGGCAAAAACCGCGCGCACCCATAGGTGCGTAAGGCTTTTTGCCGACGCAGTTATCGGGCAAAAA
>Ga0123355_10009507_pt1 | contig 14797 bp, 14 predicted proteins | sample TergutEmb28metaG_3_FD_89872 | JGI IMG/M metagenome (GOLD analysis project Ga0123355, IMG submission 89872) | Embiratermes neotenicus P1 segment gut microbial communities from Petit-Saut dam, French Guiana - Emb289 P1 | ecosystem: Host-associated > Arthropoda: Insects > Digestive system > Gut ...
AAGCGCAGTACCTCTCCAATACAGAGGCCGGTAAACGCCACTGGGGAAACAACCCCACTTTAACCCCCCCAAATGTGGGGGACATTACAATAACCACAGTACGCCCCCCCCCCCTCTTCCCCCCGTAAAACGAAAGAGTAGCTACATACAAAAATAGATACAATGGCTTCTTTATCTTGCCTAATGGCTAAATTTAATACACATGAAAAAATAACGAGATGTTTACAGCAGTGAATATCAAAACCATCATCTTCAGATATGTGTACTCTGGTGGCCAGGTGCCTAGCTTCGGACCTGAAGTCTCCACCCACAGAGCTGTAGGAGCAGTCCAAATAGGGACACTGCTATTTTATACAGGGCAGAGATGGTCAGGGACAGAGATGCAAACAGGCCAATGGAAACCACGGCCCCGAAAAGACCCTTCCTTCCCCTTTCTTTTGCTCCACTCCTAAGGCTATTTCCTTACATTTAAGCTTTTCCTCATCCCTCAACACCACTTTATAACTTTCGATCCCCACTAGAAAATGAGCTCTTTTGCAGAACCCATAATCCTCACTGGTCCAAATATAGCTCTCTCCCCGACCTCCCCTTTCCTACAACATGTCAAGAAGAAAATACATGGCGTCACATCCCAGAAGAACGTAACTTCAGTTTAATACTATCCCTCCATTTATTCTATGATCTCCACAGTTACTCGGTTCCACAATGCTTAGCTCACAGAATTCTGTTCTCAGTTTGTGGCAAGTATGTTCTATTTTCCCCATTCATGCCAAGTTCCTGCATTCAATAACTGCAACAATACAAATTACAATACCCTTTTTCGTGTCTTTTTCTTTAGCATATCTATACAAGAACTTTATACCTACGCTTTCCACAAGCCCAATTTCCACATGGACATCACAGCTGTTAAATAAAGTTGGTCTTCCAATAAATATAACAAAAATTAAGTTCATCTTGAGTCAAAGCAACGGGCCTTTAAGGCGTATTGGGGTCGACGACGTAAAGCTCCACGCATTCTTAATCTAGGTACTTACTCGTATCGCATTTTTTAATGTTTCCGCTTCCTGCCGTAGACTGTCCAACTCATTCATACTTGCTCAACACGCACGGGATCGGGCAGGAGCTGGAACACAAACGACTGCTGTTAATATAAGAACAGTAGCGACACAAAAACCATAACGCCGTGACTTCAAAATACTTAACTTCCCACTTTGCTATCGGTACAATTCTGGTAACATAAGCTCTTCTATACAAACGTATATGCTTTAAACTGGTACACTGTACAGGAGGTCCGCACGTTGAAAACGGTCTTACAATTTTCATACAATGAACGCGATATATTGCCCTGGAACTGGCCTCTTCCGTCATGACACATGACGTCAATGATAATAAACTTATCCTGCCATCTTATGATAAATATTTTCAGGTTTCAACCTTGAATTTTAAAGCTATCAAACACTGGGTCCTTTTAGCAAGAAGCCTTGCACGGTAGCGGTAAGATGGTACGGTGTCAAGACGCTCAAAAATGGCAGCCGGCAGAAGGCACACCAGACATCTTACCCCTTCCGCCGAATGCTTTTAAAAATTAAAAAGCAAAAGAATAACAAATGCAAGTCACCTTAAAACACTCTTCTACTCTGAACACAGAGCAGCGTAACAAGTTAAAAAAAAAAAATTCAACCTGTACGCAAACGTTCTGGGCGCTCATGCCCTGAATATTGCGCTTTGCGACAAGTAACAACTTATTATTACACTTAATTACTCGGACAGACATGAAAAACTCTCCGATATCTCTGTACACACCAAATGAAGGTACACTCAGGTCCGCCATTCCTGAATTTGCGATAACATTCCTCATACCTAAGGTTTACTTACGAAACAAACTTTCATGAAATAAAGTGAAATGCCAACTTGATGCAAGAAGGTCATTTTATTGATGTATTCTTAGCTCGACATGTTTCGGGTACATACGCCCATCATCAGGAGCTTTAGATGTTGAGTTGCAGCATATGGTTTTCTGCACCGAGTTTTTGGATGGGTGGTGGTGGTCTTGAGAGCCGCTGCGTAGGTCGTGTGAACGGTGCGGATGGTACCGGATCCGCAACGTACAGTACACACGACCTACGCAGCGGCCCTCAGGACCACCACCCATCTACAAACTCGGTGCAGAAAACCATACGCTGCAACTTAACATCTAGTGCTCCTGATGATGGGCGTATGCGCCCGAAACATGTCGAGCTAAAGAAACTTTAATAAATTACACTGTTGCATCAAGTTGGCATTTCACTTTATTTCATGATGAAGATGCACGGTCAAACAACCCTCAAACAAACTTTCAGTTTCAGCTTCATAGGAAACGCCCCGTCCCGAATGCACAGACCACACGGTTAGTCGTTCGGGGAGAAAATCGTTAGTTTACTGTCAGAATCGCACAGGACACACAAATGGTCACACCGAGTGGTCGGTCACCACTGCAGTAGCTACATTTGTTGCAAGCGTATATGACGACCACCTCAACAAATGAGGAAATGTAGGCACAACTTAACAGTTGTGGCGTGTTTGCTCACTTTATTCACTTCTATCGAAAACCGGGTTACGTGTGTGTTCTGTTGTTGTCTATGCAGAGTCATACTACTTTTGAACAACTCAATCGACAAATATCTATCGAGTTACGCTGGAGATACCAGAAAAAACGTAACGTCTTGAACAGTATGTTGCTGTTGTAAGCAAACTGGAACTTGGCGACAAATTGGCCACCCAATATTCATACAAATACATTTGCGTTTCTCCACTTTTTGCGTGCAGACAAACGCATATACCGACAATAGGCATTTTTTTTTGCAACTTTTCGTTATAAAATATGCGCCAAAACCAAAATGGTATGAGGCTGCACACAGCACGAAAAATGTATTTAGCTGCTACCTCCTACATTCGATTAAAAAAAAAACTTTTTAAGCCTTTTCAAATACACTAACTGTACAAGCACTTAAAATAGACCGTCCTTAAGCAAGTGGCAATCATGCAGCTTACCAACATAAAATCAATTGTCATGGACGCCAAGGGTGGATATGTCCTTCAGGAACGAGCTTAAACCTGTATACATCCTCACACCATACTACTCTAACACGTACATTATCAGGGGTGCACAAATCCCGGACGCCACAACACCATGGTAACCGAATTACGTTCGGTGCGAATAATATTCGTGATCCTCAGCACCGGAATTGCTTCATATCACCTTTCTGGTGCCTAGAATTTTGAGATTGCTCCTATACTTTTCAAAATGTGTGCACCCCTGTACTTTATCATTATCTTTCCATCTATGACTGCAACTTGTACTTGTGACTTGTATGTCTACACAAGACTGTGTCACGTTTCCAGCATATCTTCCTTCTTTTAATCGCCACATTTTAAGTTGGAAGTAAAAAGTGCGAGGCTTCTTATTATGTAATTTTCTCCAGTCCATATAGCCTTTTTCGGGCAGAAAATCCAAGTTATTATTTTGTTATCGAAGAGCCTCGATACTTACTGCAATAAAATCACGACTCGTTGCGCAATGTAAGATAATAAGAAGGTATTCATATTTAAGAACCAAGTCACGAAGCCATATGAGGAAGTGAAGGTATTGCTCCATGGACTCTTAAGCTTGCATCAGAAGCAGGTATATTGCAAGGAAAGATTCCGGTAACCAATGGATGGACCAAACAGCCGGTGTGGGCGTGGAGGGAAAAAACCCTCTGCCCCGCCCTGGAATCGAACCCTTATTCTCAGGCTGTACAGGCCATTAATTTGTCACTATACAGAGAAAGAGAGAGCTACCTCGCCACCCCCACCCCTCCCCCCGCGAAGAGTAACCTTTAATATGGACAAACGTGTGGTGTGTTTTGATAAAGTTTAGTACGGACGTGAAATCGCCCATAAGATAAACGGCATGACGCACCCGTTGCATTTATATGGGTATTTTCTCCCAGACTCCTATTTCTGAACTCAGGCAAAACGAGAAACACTGGAAATTTATTACACACTGTAAGCAAATGACGTCAGAAATGGACTGTGAACTAGACAAATAATTATTTTACTTGCGTAACAGCATCCCAAGTACGGAGTTTCTGCAGTCAATCACTGCATACCAAGCGAAACAAGTTAAGATATGTACGCATAACGTAACAACTGTGGCATGCTCCCTCGGCACAGTTTAGTCATGTCAAAAGCTGTAAAACTTCGGGAATGATGCACAAAATGCACACAGTCTGTGTCTCAGATTTCTCAACAATTCATTTTTTTCCAGGAACATATTTCGCTTCGATAAATATCTAGAGTTACGTTCCAAGATTCGGACAGGCGCGCATGCGGGTCTTCGCATAAAAAGTGTCCGCTGATGAAAGTTGAAATACATCTACAAATTTTGGTAGGACCACCGTAATAACAAATTTTATAAAAATCAGTTCAGCTGTATTGCAACGGAGACACGGTGAATTTAACAGGATTAATTTTGTAACGTGACGTTTAGAACGGGCCAAAACTGCGTCATTCAATGACGGAGACATTTTCATTACTTGCGATGTTGATCAACTACAGCAGTTACGTAGCACCGGTCAGCACTACCTACGTACCGCTGCGAAACATTTCCAATGCAATACAGCAACACCACACGAAAGTGTTAACAGACACTAAACTAGCTGGCAACAAACATAACAAACAACAGGAATCAGGTTCGTAAGATATCACTAGAGTAACACTAGAATACACCTTAAGTCATCCCATATTCTTTCAAAACAAGATTTGTCAGGGTGCGAAACCGGGTCTTTTACTCTTGACAGAAGCGCATACATAACACGCAGGTTAACAAGTAAAGTGTCCCCGTGCTTAAGCACCATGCCGTGACGATATATCGAGGAGTGGAGGTATAATTCCATCCACTAACCTCGGCAGTAGATGAAGCACAGTAATCAATTGCACGATCCAGCCGCTTTGGCCCCAGACAAACGTCTCCTATTCTCCCTGCGTAGGAGAATGCGTGTGCCATAGAACTGGCCCGTACGCCGTCCAAAAGAAAAAAATTCTCATCTCCACAGTTACACAGCTTTCAGCAATCACTATGTAGCAGCTACTGAATAAAAGGTGTTCAGGGAAATGTCGATGCACGAGGGATTAGATTATGGTCAATTTTGTGAGGTATTATTATTATTATTATTATTATTATTATTATTATCATCATCATCTCCTATACGTAGGCTATTTATACTTATATTCCTGAGACAAACTATGTCCCTAGGGAACACAGTGTTGCAGCAATTCTGTTGTTACTATTCATGGTGCTTATATCGTTAGTTCCAGTGTTGAATCAATTGTACTTTTACATTAGTACTTTCCGAAGTATTATTATTATTATTATTATTATTATTATTATTATTATTATTATTATGTAACGGAACAAGGACGCTGAATCACCGCGTTAAGATTTCGAATGAACTATTTTATTAATGCTTATGTTGGTTTACAATTGTGTCCATCCGCTGTGGACCTTGAAATGTCATTACGTCCTGTGCTAGTCTTGCATTCAAAAGTGCCCTACAGATGGATTTGTTTGTTTGTTTTTGGACACTGGGCCAGGGCCTCCTCATTCACAAGGTTTCTAGAACACACACGACGACGCACCACAGTCGGTAGGACTCCTCTGGACGAGTGACCAGCCCGTCGCAGAGACCTCTACCTGACAACACACAACACTCACAACAGACAAACATCCATGCCCCCCGGTAGGATTCGAACCCACAATATTATTAGGCGAGCGGCCGCAGACCTAAGCCTTATACCGCGCGGCCACTGGGACCGGCCTACTAGATGGGCACCAACTGCAAATTTGGTGTGCGAAATCGCTAGTTAGGAGGAAAAAAATATTTATCTGACTCAGATATTACCTTACTAGCTGTTATGTCTTTATTGCATCTTGTAAATAACTTACGATCTTCACCCCTGAACTCGTACTAGTCACCGTTCTGATGTCTTGTGTTGGGTTCTTTGTGCTGTGTTTTGTGTTTATGTGCAGCACTGTTCGTTTTGTAATTCGCTACTGACTGTTGAATCAGCACGTTAAAAGCACGAAGAACTGAGTAAAACAAAATCTAATAATAATAATAATAATAATAATAATAATACCTGGGAAATGAAAATACTAAGACATGGCGGATATGACCCATGCAGGAATTTGGCCAAGAGACGTCTTGAAATATTGCGCGAGGAGGCGGAAGATGCAACTGGTTACGAATCGAGTCCAATAACAGGCTTTGTTATAAGCGGTGTTGAACCTTCAGATCTACCTCTGGAAAGTTCATAACCAGCAGGCCCCACAAGGAAATAAGCTAAGAGGAGGATGGAACTGGTTCAGGATCGTGGCCGACGGTGAGGCGGGCTATGTTACTACTTTCAGTTTCAGCCCCCAGATGCACAAAACTAATCACGAAGGCTCTCCAGATTTCCGGAAACGCTTGCGAAACCGCGCGACCGAACGACCCCCGCACATTCCACCGCAATACATACGGTACGCCTTCCCTTCAGCTTCACCACTCATACACGTTCCGAATCAATGCCAGCTGCTTAGCACAGTTTCCATCCTACTGCGGAAACACTCCTTTCATTTAACAACAAATGGTATAAATAATGCCCTCTCTCACACACGACTGACAATACGCGAGGATTCACCTCCGCATCACCTAATGGGTAAGGTAACTCTACAATTATCGCCTTCACTATGTTACGACATACCGGCATTACGTACACAACCAAACCAATTAATCTATCAACTGAAGTAATGTGAATCTGACATACGATTTCACAGCTCACAAAGACATATTCATGATGACCACATGAACCGGGCGAAAGGTCGGTGACATAGCAAGTGTGGAGAAATGATAAATGCATTCACAGATCTAGTCTCACGCCTTCAGTAGAGAAAGCCACCTGAAAATCACAGCACAAGAACGTTAAAAAAACACACTCTGATGTCGAGAGCTTTATTCTGAATTCCACGTAAACACGGCACATGGGTAACAGACTGTAAACATCAGATTAAAAAGCATCCATCCCACCGTGGCACCACGACTTGTGCCTTGGCGCATACGATCTGATGTCAAAGGTAAGCAGACAAGAGGTGACAGCTTCCTTCACGTCGGCGTCTGATGCCAACAGCGTTCCGGCAACGTGATTTAAAGGGTCTAAAGGATGGAAATCAATGGGTGCGAGATAGGGACTGTATAAAGTGGTCTGAAACATCCCAACCGTAGGGCCTACCCAGTCACTAGTCTGTTTGGCGGTAAGAGGCGTACCGTCATCGCGCAAAATTATGACATGGCGCACTAACTCAGGCCTTTGGGACGAACTGCCTGCCGTAGCCTCTCAAGTGTACCACAATAACACCGAGCAATTCTGTGTTACCATGGTCAAGGAAATCAACAAAATGTACACTTTATGGTCACACAAAGCAGTTGGCACTATCTTCTGTACTGACGGCGTTACTAGGGGAGATGATGGGTCACGTCATGAAAGCTTTTAGAAATTCGCGTGTCGCGCGATTAACGTATGTTGCATCCCCTGCATCAACGCACTGCAAAAACTGCTCCCTTTGATAGGCGTCACGTGTCAGATGCATGAAAGTAAGCACATCACAATGAAACCTGCCATCCTCTGTGACGATCTTTGGCAGCCAGTGACTTCTCTGAATTCCACCTGGTCGTGGACAACACCGTGCACGGTAACCGGGGAAACACGTAGACCTCGGGCGATGCCAGTCAACGTAATGAATATGTCCTCTCTGATAAGGCTATCTGCATGACACACACTGCAATTTGCAGTGAACGTGCTCGGCTCTCACGATCGCTGATTGTCAACACCTGTCCTGGCTTCAGAAGAAGCAATGCACCATATCCGCACCATTTACCGAGACATGCGTGCCTCGTACACCCCCGCCAACTGGCGACGTATCCCCACCGGCGGGATACCTTCACACTCCAAAAGCGAATCACAATGCGTACTTCAACATTTGATGTTTCCAGGGAGCCTGCCATTTTTAAATTGATCGTACGGCGATACGACATGATTACCGCGTCATCTCATGGCTGAAGACACAGACGATCTATACAGTGTCCGTTACGTGGTCATATGGGCGGACGCATTCTTTTGCACGTCAAACATATTGTTCCCTTAATTTATTAAACATCTTGCAGTGCTATCATCCCTACTAAACCCGCCATGTTCTCTGTAAGTAGGCTAGGCATTGTGCAACCCGCGTGTCAGCAGTATGACAAAGGAACAACTGTTAGGGTGTACACATACTAAACATGGATTTACTGATCTAAACTAGGCCAGGGAGTTGCAGTTATGCGTTTCCTAGCTTATGTTTACTCAGCAATAAACCTCTTTAAATGCCTGTAGAATTGGAATATCGACGTCAGTATCGTTGCCCGTTGAAGACTTGCTGAGGACTCGCTGTCAGCCGTTTCTGTAATAGTTCTACAAGCCATAATGGCTTTTGTCATCACCGTCGTCGCTCTGCTGGCAACCTGTTACGAAGGTAGGGGTTTTACGTTGCATTAATATGGCTATGTTTGGTCATTAACAATCTGGACTCAGGCCGTATGGAAGAGATCTAAGAGACGGTACGACGAGGGACGAAAACTAGACAGTACGCAAGCCAATGACTCTTGTAACATGCTGTAATATATTTCGAGCATAGAGAAGTGCGAGTTCTACGGCTAGGTGACTGGAACCAGCTCCTTCCCAATCCCAAGCTGTCAAACCATCAGCCTTAGACCAATCGGTAGTTGCCCTTGGCAACGTTAATAGGAATTGAATCCCGAAGTCGGGCCTGTCCGAACTACATATGCCGACAATCTGAAGCCCAACTGCACTTCTTTGAACATGTGGAGGAAACACCAATGCGTACCTCAACGAAACAGCATAAGGCGTCCGTGTGTGAGGGTGGGGGAAGAAGTGGTGGAGCCAATGAAGAGATATCATAAAGACAGTGAACATATGAGACATAATCACGGTCTGGTGGTTAATTATAAAGTGACAAAACCATCCATTCTAAACGTATCACTGCAGCATTCCGGAGGGGGCTGTCAAGGAGGGAAAAGTAATTTCCAGTGAAACGCCCCTACCATCTACCAAAATACAGGGCGTCGTAACCCCGAAAGCAGAATATTCTTTGCGACCCTTGTTAACACAAACCTACTGTCTCTGCTTGCTTCTTCCAACAGGCGTCTCTTTGAATTGTGACCGGGGTTATATCGAATATTTAATCTTCAAGAAGGCAACCCTGCCGAAACGTAGGGAAATCCTCGTCCACCTGGGTATAATCCCGAAATCCGAGCCAACGTAGTTACTGTAAGTTAAGGCAAACGCTGTACCTGGGCGTAACAAGTACCTGCTACACCTGTTGACAGATGCGGTACATAACACAGAAGGGGCACTCAGTTGCACGCAGCCTTTCGAGTTATTGATCAGTTGTAGCGACCGCCCGACTGGCGAGACGATCCATGCTTCAAACCAACTTAACCTGAAATCAGTTATTTAACCCTCTCCACGTTAAGTACATCTCATTTATCCGCTGTGCCACCTGCAGTCCTGGTTTGTGTTGAGATCAGTGAAAGTCTTCGGCCACCTCCAAAACAATCTAAGCATTTTAAATAAAAAAGTACCGGTAGACGTTACTAAAGAATTATAAGAACACAAGCGAAAAGAACCGACATCACACTCTTTAGGGCTCGCAGCCCAGCAGTGTCCGCTGTAGAAAAGGGTGTCTGAAACTGGACCAAATTACTGGGCCCAATGTCAGTCGTCTTCCACCAAAGGTCAGTAGATTCGCACCAATGGGCTGGTGTACGGCCAGCATTTCCCCCTTTCTCATACACCGCAACATCCTGAATTTCCACTTTCAGGGGCCGTTATGGAAAACCACATCACTCTGATCATACTTAGTTTCAAATGAGGTCTCTTTTTAGTCTACTTTCCTTCCTCAAAAAGGCCTGTGTCCCATTGAAACTTCTGAAAAAGACGACGGATTTATGCAACGTGGTACAAACACTACGCCACTGACAGGCACCCGAACATCGCACTTTTCAACTTCCCACAATCAAAAACAGCACATGGCCGACAGGCGAACATGTGAGGGGTAAGGGACACTAAACTTTAGAGTAAAAGGTAAAAGTCGCCCTAAAACACGTCATGAAGGCCCAGGGGAGAGCAGGAATACAATTCTACTCTTTCTTTCACCTCGGCGCTAGATGCGGGTGGGTGGTGAATGGCACGGTTCGGCCGCATTACCCCCAGGAAAGCCCCCGTACCAACTGTGCAATAGTACTTAATGTATGGCAACAGCTCCAGAAAAATAGGTAGCATTTATTAACGGCATACTGTGGGAAAACGTAAAATAAGAACATGGCAGCGGCACGAAAACTGACTTTGGATTTTGTGGTGTAACTTACTATCCACTAAAGTTAAGCAAGTAAAATATGGTACGACAGCACATCATAACACACCCCTGGCCATCATGTATAAAGTATTGTTTTATGTCAGCAATTACAAACACGCAAACGGTGCCAATCTCGAACTCCTTAGCATAACCAATCCTAAGTAAGACGTCAAGAAGGAGTACGAAGAGGCGGAGGCGACATCGACGACGACGACGACGACGACGACGACGACGACGACAACAACAACAACAACAACAACAACAACAACAACAGATACGCAGGACTGAAACGCTATGCAGTAGCAAATTTGACTGAATGATTTTAATCCTAAATGCTCGTTTCTTCAGACTGTGGCTAAAACTCAACTGAAATTCGTCCAGCGATGAAGCAAATTTAATGAACCATCTGAAGCCAAAATTCATATCAGTAAAAAAATTCAGTTCTTAACCCACGACGAACACACTACACGTACCTCTCCAAAAGATGGTTAGAACAAAGATCGTTGTTACCACGTACACACATACACTGTATTTAAAAGGTTTACTGGCTTACGAACGTTGGACGCCATCTGCCTTGTCCCAGCAGACAAGAGACAGGGCAAGAAGTCACTGCCCGAATGATGCAGTTGCTCAAGCGGAAGACACGTGATTACGCAACTCCAACGCATTAAACCCCTGGAGCATGAAATTCGTCTAAACAACATACAACAATTCAGTTTCCTCTCGCCCTAAACACGCTGCGTATCCGCTACCAAGACCAATCGGTTAGTGTCGGAAACCTAAGATAATATAGGTGAACCGTATTTACATCGATCCTAAACGTGGGCGAGGATGCGAACTTGTTTTAGGCTGGTTCCGAACAGGATCCGATGCTGGGAATCAGTAAAAGCAAAACCGTCAGTTTCCATAAAGTGCGGGGCATTTCTTAACCACTTGAATAACCATCAGTTTCTCAAGGAGGAGCCTTCTATACGGATCCTTGAAAAGGCTGCAACGACCAGTTTTTGTGGCCTCCGCGATCACCCGATCACATTCATGCCGACTTCCGAACAGGTATATGAAGGGCATACGTCACACGAACTTACACAACATACACTCTGAGCTCTGTCGTTTCAACTGTAGAAGCAGCAACAAAGACGGCTCGAATATATCTGTGTACCACGCATTCTGGGCGTAATAGGGCTCAATTATACGCTCAAACCAACCGTAAGCAATTTCGGCAACTTTTGACATTTTACCTATATTAATATGCTGTTGTGTTGAAACCTGATAAATAATTTCGCTCCTGAAATACGTTATCTAAATTTCCTTCCTCCTGTTCTCGCCAGCAAAATGGATCCGGCCAGTGATTTGAAGAACTTTCTGGCTTGATTGTACCAGAAAGCGAGACTTACATTTATTGTACGTGGCCTGCACGACACCAATGCATTGATGTAACGCAAAAACCTATGGAACAACTGCTTACTGGTCGAATTTTAAAGTATTTACCCTTCATATCAAGGTCCTTATTGTGTGTACCACAAGTTGTGACGTTATGTATGTGTTCCCTGTTAGAACTAACTCCTAAATCCACGGAGCAGAGCCCTTCCTCAGAAGCTAACAGGTAGCAGCTAGTCAAGAAATGCCCCCCATTTTACGGAACCCGTATGTTCATTACCGCATTCACAAGTGCCCGCCACCTGTCACTATTCTAAGCCAGATCAATGCAGTCCATGCCTCCCAATCCCACTTCTGGACTATCCATTTTAATATTACCCTCCCATCCACGTCTGTCTTTCACGTGGTCTCCTTCCCTCAGGTTTCCCCACCCCAACTCTATGCACCTCTCCCGACCCCTATACGTGCCACATGCCCGCCCATTTCATTCCTCTTGATTTGATCACCCGAATGATATCTGGTGAGGGGTACAGAGCACAAAGGTTCTCATTATGTAGTTTCCTCCACTCCAGTGTCACCTCGTGCCTCTTGCTCCGTGTGATTCTCACAACAAATAGCAGTTGCCTACATGAACAGCAATAGTCGGTTACTCTTTGTAAAGGAGATGCAGCGTGTTTCCTACGAGGTTTGAAATTGTATTTAGTTAAGCAACAGGACTGACGTCTCTACGGGGTACCAGTCTCAACATCAATCTCCCTGCATCGGCCATAACCCGTTCTGAAAACTTCATTCAAGGGTCTGTGGTAAGTTCAATCATTACAATGCTCCAACCTCAATGGACCTATCAAATCCTCTTCCTCCGAAGATAAGTGAAGACGGTGAAGCAGCAACGCGCTATACAAACCCTTAAGTGAATTTATTAGCTTACAGTACAGCTGCTGAGCCATAAGCTATGCACATGGCTCAGGCTTCTTGCTCACAAGCCAGTGAAAACGGTCTACAGCCTCCGGGTTCTGCTGAAAGCATGGAATAGGATCACTAGCGAAACTATCAGCTTCGCAATGTGCAGCCTACACCGTGGTGTCGGTTCTGCAACGCACTGTACAAAAAGCCTCATCAACAGGGGGCATGTGAGATACACTGTACGGCTCTCAGAGCACCGGCTACGAAAAATGCCGTCTTTTGGGAATTGTTTAAACGTTTCGGAGAAACCTCACACTTCGGTCTTCACAGTTCTCTCCCAAAGAAAGACAACGGGTTACTCCCAAACAGACAATCTTCTTGGCTCACTGAACGGGATGGACTGAGCTCTGTACAGCTTCATTTCACAGTTACACTGTGACAACATCCCGCATGTGTGTCCGTTGACGTCAGAGAGATAAAAAGTCTTCGACAATGCTCGTCTCACGTACCTCTTCAGGCAGTGGACCTGCTCTACCGGACTCCATTTCTCCGCCCGATTGTAGACAGTTTGTACATTTTCGTCCCAGTATCAAACACAGTAAGAAGTAAACTACAAACGACAAATTAACGCGGAACCTTTTAGGACTACAGTTTATTTGCGATATATTCCTGTTACATTGTGGTGTGGCGATTAGCAGTTCTGCTTCCTTGTACCCGCAGACGTAGCAACAAAATGCAGAAGGTTGCAAGTGCTCCGTGAAACAATGATTCATCCGGTTACTTCCTTAACCCTTCTACGCATGATGGTTCACCTGGACCAGGGAACTTCAACTGCTAACATCTGTGAAACACTTGTGACTAAATATGAATTTTCGCAGAACTCCCACAAAGGACAAAAAAAATTGTACACAAATGAAACATACATATTAAAATTTATTCAACGAAAATATTTACGCACCTTCATGGAAAACAAAATTCTGTTACTTAAGTTTTAAGGTGAAAATAAACCCCGTGCCGATTACGCATGAAGATTGAGAGACAAATATGAAATTCAATTTAAAATATCAAAATTGCATTTACCAAATTCATCACAAAGGAAACGCAGTTTAAATGCCAATGGCCTAGATACTGTGAAATGAAGTTCCTATCCCTCAGAAAACAAAATCCCTCTCCTTTAAACAGGCAAAACAATTAATGCTGTTTGCCGAACAGTTGCGGGTTAATGTGTGTGTGTGTGTGTTTATATATATATATATATAATAAACTCACATTGTGAGACCGAAATGCACGGCTTTTTAACGTTCAAGGTACGCGGTACTCACAAATAAAACTGTTCTATAAAGATCTAAACCTGCAAACCATGTAGTTTAACCTCTGTTTCAGTCTTTGACCCAAGTGCCTATCGCGGCAAAACGGTGTGTACCAACCATGGGTCATGACCCAAAATTGGGTCGCGAAGCTATTCTGAGTGGATCGTGGAACAGTTTCACAAACCGACGTATTGCTGACTCAAACTACTTTATTTTAACGAGTGTATTAAAAGCAGTATTTTTCGTAAATGCTATCACTTGTAGCGACACTGTTGCAATGTCAGCTTCACCGTCACGTTACAAAGTAATGACCCAGACCACTGACTAACCATATCGTTACCAGCCTCTCAACGAAAATAAATGGCTCGGCCAAACAAAATTAGTGTTTTTTCATCGAAGTTATCGTATGGTTTGCTAAATGTTCTCAATTTAAGGAATGCCACAAAAAAGGCAAAAAATTCAAATTTCAAAGATCACGCAGACTAATACTTGACGCAACAGCCATATGGGGGGTCACAGTACTAAACTCAGGCTCATGCAGAAGAATGTAAATGCACATACGTGTGTCTTCATTAAAATATCACATTCCTTACACCGATTCATGTTTTTAACTTTACTTACTTACTTACTTACTTACTTACTCCATGGTGCAGAGTCCTTCTTGAGAAGCTAACTGGTCTGCAGCTAGTCAAGAAATTCCCCGCATTTCACGGAACCCGAAGGTTCATTACCGCAC
>Ga0123355_10009508_pt1 | contig 14797 bp, 15 predicted proteins | sample TergutEmb28metaG_3_FD_89872 | JGI IMG/M metagenome (GOLD analysis project Ga0123355, IMG submission 89872) | Embiratermes neotenicus P1 segment gut microbial communities from Petit-Saut dam, French Guiana - Emb289 P1 | ecosystem: Host-associated > Arthropoda: Insects > Digestive system > Gut ...
TAATTGAAAGGCTATAAAGCTGGCACGATTTACTCACAAGAATTTAAGGGCATATCAAAGTTCTTTCCGTAGTAGTAAATTGGTAGTAAACTCAACCATCATTCTTGTGAAAATGCCTGTATTTCAAGGGTTTTACGAGGTAATCTAAATTATTATCAATAAAGTTATTTATGTTATTTTGATTGCAACCAGTCGCACGGAATGTGCTTATGTTTAACCCGCCCCAATTATCTGGGTTGCGAGGGTTATCATAACTTTGTTCTGAAATATCCATACTGTAACTCTTGCTTATTTCCATATATTTATCCAATTTATCCTTATCATCACTACGCCCCCCCTTAAGAATTGCATCGCTAGATAATCCCCTGGGTCGGCACAAAACCTTCGGGGCCAGTGAACTAAAATTATATATGTCATCTAAATGGTCTCTATGTGGGTGTGTAATTACGACATAATCTAATTGTGAAACATTATAAGCATTTTTTAAGTATTGTAACGGACTAAACGTAGTGTTCGTGTTTGCATGTGAATACTTTCCTGTTCCTAAGTCAACGACAATATGTCGATTATTAGGCGTTTTTATATATGTTGCACTTCCATGCTGAACATCCCAAAATACCACTTCTACGCGATTACTCATATCCCATTCCTCCTACTTAAATAAACTTTGGGCTTTTTCGATCTCGTCTTTTTTTGTCAATTTACGACATGTAAGTTTAATCAGTGTCATATCCTTTGTCGATTTATCATATCTTTGATAATAACCACTATACTCATAATCATTTGTCATTACTAAATGACTTGCGCCATGACTTAAAAGATTCTTTTTGGACCAAACAACAACAAGCATTATATCTTTTGTAAATACACCTCTGCATACCCTGTCCCTATAATTTTGTTCTTCAGGTTTTTCTCTTTTTATATCTCCCCTAAATTCATTTGTTTTCTTATCATGCTTAATTAACATAAAATCAGTTTTTGCGAGTGTTGTATTATCATCCTCATATATATCTGTACGCCAATAACCTGAAAATTCCGAATGCCCTATCCTATAATTGTCATACCTTTTTTTCAAACAAAACATAATAAGAGCAGCAATCAGGCTTCCCAATATACCTATTATCAATGATGTGAAATCAGTAACTAAAGGGTGTCGTAATACCCCATACTCAGCTAAATCATTTATGTATAGCATGAATACACAAGAAGAAATCACACCATTAACATACACACAGACCATTCCCCTCAAGCTCCTAATGGAAAATACATCTAAATCAAACACAGTATAGCACAGGATTCGCAAAAGAGCAACGAAATAAAAAACATTTTGTTTTGTTTGTTTTGTTAGTGAATGCAAAGATTAATACATATGAATGTCATGTATAAAATCCCCATTTACTTCAACCCCTACGGAAGTAATAAATGCCGCCCAAAATCATGTATGACCGCGTCACTCTTACATAGTACGAGCGTCCAGATTCAACAAATATGACTCTACTCCCCCGTACTCTAAATGTACCGCTACCATTTTTATTATGCGTATACTCGCCATCATTAAATACATATTCAAGTCTTCCACACTCGCTAATCCAAGCTCCATCTAGCCGCTGGCGCATGTGTATCCCGCTAGTGAATAGGAGTAGTAAATATATTATGACAAGCAAACCAGCAATAGCAAGTACATTCCTTATAAAAGTATGTATCATTTTCATGCCACTTTCCAATTAAGAATAATTATTCCAAATCAGAAAACATTATAACACAACGTCATATAAAATCCAGTTCAGAATAAAAATTGCTTAAAGGGTGTGTACAGTGGGTAAGAATATTATTGGTCGAAAAATACGGATATACCGCGCTATGCAGAATCCCCCAATGCATCAGTCAGACTTGTTAGCAAAACTACATTTGGGCGGCTTACAGATATCTCAATCTACGCTATCAAAAATTGAAAATGAAGAGAGAATTGTTTCTGACTTGGAATTAATAGCTATAGCCAAGGCAATGAATATTGATATTCTGTGGTTGTTAGGGGAAAAAGAAACACTCGTATAGTATTGTCTCTGTACTCAAGCAAGGGCGTGGCAAAATGGTCAGAGATTTTATGCTATTAAAAATACCCTCCTTTGTACCTTTTAGGGGTAAGCAATATAGGAAGGGTATTTTTTTATTATTACATATATTTGTGACGTCTGGCCTTACGCCAACTTCTTAAACAAATCCAAAAACACAGCATCCCTGTTTACATAGTAAGCCACCTTCATAAAATGCCGCCCCGGGTCGTGGATATACCCTTGGTCATAACTGGGCATGGGCGCAGGAATTACAGAATCCCGTACAAGCTCACCACCAAGTAGCCACGCCACCGTGGAAATATCCCAAATCACGCGGCTCCAGGCCTCGTTGCCGCCCTCATGTATAGCAGTTTCGCATGTGAACTTGTATAAGTAGTCCCCAACCGCGGATTTACCCTTGAGATGATGACGCAGTTCAGGCTCTGTGGTGGTAAGATGAGACACAACACCCATACACGGCAACTGTACCAGCGGCACGCCGCTACCAAACACAACACGCCCAGCGGCCACGTCTTGCATCATATTAAATTCACCATGTGGCGGCCAAAAATGTGCATGCCCACCCAGGAAAACAACCACGATTTTCTCTATGATTTTTGGCTCAAGCAAAATGGCAGAGGCCACATTTGTTATTGCGCCAATGGCCAGTACATACAGTGGCTTTTCTGCGGCCATAGCGCGGGCTACTAGGTCACAGGCGGCAGGGGAGTCCACTGGGGTTTTCTCATTGGGAAGGTACTGGCGGCTACCCTTGTAGGTTGGGACGTCTGTGCGATTGCATAGCTCAAGTACGTTTGCAATTTCGTCATAGCTTTTTTCCATCCCTTCGGCTGGGGTGGCCGCGCGGCTATTGCTAAAGGGCGCGGCATATATAGCCAAAGGGTTTATACGCTCGGGGGATTTGAGAAAGTACGCGATTGCAAACTGGTCGTCAATTTCGTTGTACGCGTCTGTGTCCAAAATTACGTCTACTACACCTGTTGGCGGCTCAAGGCGGCTGAGTAATTTTTCTGTTGTCATGATTTTTCCTCCGGATACAAAGCGGCAATCCTTTGTGTTAGTGGCGGGTGACTATACTGTACCAGCACAACAAAAGGATGGGGTGTCAGGTTGGCATATGAATCCCTGTGTAATTTTTTTAGGGCAGAAATTAACGCTTCCGAGCTGGCATGCTCTGCTACAAATTTGTCGGCATCATATTCAAATGCACGGCTCACTGCCGAAACCGGTATGGACCACAGCGCAAAAATAGGTGACACAAAAATCGTTAGTATAAGAAAATTGAACGCGATATTAAGCTCAGAAAAGCCAAAGGCCGTGGATATGCTTACCTGGTTAACCACAAAATAACCAACCAACAGAAGTATTGCCATAGCTCCAAAGCGCAGTGGCGCACTCATTAGGGTATGGCGCTTTTTGGCATGGCCAATTTCATGGGCCAGCACCGCTATGATTTCGTCTACGGTGCATTTTTCGATTAGGGTGTCGTAAAGCACGATGACACGATTACGGCCAAAACCAGCAAAATACGCATTGGCCTTGGTGCTGCGCTTGGAGCCGTCCATGGAGAAAATCTTCTTTACCGGGAAGCCGGTCCTCAGGGAAAGCTCGTCGATTCTATCCTTCAGCTCGCCTTCCTCTATTGGGACAAACTTGTTAAAGAGCTTCGAGAAAAAGTGAAAGAAGAATATGATAAATAGCATAACCGCCACCAGCACAAAGAAGAAAGCCACAAATACCATGTTGCCAATGGCCCCGTGCAGTAGCATAAACAAGGATATTAGCCCCAGCATTAGCACAGCGGATATCAGCTGTTCCTTGATAATATCGCCTATAAATGTGCCTACCGTGGATTTGTTAAAGCCGTATTTGGCTTCTATTTTGAATGTCTTGATTGCACCAAAAATTATGCCCAGGGGCAGGGATATCAGCGCCACCATTATGAACATGAAGTATACCCGCAAGTACATGCTTTCTATGCCCAGCATGTAGAAGAACACGCTGTGTAGGTCAAAGCCAAGTACAACCAAAGTAACCGCAAGCCCCAACAGGCCGGAAACTATGCCTAGGCGCAAATTATCCATTTCGTAGGCCTTTTGCTTTGCGTAGGTTTCCTCGTCGTAGACGTCTTTAACGTTGTCCGGTAGTGGGGCGTTGCGGTTTTTGTAGTTTAGGTATACTAGGAAATATTCGAATAGTTCCATTAGCAGATAGATGGCGATTACCATTATTTTCATTTGTAGGCCTCCAATGATTTAGCTTGTCATGCGACGTCGTTTTTGTCCTAAGCGGTCGCCTGGTTCAAGTTGGCTTGTATTTGGCGAATTATAACAATCATTTTTCTTCTCGCATCCTAACCCAGTCTTCCTTTACTGTCTGCCTTTTGCGTGCAATAGCTAGACTGTATTCCGGCACATGGTGTGTAATTGTAGAGCCTGCCGCTACATAGCCCTTTTCTCCTACTTCAACCGGTGCCACTAAGTTTACATTACAACCTATAAAAGCGCCATCGTTAATTACAGTGCGGTACTTTTTTTTGCCGTCGTAGTTGACGGTTATAGCCCCGCAACCAATGTTTACATCTTTACCTACATCTGCGTCGCCAATATAGGCCAGGTGTGCCATTTTTGTATCATCGTCCAAAGTAGAGTTTTTGATCTCGACATAGCAGCCGATTCTGCAGCGGTTGCCCACAACTGCATTATTGCGCAGGTATGCAAATGGGCCAATAGTTGTATCCTCACCAACAGTTGTGTTTACAAGCACGCTATTTTGCACGGTTGTACCTTTACCAACGACAGAATCCTTCATTTGTGTATACGCGCCAATTATTGCGCCTTCGGCTATCGTGCACGTTCCTTCTAGTATACACCCTGGGTGGATTACCGCACCTGGCGCAATTACAACAGTTGGGTCGATATATGTGCTCACAGGGTCAAGCATTTGCACACCGTTTTCCATATGGCCCAGATTAATGCGCATGCGCATGAGCCGCGCCGCTTCTGCTAACTGTGCCTGGGTGTTTATGCCCATAAACGTGGCCACTTCTTCCCGCGAATGGTGCACATAGAACATATGCCCAGCGTCGCGCAGTATTTTGGGGACATCGGTCAGGTAAAATTCGCCCTGGTTGTTTTGGTTAGTCATGCACGCAAGCCCCTGTAGTAGTGCCGAGCCTTTGAACAGATTTATCCCTGTGTTAACCCATGGTGTGTGCGGGCTGTCGGATTTCATGTCACGTGCTTCGACAATAGCCTCAAACACGCCGTCATCGGATGCGTAAACCCGGCCAAAATCCTTGTTATCTGGCCAATATGCGGCGGCCACTACACCAGCACAATCTCTGGATTTATAGACTTGTATAAACTCGCGGATAAACTCGGTTGTGATAAGTGGCATATCGCCGTATAGCACCAGCACATCATCGTCGGCAGATATATGTCCCGTTGCCGCCTGCACCGCGTGACCTGTGCCAAGTTGCTGGGTCTGAATTGCATAGCTATAACCAGGCAAAGCCATGCGGATTTCGTCACTTTGACTACCGACCACTATTGTAATCTCGTGTATACCAGCGTTATGGCACGCATCCGCTACATATTGCAACATGGACTTCCCCATAACTTCATGCATGACCTTTTGTTTGTCGGACTTCATGCGAGTACCTTGCCCTGCGGCTAAAATTATCGCTTTCATTTTTGCCTCCTGGAAGTTTATTCACGAAATTATACTCTCAATGGGCATGTTTTGTCACTGGCGCTGTGAAATAAAAAGCGGCGTTCGCCGCATTTCACCGACGAACATTCTCGCCTGCGAACTTCTCGTCCGCCTTTGAGCAGTTTCCTATGCAATAAAAAAAAGCTGTCGCGCTAAGCATAAGAAGCTTAGCGTGACAACCTCAGTTTTTGCGTTGATTTTGCACCCTCATTTTAATAATTGCGCTTTTATTTTTCAATACATGCCATATAAGTACCGCGAATAAGCATGCCGTTTTTATTGATAAAAGGAAAAATATCAGCCGCAAACATCCACGATGCCGGTCCAAACTCCGTTTTTTCTATCTCTTCAAACATTGCGCCCTCATCAGGCATGCCTATATCATCGCATGGTTCAACTGCTTTCCATCCCCTAGCAATATACATTTCCGAAATATCTATATAGTCCATATCTTCCGGAACGGGTGTTTCGGCTTTCATAAACCTTCCGATTGTATATCCTAGCAATTCGCTTCCTCCAAATAACATTTGCCCGGGCCAATGGGTCATTGTTTCACCAGACGGAGTAAATTTTTCCCAATGCTGTAACGCAGCATCATTAATTTCGTCAGATGCAAATTCCTTCATTGAGTCTAAGATTTCAAAAACCCAATCACACTGTTTCCTAAAGCTGCTGTGTATTGCTTGCGAGCCTTTTTTGTCAAATGCCCGTGTGTACACGGATTTGCCAATGAAACGATATGGCCCACTTTTTTTGATTTCAAAACTATCATACCCAAACTGTGTTAATTCTGCCGACGTTTCACTTGGTTTGTCATTTATAGCAATACTCATCAATTGCTCATCTACTATATTGGATGTATCAAGCAAATGGGATGTATTATCCCTAGTCAATGTTGTCTCAATCTCTGTCGCTTTGTCAAACAGCATTTTTACGTCTGTATCATTATGAAAATCAACTTGCCGTATTTGACGGATAAACTCCAATACTATTTTTTTTATGTCGTGTAAAAGTGCCACTTCATTGTCGATATTGTCCACTTTCTTGTCCAACACAGCAAGCAATGTATCAGAATTTTTTGCGGCAAAAACCCTGCTGATATCGCCGATTGAAATATTCATTTTACGCAAAATGAGTATTTGCTTCAAACAGTGAAGCGCCGCTTCATCATACAAGCGATAGCCTGAACTTTCGCAACGGGTGCTTTTGATTAACCCCATTTTTTCATAGTAGCGAAGTGTGCGTGTGGTGACATCATAACGGCTGGAAACGTCTTTGATTTTTGTTAGCTCATTCATACTACTAGCCTCCGCATATTGAAAATGTGTATCGGTTATAACACCGATGTTGGTTATAGCATAAACTATTACCCAAGGTCGTAGTCAAATGATTTTCTCTTTAATCACCCCAAGCAAGTTCTAACTCAATCCATTTTCTAAGCACATTGCGTTCTTTTTCGTTATCTAACGAAAATTCAAAACCGTAATATTGGCAGAGTTCAAAATCCTCGCCCTTATACGAAAGCTTGCGCGGCTCACCTTTGCCGTATGGGCATTTCACAAAATTGGGGCTATTGAGCTCTGAACAGTTTCCGCAATTTTTATGCTTGCTTCTCATGGTATCAAGCATAAACTCGGTAAAATGTATGCTATTTGAATTTTCAAAATGGTTTACATTAGGGGTTGCAGAACTATTTTTTGCTCTTAAGTAGATTTTGCATATAACTTTTTTTGTTTTTCGTGATGTGTAGGTAAAAATACCATCACACAAAAAATATCTAACCTCACTAGTAACTTTACAACTTTGGGTTAACAACTCATCTAAGCCAATAGCCCATTCTTTTATGTCAGATGGCTGCGTGTTGGCATATTCATTAAGATTAACAATCGGTGGTTTTGGCGTTGTACTTGCAAGCGGGTAGAAATCCCCACGCATAAGCGTTGTAGAGTATCGGTCGTATTTGGCCTTTACATTGGCCTGCGCCAAAGCCATCAGCTTCAAACCCGTGAGCATTGAATCGTCATTTTCATATTGAACATAAAACATTCCTATTTTAGAAAAATCAATGTTGTCAGAAAAATCTGCATCCTCGAAATAAAAGCCTAACTCTGATAAAAAACCGAACAGTTCTAATTTGCGCAGTTTTGACATTTTACTTAAATGCTTATATTTCTGCAATTTGGACACATGAAGCATATCTTCACCGCAAACAATCAGCTCGTTTTTCGGCTCAGTTTCAAGCCTGCCATGAAACCCAAGCTGAAATAAAATAGCACCCATGTCCTCTATTATTGGGAAACGAGCGGGAAGTGTTCCATCTTTTTTTCCTGTTTTTACGTCAAATCTATTCTTGTTATGGGCTAACACATCATAAATTTCATGCAAAAAAGAGCGGAAAGCTGATATTCCTGCCCTTAACTCATCGCCAGACAAGCCCAACCTAAATGCTTCGGCAATAATAAAATCGTCCGGTGTATGCGGTATAACCGCTGCTTTTAAGTGGCTACAAATATCCGCTAAATCAAATTGACTCACCTTGTTCCTCCATATAACACAGTGGCACTGTTAAACACCCTTCCAATGTTGAGTAGCACAGGGTTCCAGCCGATAATCGAATTTTTGCTAAAGCGCCAAATAACTTCGTTGCAGTTTGAGGGCTTGTCTTCCCACGGCATGTTGGGGATACTCTCACCTTCTGCTTACATGGGTAAGCGTCCTCTCATTTTCTTAGTACTCAAATGCCCCTATACTAGGCGGGTCATTAAACAGCCACCGCCAAAATCCGTTATTTCAAAAGAAATAGCAACACCTCTGCCTGGGTACTGCCGCCCTTTATATGAAGGGCACATGCTCCCATGCCATAAAAAAGTTGTATGCCACAACCATTTCATGTCCTCTGGTAAATCCCAGGTCTCTATTTCATTAAAATCAAAATCTTCAGGGTTGGGCCATACATATGCGTCATAGCTTTCCTCGTCACCAATAACCCAAGCATCGTTTAGCGAAATAGTGGACTTATAAGTAATATCTTTAACAGGAAAACGGAATGCTGAGCCGCGTACTGTGCAGTAATCACACCCTGCATTCTTAAAGGCATGTATCGCCTTGCGCGTATTGTCGTATGCGTCGCGCATCGTTTTTTGCAAGCATACGATACAAATCATCGTTCAAAAAGAACGCGAACAAAGTCGGGCGGTCTGGTTTCTGCTTTTGTAAGACCTTTTGTAGCTGGGTATAATCAGGTTGGCGCATGTTTGCTCATCCTGTCGGCCCATTAATAGGCATAAGTGGTGCTATATGAACATGGTGACCGCTTTTACTAAAAACGACGCTCACCGCTACAAGCTTATTAACTTGTCAAAGCACTACTTCGTACTTAAGCGGCAACATTGTGTTGAAGCATGTCATCAAATCCAAGTGCAACCCTTTGACATAGGTCTGTTCTGCCACGGCATCTTTTACAATAAGTGCATCGGGGAAGTTTTTCACTGGTGTTTGCATAAACACCCTTTCAATGAAAGCAGTAAACGGGCGTACGGTTTCCAAACTGCATGTAAGTTCCCCCTGCCCCAATATGCTTTGCGCGGTATGCAAAATTTTATTAACCTCGCCATTACCAGTCAATTCTCCCAAGTCCTCTATGCGGCCATCCCTATGGTGGATAACTAAATGAAAATCTTGACTAAACACATTAACAAGCATGTCAGCCTTTTCGAAACGGTACTCCATGACGGGATTCATATAAAAGTTGGACGCATGAGTAGCGGCATAGAAGATTTCTGCATTTGCCGCCTGCCCAGTAAACACGATTGTGTCATATGATTCGATATTGTTTGCACGGTAACATTCTACAAAGGATTCATGCAAATCGGCGGATGTCCCCGTAGATTCGCCCAGTATAAACAGCATGTTCTGGATATAGTGAGCCGTTGCGTTAGACGCTACAGAGTCATATATAGGTTCACCGGCCTCGGTCATAATTTTACCGGCCCAGCCGCTACCACGGGAGTAATACCCCCATCCTCTTGGGGCACAAACCAAGCTCTTCAACCTTATAGGTTTGCCAAACTCACCGCTTATGACTCTTGCCTTTAAGGCTGTAAACACATCAGAGAAACATGTTTGAAATCCTACAGATAATACTTTTCCTGTTTCTTTGGATTTTTGCTCCAAAGCCTTCAATTGCCCTAGAGTAGGAACCAAGGGCTTTTCGCACAATACATGAGATCCGTTTTCCATGGCAGTGATGCATTGGGAAAAATGCAAATGTATTGGGGTGGAGATAATGGTAAGGTCGGCTGTGTTTTCGCGAAAGAAATCATCCAGGTTATCATATATAGGCACTGCGCTTTTTATTGCTTCGTACATACGCGAGTTTTTGATATATGGGTCTATGACACCTGCAAAGGTTACGTGCTCTTTTAGGGTATTACTTAACAAAATATTGATGAATGTTTCACCATACCCACCAGCACCCACAAGTATTGTATTCAAAGGTTTATTCATGATGTACACCCCTTAAAATTATGTGTATTATAAGGTATTGCTATGCCGGTTGGCAATAACTATACTTAACATTACTAAGCATAAGGGGTAACATGTTACTATGCAAAAAAATCATTAAATGTGGGAATGCAAAAGGGCGACCTGGTGGGTACCAGTCCATCTTCCTATACAGGCCGCTATTGATTATCTCTCATATATTGGCGGTGGGACTGTAAAGGTCGATAAAGGTGTTTATAACATAGAATCAGCCATTCATATGCGCCCAAATGTTAACCTTGAAGGAGTAGCGGGGGCTACTGTTTTCAGAAAATGCAATAATATATCATCCCGCCTGCTAACAGATGGGGACACCAACCAGCGGCAAGTAACATTATATTACACAGCGCAAATGCCGCACCATAGACATTGTAGAAGAAAAAATCCCGCTGTATAATCGAGAAATCAGTATCCGCGCAAAATCCATGCCCAACAAAGTGTATACCATAGACGGGGTGAACATTGCGTTTTCTTACAAAAACAGATATGTTAGCATTGTCATCCCAGAAATTGATGGCCATGCCATGGTGATTATTGACTAAGGAGACAAAACATGTGGAACGAAGATTACCTAGACAACCTGCTAACAACCCCATCCGACGCACTGGCCCAGTTTATGGCCGGGCTTGACGGCGATATAATTATCCTTGGCGCAGGGGGGAAAATGGGGCCGACCTTGGCAACATTGGCGGTTAACGCCTGCAAAAAGGCAGGAGTCGATAAGCGTGTTATTGCAGTATCGCGTTTTGGCGACCCCTTTGCTGTGGCCTTACTAGAAAAGGCTGGCGTGGAAATCATTAGCACAGACCTGATGAAGCCTGGGGCACTTGCAGGCCTACCTGATGTGCCAAATGTGATTTATATGGCAGGCCGCAAGTTTGGCACAGACGGCCAAGAGTATCTTACATGGGCAATGAACACCTGGCTACCGTCATTGGTGGCAGAAAGATACAAAAACTCGCGGATTGTAGTATTCTCCTCGGGCAACATATATCCCATGATGCACCCAACCCAAGGCGGCGCAGATGAAGCCACAAGCCCTGACCCAATTGGTGAATATGCCATGTCAACCCTGGGGCGTGAGCGGGTATTTGAATACGCAAGCCAAACATATGGCACGCCCGTTTGTATGTATCGGCTCAACTATGCCGTGGATTTGCGCTATGGCGTACTCAACGATATTGCGCAAACTATTTTGCGAAAGGAGCCTGTGCGCATTACCGCACCGGTGTTTAACTGCATATGGCAAGGCGATGCTAACGAAGCGGCACTTAAATGCCTGTGTATCTGCGAAAGCCCACCCACCCGCCTAAATGTCACGGGGCCGGAAACCGTGTCTGTAAAATGGGCGGCACTAGAACTTGGCAAGTATTTAAGCATAGAACCTGAAATAGAAGAGCCTGAAGAGCAAAACGGCACGGCACTTATCAATAACGCCGCTAAGATGTGCGAAATCTTTGGGTATCCCACAGTTTCACTTAACCAAATGATTAAATGGCAAGCCCAGTGGCTCCTAGAAGGCGGGCGCGTCCTTAACAAGCCCACCCACTTTGAAGAACGAAAGGGGAAATTCTAATGCGTGCAAAGGCCTTGTCATTATTACAGTCTGGGACGGTAATACCGGCCACCCCCCTGGCACTTACGGCAGAAAAGAAATTGGACGAGAAACATCAGCGCCTGCTTATGCGTTATTACCTGGCTTCCGGTGCAGGGGGCATTGCCAGCGGCGTGCATTCTACCCAATTTGAAATACATGACCCCAAAGTTGGACTCCTTGCCCCCGTGCTTACTATAGTGGCAGAGGAAGTTGCGGCATTTGAAGCCACCAGCGGAAACACGATAATAAAAATAGCAGGCGCATGCGGCCCCACCCACCAGGCGGTAAAAGAAGCGGAGCTTGCCAAAAACCTGGGCTATGACGCCGTTCTACTCTCCCCAGGCGGCTTGCCAGAACTGGATATAAACGGCCATCTTGCGCGGGCAAAAGCTGTGGCAGAGGTCATGCCAGTAGTCGGCTTCTCGTTGCAAAGGGCGGTAGGCGGCCCTGCTTTTATGTATAAGTACTGGGAAGCGCTGTGTGAAATCCCCAACCTTGTGGCTATAAAAACCGCGCCCTTTGACCGTTACGAGACACTTGATATATTGCGTGCCGTTGCATGGTCTGGGCGGGATATAGCCATGTATACGGGCAACGATGATAATATTGTGGCAGATTTGCTAACCGACTTTTCCTTCCCAAAAGAGGGGCGCGATTACCGAATCAAGTTTGCGGGGGGGCTGTTGGGGCATTATTCAGTATGGACAAAGACTCACGTAGAAATGCTTAGCCAGTTGCGTAGTGCACGTGATAGCGGCATGATTTCGGCGGAGCTTCTTACCCTTGCCGCCAAAGTTACAGATATGAATGCAGCGGTTTTTGACCCTGCCAATGGGTTTAGGGGCTGTATTTCCGGTATGCATGAAGTGTTGCGCCGCCAGGGCTTAATGGCGGGGATATGGTGCTTGAGTGACCACGAGAAACTATCGCCAGGGCAGGCGGCGGAGCTTGATAGGGTTTGTGCTATGTATCCCGAGCTTACCGATGATGGGTTTGTTGATGAATATTTAGATGCTTGGCTCAGTGGTTTATAAGGGGATATTTGCATTGTTTTTGCTTTAGTCTGCTACATCCATCCCAAACTCAATGCGTTTACGGGTTACTATATAACTTGCCAGGCTCTTGGGGTATTCTCTAATTAGACTTGTCCCGAAATTCCGAATGAGCGGCCCAAAAACGCACTAATGCCTGCGCTTTTTGGGCCGCAAATGTAATTTCGGGACAAGTCTAATGCTTATCTCGTACGTTGCGCTCGAAGTCTTCTAAAGGCTTGAAAATTATCTGAGCTGTCTAAAAGTGCAATTATATTGTTCGCACACTCGTCAGCAGTATTAATGCTAGTGTTGATTTGCCACTACTAGATACTCCGTTTAGGCATAATATTTTCCCTTTATTCATACGTCACCTTCACTTAAGTATTTCCCCTACACATCAATCAAAACTTTCAATGTTGTATCCATATTATTTTCTATATAAACAAACGCGTCAGCCAATTCAGCCAGAGGGAAATGGACACCTGTAAATGGCTCCAAAAAAATAGTCTTGGATTCTACAAGAAAAATAGTGTCCAGCCAATCGTCCTTTGTGTACATAAGCGTGCCAATTAGGCTAAGCTCTTTGTCTTGAACAAGCCCCATGTTTACAGTTGCCATATCGCTGTAAACGCCTACTACAACTATATTTGTACCTTTGCACGCCACATGAATTGCTTGGTCAATGGCACTGCCATGGCCGACACATTCGATAATCAAATCCGCGCCATCTTCTCCCCAAAGACGATTTATTTCTGCGCCAAGGTCTGTAGTTGATACATTAACGGTATAGTCTATGCCACAAATCTTTGCTAAGGCTAGGCGGGCGTCGCTTATGTCTGTAATCATTACGGCTTTGGCACCCATGGCTTTGGCAACTTGTGCGGCCAAGTTGCCAATGGTTCCTGCACCAAGCACTACAACATGTTTATTCTTTACACCGCCACCCCTGCGGCAAGCATGTACACCAACGGCCACAGGCTCTAACATAGCACCTTGATCGAGGTCTATTTCATCCGTAAGTTTTAGCACCAATGCAGCATCTACTGCCAATTTCTCTTGCATTGCACCTGCCGCCTGACATCCGATTACTTTTAAGCTATAGCAGATATTGTAACGCCCGTTTTTGCAGTTACGACATGTTCCGCAAAAAAGTTGCGGCATAACTGTTACACGATCATTAATTGCCAGTCCGGTAACGCCTTCGCCAATTTCATATATTGTGCCGCTAAATTCGTGGCCAGGTACAACGGGCAAGGTTATATAAGGATGTTTGCCATAATAGGCATGAATATCAGAACCGCATATCCCGCTACGCTTTACTTCAATAACTACTTCACCCTTAGCCGGTGAGGGAACTTTTACATCGCCTTTTGTGATGGTTTGGGGGGCCGCCAACGTCATTTGCAACATGATAATACCTCCTTTTTATTTGCAAAATTATACCTTTATATTACCCGATTTGCCATAGGGTGTACTGATTCAGGGATTTCTGATATTTTATTTGCAGAAAACGCGTGAGAGGATGTGGGCTACAAATGCAAGCCTGGATATTATTGATTGCTATAGGCATACTGCTCCAAATTGCAAATCTTTTTTTGCGTAGGTTTAAGCTAGGCAGGCAAGTAATTCGGGTTTCGGGCTATCTGTCATCGCTTTTTTTGATAGGCGTTGTTACCGATTTCATAGGGATTGGCGAAAGGTTGCGTATTCCTATTAATGCGAATCCACGGTTGACCAACCAAAAAAATGACAAATGCGCAAAATATGATAAATTGGAATCATGTCGAGTGAATACCAATTAATCAAGTTATACTGCGTCATTTGTCACCACTACA
>Ga0123355_10009509_pt1 | contig 14796 bp, 10 predicted proteins | sample TergutEmb28metaG_3_FD_89872 | JGI IMG/M metagenome (GOLD analysis project Ga0123355, IMG submission 89872) | Embiratermes neotenicus P1 segment gut microbial communities from Petit-Saut dam, French Guiana - Emb289 P1 | ecosystem: Host-associated > Arthropoda: Insects > Digestive system > Gut ...
ACGACACCATATTTTATAAGCCTGAAGATGACCCCATGGGGTCGAAACATGTAGCTTTGTTGTCAATTGCATAATTCTAACTTTGCAACATTGTGTTGTGTACGACGGACAATAAATATAAAAATCAGTGTAACGGTTATTCTTAGCAACAACTCCCTTTAGTTTGAAAAATCTAGAAATATTAGTGGTCATACTCCCCTGCATCAATGCACATACAGTCACAGGTAATGAGCTACCAGTGCAGAGGTATTCTGTGTTGCTGCCCAATAGCTTCACAAGATGGAGAGCAACTGAAGCACTGTACTGGTGTCTACACTGATGGCACACTCTTATGACAGGAACAACACAGGCTTCACTGTGAAAGTGTGGGGGACAAATCAAGATATAACATCTGACCACTGCCTTATTCGCTGCAAATGTCTTTGGGTGAAGTTTTCAAAACAGTTTTTCCCCAGTTTTGTACTAGGACCTGTGGTCTGAATACACCTCTGTCTTGGTTCACGTGGAAGTAAAATGGTTGTCACATGGGAAGGTACTGACTTATTTTTCTGAACTTTGTGTTAAAACCCAAGCATCATTAACACTCAAGGAGCAGAAAGAAGTACACAAAAGTACTGGCTGATAATGACTGGGTAGATAAACTGGCATACCTGTCACATATTTTAAACAATTTAAATGAACTCAGCAAGGGCCCAGTAAATCCTCCATGTCTCCTTTACTACCAGACAATTTGTTGCTTGGTGCTTCAAAAGTGCTTATAAAGTTGATCCAGAAACTACAATGGGACAAGCATGCATTACGAGGGAGTGTCACTGCACAGTTCGTCCACATGACCAACAACAGAACACACCTGACCTGCAGGCATAACAACTGCATATTTCATACACCAATTCATATCCCAGGATGAGATTTTCAAAAATGTACTTTATGAACCACAACATGTTTCAGATAAAATGTAATTAAATTTGATTATACAATTGTTCATAAATTAAGGTAAAGTTCAGGGTAAAAAACTGTGACACACCCTGCAACACTATATGAAAGGCCCCCCTCCGGAGGTTACAAATGGTGCAAGGATAAGCCCTCTGCTGAAAGAGAGCAAGAGTTCTATACATTTTAGTAAACCAAGTAAAAAAATATTCAAGGAAAACTTAAACAACTTTGAAGTTATAATCTTACAAGACCCCAATTCACGTCCATAGCGCCATTCATCAGTTACAATAGAACAATGTGTCACACCTGTAACAGGTTCATGCCTGGAAATTGTTCCGAGAATCGCTCTACAAGAGGAGAGTTAATATGTGTTGGAGCATCTGGCGCAATGACATACACATTGCTCTCACACAGAGGATAAATAACAGTTGCCTTAGCCCAGTACAGAAGGTGGCCAGCCAGCTGGAACACCTGTGAACAAAAAGAGAATCATTCAACCAGTTTGTGTCTTGAACTTGGGACAGTCATGTGTTAACAGACAAACTGCTTACACGTTACTTTAACAAATAAAGGCAATATGACACAGAATCCCAACAACAGATTGCTGTCAAACAAACAGAATGCAATTTATGACATATGAGGTTCTACATGGAAGTGCAGTCTTCTTTGTTAGGACTCCATGCAGCCTGGCAGAAGTACCAACGTATGGGAAGAACACAATGTCTGTATGATAGAGAGAAATGCAGGATGTTGCTATGAAATGTCTGTAGCCACCTACCATACAGTACAATGTCACAACCATGCAGCCCAATACAGGACTGCACTACTTGCTGCATATGTCCACTGGTCTCTTAAGTAGCTCTACAGAGCAGGGTCCATAAAGAGGAAGTCTGCAACATGCAGCTGGTCTCTCTGAAACCTGATAGTTCATTACCACATTCACAAGCACCCACTACTGGAACCAATCTGGAACCAGACGTATCCAATCCAAATGCTACCAGCTGTGTGATTCTAAGAGATACACACACACACACACACACATGCACACACACACAACATGATGGTAAATAGAGGAAAGCGACTCTTCCACTGACAGCTACTCATGCAAATGCAACAAGACTCAACATACGGACTGAAAATGTGAAACACAGTGAACACAGTTTCTTCTCATCTACTCACTTACTTAACATTTTCCATACCTGTGGTACTGTCAAAAACAGACGTGTGAGGATTTATAGGACAATCAAACTGAAATTGAGTGACAAATGCTAGGTTTTTGGGTGGCTTGACAGTCATAGTATATGGAAATAAAAACAAAATGTAAACAATGGCCAATAGGTATCCTTCAACACTCCTGTGAGAAGTGTAAAAATGTTCCAAAAGCAGCCACGGTACAAGACTATACCAGGCAAATGGTGTATGTGGACAAATCCTAGCACATTGTTAACACTTAGACCATTAACTGAGAGACCTGAGTATGTACTACCACTGCATTGACCTTTTTATTCTGATTGGTTTTATCCTGCTCACCTGCTGTGTGCAGTCTTAATGCAAGGGTAGGGGACGGTGTCTTAACCCCATAATTGTCCCTTAGTGAGGTTAAAAATTGTATCCTGTATTTTTTTTTTTTTAAGAAAAAGGACAAAGGTCACATGTCAACAGACAATACAGACTGTGTGTCAGTCCATTTTTTCACACCACACTGCATTGCTGGTGACAATGGAAAAATGAGACTATAGGGATGTGGGACAAGCAGTGGGGTTTAGATACTTCTGCCTCATTTTGATGCTATGTGCAACAAAAGTGGTAGCTTGAAGACAAGCATACATTTAATCATTTCTTAGACCATCATAGAGTATTAACAAAATTACCTTCAGACTAGAATAATTCAATCAAAAGTAACTCTCCATCTTCAAACCCTAAATCTGCATAACAAACAAAGATGCTGAGTTCTCAAAACTACATGGGACCTTCAAAAACTTTCAGAACTTTTTTTCTGGCAGTCACTAGTATGACAGAAACTTCTGAGAGCTGGATACTTTGTAACTGGTTGTGACATATCGGCATACTGACAGTCCTGACCTCGCTCCCAGCAAGAGTTGTTACTGAGCAGGGAACACTTTTAGTTTAAGAATATTATAAACAATATAAAACATCATGGCATAATAGGAACAAGTACTTTCTTGTGGTCATTAAGAACAATATTATCATGGGACGGTAAATTCCCTTCTTGCGTATAAAGCTAATTATGTGAATAAACATTAAGTTCTTAAATTTCAGACTTACTCCTTCCTTATACCATGGGCAAACAATGAACACTCCCACTCAAGTGTGTGTGTGTGTGTGTGTACAGCAGTGTTTCTCAACTGCCGAGCTGCGGCCCAGTACCGGTCCCTGGCATCAATTATACCGGGCCGCGAGAGATTCTCCTGGAATTGATAACTAATTTAAATGTAATTTTATATTTGTCAACATGCCACACTGTACACATAATTGTACTAATGCTCTTTATGATTATGCCATAATTAATTATTAATACTTATGTTAGTTTAATGTATGAACTTGAAAAAAAATTGGAAAGTTACTGACGAGTAAATCTGTTGGGATCGGGCCCTCGTCTTATGAAAAAAGAACTTACCGGTCCGCGGTCTCACAAAGGTTGAGAAACACCGGTCTACAGGACACCAATAACAAGACATGGTCAGTGATATGCAATGTCAAGTCATATCATCACTGTTACATAATACAAACACCACCTCAGGATGGCTCAGATGGCAATAAATACATCCCTTTTTCCTCACACACTGCTACCACGCACAGCATATAAAAAAAGTGGTGAATTCTATTAATTTACTTACATGGCTTTAAATGGTATCATTAATGAATAATGAAATGGAAAAGTATGGAAGGAAACATCCAATGTCTAATTTGGTACAGTATCTTAGCATGTCTCCAGGCACTGAAGAAGCTTCAAAGAAACCTGTCAAGCTGACCAGTCCTCATGTCAAGACATCAATCAACCTCAGACAATCCAAACACTGAAGCAAACATTCAGGAACAGTGAATACCTTCAAATAATCAGTCACATGACATAATGACTGAATACTTCTTAATTTGGCAAGACATCTAGGAAATCACCACATCTACTAATTCAACATATTAAAAATTAGCAACTGCATACACTCAACTGATTTAAATGCAAGGGCAGGCCATTCTTTGTTGTAGACACATTTTCTAGTTAGCATGTAAGATGCTATTTGACACTGCTAGACAGGCTCAAGCAATACTGTTTTGCTCAACTCACAGCAGCACCACAGAAATGCACCACATACTACAGTTCAAGCTCCAACTGTAAGCCGTGGTGTTGGGTAACATCTTGCAAGCAACATAACATTGCTGAGGAACAGATCACACATGCTTAATCTACAGAACTGACACTACATCTGACTGAACCTTTGCATTCTAGTGGAAGTAGTCTCTCTTAACCTTAAGCTCACATGCAGGAGAGTGCCTCAGCCACTTTACTTCAGGGAACGAGGTCCAGGTATCCACTGTAGGCCCACTACCAGATGGACAAGGAACCAAAGATAAGATTATATCACACCGTGAATCAAAACCTAAACTCAAGTTATACAACCTACTGACAAGAAGTAACAAGTAACTAGCAAGATACAAATCCTCATTGTACAGCTGCAAGAACCTCAAATCTCAAATGCATTTTATTCCAGAAATATGTTATTAGTAACTGGATGAAGAAAAACTGCAAATAAATTAAGAAGACAACTGGAAATGTTGATATTATGGCTGTGAAGACAAAAGTTGCTGTCTTCCAGTTTGTGACACCACTTCTAATCTGACACATACCCACCTTCAGCCTTGAAGAGCATAATATTCAAAACAAACTATTTTTGGATGCACTTGACATGGTATATTCCAGCCATCTTATACTACAACAAGCTCATCCTCAGGCTGTGGATGGAGAAAATGGCCTTCAGATATGGGTCTGTGAAAATACTGAACAGCAATCCGACCGCCAACAAGTGGTGATCGGTTGGTTCAGGCAAGGAGCTAACACCTGCAAACTATACACGATCAACGTGTTACAAGATGTCACACAGCATCTCAGGATTGCAAGGCTTCTTTGGAATGACCCAAACAACTTAGAGAACTACAACGGGATGGCATCAATTAGATTCATCTGGCTCAAAATAAGGACAGGCAGTGGTCTGTTTTAGGTAAAGAAACTTCACGTTCCATAAAATGCTTGGTGGAAGGTGGTGGTGGTTACAGACTATTTTCAGAGACTCTGCTCCATGGAAGTATACTCAGATTGCTAGTGCTGTGTACATACACAATGCACTCAGGTCTGAAGCATGAATACTACAGTCCCAACATTCTACTCCACAAACCTGGGACAGAGTGAGGTCTGCATCTGCAGACAAGGTCTGTAGGCTCTTGAGAGGACTGTACATGCGGACAAGACGCACCAGAGCAGGTGAGGCATCAGGGGGCAGGTGGTCCAGCAGCTCACTGGCTTCCACGAGCAGCAGCAGTCCGTGATAGGGCCGCAACGACTGCAAACACCTGACAATATCACAGAAACTTAAAAAGTGCGCTGATGTGTTGCTCAGCAGACTTATTGTGCCCCCCCCCACCCCCCACCTGATGATGGCTGAAATGGACAGCCAAAACATGTAGTAGAATTGAATAAAGACCATTATACAAGATCTACATAGCTATATTGTTTGGACAGTAAAATAAACAACTTAGTGTTTGTTGAACAATGCTGTCAGTAAATCAGCCTCTACAGAAGCAATGAAAAATGAACTTCAAATGATGTGACATCCTAAACTGGGATGTGCCTGTAGGGTCTTAGGAAAACCATGGAAAACCTTGAACAGGAGAGCTGGTCTCTGAGCTGATATTTGAACGAACAGCTGCCAAAATGTGAACATGAATGCTGTCCACTCATTTGCAATGTGATTACAACACAGCAGGAAGTGAGGTATATTTGATGTCTGGCAATGGCTTCAAAGCATTGTGAGAACTGCACTGGGAAGTCATCCATTGTTACTGTTTGTTAATCAATGCTGTATCAATTGATGACATTTCTTTAATGTAACTGAAAAAAAAAATCACTCTTTCATGAAATGTTAACAGCAAGAAAACCACAAAAAAGACTGCTTGATTGATGCGTTGTTTGTTTAATGACATTTCAACACATGATAAGAATAATGGTGTCTACAAACAAATTCACCATGGGTGAGTCAAAAGAATGCACATACACAAACAATCTCAGCTTAAATGTATGAAAATATTACAAACAAATGACTTTGGGCTCATTTCCATTTTACTGTACACTGCAGTTTTACCAAAAAGCCTTCATCATGTGAGTGACATTTCAGTGAAATGAACACACTAAGAGAGAAGTTCAGAAAATTGTCTAAACAGTTCCCAGCAGGCAACTACAGTGAAACATCCGGCTACTGTTCCCTTTTGAGTGACTTTCCTGCACGTATCCAGGTAGAAACACTTTGTTAATTCTGAACAATTTTTCTGCTCATCCGCAAGATACGTCATCTACAAAGAAGGTAAAAGCTGTGTATCATCCACCAAATTGCACAAGCACGTTACAGCCTCCTGATTTTGGATTCATAAAATGTTTCAAACAGTCGTACAGGAAACAGACATTTAAAAAAAAAATGTACACTGAATAGACTGAGGAACAGAACATTGAATTGAAAGTCAATGGTGTGCAAATGCTGCATTTCACAGTCCTTACTCAGAAGCAACTGGACTGCCACTGGACACTGGACTGCTGTCACTGATGTGTTAACTAGCAATATTACCATTCAGGACATGATGATGAAATGTAACGTGATGCATTCCTTACGTGGTACACATAAATTTTATGTACCATGTATCGCATGCATAAGCAGTTGAACATGGACCCCTTTTTCAGATGTGAACCACAACCAGTGCCATCACCTTTATCAGCTGTCAGCAAACTAAACGCATGACAGAAAGGGCCAGCTGCAGACCGTTCTCTCCACCCCAACCACACTCACACTCAGTACATAGCTACAGCACAGCTGACTGATGCAGACAGCTCACAGATATTTCACAATGTATGCTGCATTATCTATTTCTTATACAGAAAGTTACTACAGTTATTTTTGTACACATATATTGTTACAACATGCTGATGTCTAAGTTTCACAAATTAATACCAGCTCATCACCAATTTTCTGGGAATGGACCCACTGTTCTGGGAAATATAAACTGACAAAATATGAAGCAATAAGTACATCAGTAACATGTCTACCTTCAGTCCAACAAGTGACCAGCTCAAATCTCAGCTACAGGACTGACTACTCTAAAGTCAGCCATGGTCTTTCTCAGTCCATTCAGGTACATACCTTCAAAAGTACCACGTCAATCCCCATGTGAAGCTGCAAAAAAATCTTTAACAATAAAACAGACAAAATGTAAAATAAAATACAAAATTGTAACCTGCATCTTCCAGTATCAAATTCAAAGCCAACAAGGTTACTGCATGAAGGCTTCATAAATTTGCTTTCTGTTCCAAGTAATGTTGGCATGATCTAATCACATACTGGCCTTGTGGCACACTCTTGGGAGACAACAACTGCACATAAAAGTTTGGTCATGAAAGCCAAAGTGAAGAACCATATGCATATGGACTTAAATTTTAAAATAAAGACTACCATGTTCTAGGCTGCTGCCTCCATCTGTGACTACCCTCAGGATGTAGGTAACAGGTTCCTCTAAAATACTGGTACCTGTTTACTAAATTACACAGTACAACACCGCACAAGTGATGCTCATAGTCACCACCATGAAAACCTAAAATCTCAACTACAAAAAATGGATCTCAAAGAGGATGGGAGGGTACAGACTGGATTATTGTGCTTCACAACACTCAGTAATAATCTTCAGGTACAATAAAACACTAGGAATTCTCAACTAGCTGACAGACTGTTCAAATGAGTTAGTAAGGAACCAAAAAACAAACTCCTCAGTTTTTTATGTCCAGCCCATCAACAATCGAAGACCACATTATAATGTATTGAAAATGACACTATATCTGAGATTCTTATGGCAGTGAGTACAAAGATAACATCTCATGGACTGAGATGCCATGCAGACTGGTTGGAATTCCACTCTTCTCAGTGTCTGCATGGCTTATTCTTCCACCCTAAAAATGGAGACAGTATGCTTCTCTGAGTACATGGTCTTACATCCCAGAAGATGATATTCTTCAAAACATAAACTTCCCAAGAAAGCTACCAATACAAGATACAAGATTTTCACAGCTGTATTGCTGAAGATTCAAATATTCTGGGATGATGTGCCATGTCAATTGCTAAACAGATGCCAACGTTTCTATGGACTGCAGCACATTCAAAATGACGGTAACTACCGTATATTCTCGAATCTAATCCATGCCCAAATCTAATCCGCACTAGTTTTTACCGTTTTATTTTTATATATATTTAAAAAAAAAAAAAAGTTAGTTCACAGTTCTAATCCGCACTTATGGGAGTACGATGTGAAAATACAGATGATAGTGACTGGGTGACGGATAACGATTCAGTTATGAGTGATGACAGCAAGTCTGATGAATAATAAATTATAAATATTATATAATATTATAAATAATAAATAAAATAATGAATTATTGTATTGTATTGTTCTTATGGCACTTACAGCGGCTCTATCATTTTTCCGAAATCCAGCTCATGACCGCAAATCTAATGCGCACGCGATTCTAATCCGCATCTGATTATTTTAGCCCTCTGAAACTGTAAAAAGGGTGCGGATTAGATTCAAGAATATACGGTATTTACCAACCAACACAGTGTAATACCCCAGAACGCTTGAATCTTAAGCTACTCAGAGCCTCCAGGCAGTCCTGTGAGACTCTACTTGCTGACTTACAACAAGCAAAAAGCACTCACCTGTGTATCGTCTCTGGCTCAATGATGAAGTCCTTTTTATGGAACTGATGTACTTTCTGTGGTAGACAAAAACTCACTTCAATCCATCTGTTGACACGCACGTGCACAATCCCTGTGGAGATAAGGTCATCGTACACAGCCTTTAAGTTTTGTGCCAATGTGCTACGTTGCAAAATCAGGTCAAATGGCGTGTCTGCATCTTCTGCTTTCTCTCGCTCAGGCCTGCACAATCACACAATGCATGTCTAACTAATGACAAGGTAAACAGTTCAACTCAGTAACAAATGAAGTCTGTAATCTGGCATTACTGCACACACAACCAACTCCATACTCATTTTCCATTTATTGAATGACATTGTCACTAGCCCAAATGGTATGGCAATCAGAGAATAATTAACTGGAAATGATTGGCAGTACTAATCCTTCCAATGTGCCTGGAAGGAATGATGACAACCATGGAAAAGGAAGCCAGATTAACTGGTCTTTTGGCTGAGATCTGAACCCAGAACATCCCAAATATGAAAGAAAAGTCACATTTGGCTTCTTGCTGGAGCCCTCGCCTCTTTATTGAGACACGATTAATTTCCTCCTGTCGTATGGTTTGTTCTAACACACACATACACATTATATGGGAGGTTAAAAAAAATTGAAAGTGGGCCTGTTGTGACATACTGAGCTCATTTTGAATGTTTTCTGAGTTATTATGACATCTAGAATGAGAGGTTTGCTCTGAAGTTTCAGACAAATTTGCTGGTTCCTGATCATTTAATTTTATTCAAGTGGATGAATGCTGCAGTGACTGCGTAGGGGAACTGTGCTGTGAGGATTTTGGTCTATCGGAGTTAAGGAAAGGGAAAAGCAATTCTGTTGCAAGTCAATATGGAACTGAGCTTTCTAAGTGAGGCAAACAGCCCTTTTCAGCATGACAAGCAGTGAGAGACATGAAATTAGGGAGGCACTACATGTACAAGTTTTCTCTCTGGGAGTTGGAAGGGGGACAGTAATAAGCCCCACATATGTGGGCACAGTGCTGCCTCTGGAGGATGAGGGTGGTTGTTCTTGGAAAATGCCCTCTGTTTCCTTTCCCACAATCACAACTTCTTTGCCTGCAGTTTGCACTGTCTCTGCGCTACAAGTAAACATGGGTGTGAAAGTCAGAAATCCAAAATCCAACTCCACAATGTTGAGCAGAATATAAATCACTAGCCACAGGTTCTTAGTTCCAACCTTTCAACCCCAAGGTTCTGCCATGGCCTTATCTCCCATGCAGATCAAGGGATGATGTGTCACTGATAGCTAGTTACCTATGCTTTAGAGGAACCTGCTGCCTCAATTTTCAGGGCAGAAGTGACAGACACAGTCAGTTCCCCAAAAATGTTGGTAACCAGATACTAAGTTACATGGCATCACACCCCACAAGACAGAACCATTCAGTTCCCACAGCACCTACAAGTGACCGCCCTCCCAAGAAATTGGTTATAAAGATCAAGGAGAGGGAAGGGTAAACCAAGTACCTAGTTCAACAGGCAGGTTATCAATTATCCTCAACTTATCAGTAACATTCCTCAGTCTCTCTAGGTCAGTTCTGAGATGGTACCTTCAAATGGGCAAGCACCATCTCAATCTGAAATCTGAACTACTGACAATTTACAATCATGTTCTCATCTCATGTGACATAACAGCCAATTACATGAATTCCTGTAAATTTTATTGAAGACATTTTTTGCTTTGTTAAACACTTTGTGAGATAATCCCAAAATTTGCCAGTACTTATGCACTTCAACAAAAACATCACACAATTTACTATAAGAACACTGTACCCAGATCCAACAATACCAACCCTGTAGTTCACCTGGTGTCACAGCTGGACAAACAGACTTTCAGGGCTGTTTTTTAAGATCCACATAAAAATCCAAACTACTTTCGTCTACTTTCTTGTCCAGTCACTGTTTATGTAACGTTACACTGCCTTTCAAATATTCAAGTAAACTATGTGTTCTTTGTACAGTCATGCGTCACTTAATGACAGGGATACGTTCTGAGAAATGTGTTGTTAGGCGATTTTGTCATTGTGCGAACATCACAGAGTGTACTTACACAAACCTAGATAGTATAGCCTACTACACACCTAGGCTATATGATACAGCCTATTGCTCCTAGGCTACAAACCTGTACCACATTTTACTGTACTGAATACTGTAGGACATTTGTAACACAATTGTATTATAATATTATAATCTTTTGGGACCACCGTTGTATATGCGGTCCATTGTTGACCAAAACATCATTATACAGCGCATTACTGTATACAAACCACTGATGCCCTGGATCACATCTTTCTCACCTTGCAGCCACTTCGTCGTGGGCCATGACCATGATCTTTGTCTCCTGGCTAAGATAGTGACAGCGTCGCTCCTCGTGTCGTAGGGCAACACCAAGTCTCTTGCTAAGGTCATAGTAGCACTTAACAATGGAGTGGCTGGCTGTGGCATGGAGAGCAAATACGATGTGGGTAAGGATGATTGAGTCACTCAGTAGGGTAGGGTGCCCCACAAAGCGAACATCATTCACTTTTAACTCAAATTTGCATTCACTAAGTTCTGGCTTCACTGCAAAGAGTGTGGACAGCACTTCATCTGAGAAGCCAGTGAGGCGACCCTTAGAGATGTTAGAAGTCTGTGGAGGTGGTGTTTGTAACAAGTCTTCTGTTATTGTCAATGCATATGGGTTGCGGCGTCGACTCTGTTGACCAGCCTCATTGTGGGCATCAGAAGCGTATGGGTAACGGAACAGCAAGCGATCTCCCTTACTGTCACTTTTCACTAGGATAATACTTAGAGGATTTGGTTCCATGACAGCAATCTGCAAAAAAGTTCATCCTCTTGAAGTCAGGATACTGCACTTCCATCCGCATTCCAAAATAATGGTAACTAAGTCCAGAGAGCAGAATCCTTCTTGGACAAGCTAACAAATCCTCATGTAGTCAAGAAATTTGCCACATTTTATGGAACCTGAAAGTTCTTTACTATGTTCAAAACAGCCGACCACTTGTTCCTATCCCTAAGTGAGATTAGCCCAGTGGTCAATGCCCACCCATCCTATTCTTTTAAGATCTATTTTAATATTATCCTCCCATCTATGACTATGTCCTACAAGTAGTCTGGTTGCTTCAGGTTTTCCTGGCAAACCCCAGCATGCATTTCTCTTCTGTGCCAAACATTCCATACTGCCTAACCATTTCACCTTCCTTCATTTCACCACCCTAATAATATCCAAAAATCACTAAGCTACTCATTACATAATTTCTTCTAATGTCCTGCAGTCATTAGTAAAAAGGGTTAATATGGAGAAATATGTCCTTTCCAAACTCTAATGCCACTCCAACTGCATGCACAGTGAGATACCTGCTGACATTCTGGAAGGAAATGCAAGATGGAATAGCAGAAGACGTGACAAACTATAAAATGAAAGCCTGCAGCACATGAGATATCAACAGTAAAATAACAAGTTTGACATGTGACATCCTGTTGAGTTATTCAGTAACTCAATGCACGAAGTTGATATCACTCTAAACACAACAAAATTACACTTTGTTCAATAGAATGGTATGTTTTGGCCTACAGTCTGCCATTCTCAGGTTCACAAACAATTTTTGTATAAAACGTACTGAGGTAAAATGTACAAATAGTTTCATAATGTTTAAAAATTGGTATGTTAAAATTCATCAGCAATTACATGTTAAATAGAGGCTTTTCAATAACTGTTTACTGTTCTTTATAGTGGACAGTTACTTCCATAAAGAGTCCAAGGTAGCCATGGCAATGTCATCAGCCTGGAGGGCTTGATGTTCATAAAGTATGTTAAATCTAGGCAGCAGATTCTCTTACTTCATAAACATCTCACTCTGAATTGGGGAAGTGCAAAACCGGATAGATGTACATTATTTACTTAGTATGTTGCATTTTCTAAGATGAGATTTTGTGCACTGTGTGGGACAGACTTGGACTACATAGTGCCAAGTATTTATGAAGAAAGAGAATGTCCTACCTTGATTAACATATGTTATAAACATCAAGGCATCCAGACTGATGACAAGTGCCATGACAACCTTGGACTGTTAATGGAAGTAATTATTCATTATAAAAACACCATAAACAATACTGAAAAGCCTCCAACTGACACAAGATTTCTGATGTCTTATAACATTTAACCAATTTTAAACATCAAGAAACTATTTGCACATTTGCCTCAATATTTATTTTAGGCTCTTTAGACTGATATCAACTTTTGTGTATTATCTGTGGTGACAATGTCCCATTGTGTACTTCTCAGTAAATTCCTAATTATCCAACCAAACACAACATACAGATCTAGTACAATTGCCGTTTATTATACACTACAATAATAAAGCAATAGAATACTACTGTACTAGATCTATATGTTGTGTTTGATCAGATAATTAAAACCTTATTTTTTAATTAGTACAATAACGAAAATAGCTGTAATAAGGTTATAGTAAAACAGAACAATTTAACGCAGTACTGATCTCATTACTTGAAACACCTTCGAACAACCTTGTGCCTTCTACACTGAAAAATTTCAGCACTTTGGTACAATTAGAGAATGATACTTGTGTAGCCGAAGTGTTATTGTGTAAATGAAATGCTAAGCTTTGCCACAGAAAAGCAACAGATGGGTGGGTATTCTTTCATTGATGCCCCCGAGTACTCACGCTCTTGACAGCAAATAATGTTATCACATTTTATACAATTGCAAGATTGTGTCTAGATTCTACATACACTAGGGCGGGTTATGCTTCGTTATATCTTCAGCATGTATGCAGCATATCCGTCGTGTTCCACGGCTGCCTGCAGCCTCGCTAAATTACCGCCGTATGCAATATAACATAACATAGCACGGTGCACGTACTGCCTCACTGACGAAGTAGCGACCTTTCCTCGCATGGATCAGAGTAGGTTTCCTCGCTATCGAAATAGCGGCCTGCTCCGGTGTAGTTCTGGATCACAGATTACTACTTGTTATGGATGACCACGACGAAATTAGTTTAAGTTCATGTGAATGTGGCGCGCTGTCTAGATGGCAGTGAAGGGCTAAGCAAGCACTGTGAGAGTGTGTAATTTGGTGGAAGGGTGCAGGAGTGTCTGTATGACGTTGCACTGAGCTCTCTGTGCAGTCCGCACTTTTGATGACATTTGAATGAACGTTGGAAGGGGATGCCAACTGTGCAGTACAGTGAGGCGAACGTATGTATATAATCGGCGAGACAGTAGACGTAGTTTGGCGGTTACATAGGTAAAGGAACACGTATACCGCGTTTCCATTTCGCCTCTATTGTATTTGCAGCGCGCACTGCAGTTGTGAGCCGGATAACCGTTACGGGCGTTACTATTAAGAGGGTGCCAGCTACGGCAGGGGAAAAAGAGGAGCGCCGTCCGTATTGATTGGCTGGTTCGGTTGAAAAGGAGAGCGCTGACTAACAGAGGGGTAGCCTAAACGATAACTTTAAAAAACGTCTCGACTGCTTTGAGGAGTGTGCAGGCGTGGAGGCTGGGTTCCTACGATCTTAATAGACAACCAACAAGCTAACCTAAGTCCGTCTATAACTGCACCTAAGGCGGCGTATGGGTGTTTCCGGGTTAGGTTCCACCGACTATTACTGAGACATAGCCAACACAGGAATCCAACTCCTCGATTGACTGACCAAGTTCAAAAGGAGTCCACCGACTGTAACAGAGACATAACCTAAACAGAAACCTAAAAAAAAAAAAAAAAAAAAAGCCAGCAAAAACGGGGAGAGGGGGAAGAGGGCGAGCAGCCCCCCCCCCCACACATCAAACCAAAAAAACCCCCCCACCACCAC
>Ga0123355_10009510_pt1 | contig 14796 bp, 12 predicted proteins | sample TergutEmb28metaG_3_FD_89872 | JGI IMG/M metagenome (GOLD analysis project Ga0123355, IMG submission 89872) | Embiratermes neotenicus P1 segment gut microbial communities from Petit-Saut dam, French Guiana - Emb289 P1 | ecosystem: Host-associated > Arthropoda: Insects > Digestive system > Gut ...
AGCAAGGAACAAAGCTCCCTGATGATGATCTGACAAGATCGAAACATGTCGGAGTGTTTTAAAGTGTTTTAAAAGTGTTTTATGTGAAATTATATGTGCATTCGTTGGTTGATAAATTGAAGAATTACTGAACATTCAAGCAGACGAATTAGTTCCCTCTACAGTGCCATCACCGCGCTGCAAAGCAGAAGTTTTCAGCTTCTTCAAATCCGTGATCCACCTTTCCGGAAGACTATGGAGTCGGCGTCTCACGGCAAGCAATAACACCACACCCAGCTGTGCTGTCTGTACAGTCAAGGGTTTGCCTTCTGAATCCCAAAGGAAAAATGCAGCGGAAGAATTATTTATTTACTCTTGGCAGTTTTCACGTTTTAACAGCGGTGTAGCAGAGGATTCTGTTCTTCCGGGATGTTGCCATGCCACTGGGTGATTGCTTACCGACGTTTCGAGATAACGTACCTGTGACGTAACGTCATAACACAGAAGAATAGGATCCTAAGTTTAATAATTCAGACTAACTAATGCAGGGTACCTAGGGATAATCCCTAAGTCTGTATTATATCAAAACTCCAAAATATTTTGGCTCTCAGAGGGCCATTTTCAAGGAGTCACATAAATTGTAGACAGAATCGTGTAGAAATACATACACGACATATAACGACGCAAAAAAAGTGCACATTATGTTAACAGTGTGCATGTACGAGAAGTAAAATATCCAATTAATATAGCCCAAGGTGCAATATATTTTTAAAATAAATACTGAAATGATAATTGGATATTGGACATCTCTTTCTTCCATACTGCTACATAATTTTTTACTGCATGTGCATAGCTGTATGTCATGTAATTAATCAATATTCTGTCTACATCTGACGTGAGCCCTTAAAAATGGTCCTTTGAAAGCCGCAACATTTTGGAGTTTTAATATTACCCAGACAAAGGTTCTCAAATGTTTTTGCTGACGTACCACTAATTAAATTTGATAATTTCAACGTACAAGTAAGCAAAAAACCTGAAACTGGAGAAACTCAATGACAGACAAAATGAGTTAGATATTGTTACCAGCAAAGCTGTGTATTAGCCAAAAATTTGCCTCATGTTTTATTAATTTTTAAAAATCTTTATTATTTTTATTGGCCTTAGCAAAATTACGAAAAGCGACTATTAGCTTCATCATGTCTGTTTGTCTGTCAGTCCGCATGGAACAACTCGGCTTCCACTGAACGGATTGTCATGAAATTTGGTATTTTAGCATTCTTTGAAAATCTGTCGAGAAATTTCAAGTTTCACTAAAATCTGACACGAATAACGGGTACTTTGCTTGAAGACCTATGCACATTAATGATAGTATCTTGCTGAATTCTTGTAATAACGAGAATTGATGCAGACAAAGGTTGTACAGAAAATCAGAACACGCGCCGATTATGAGACGATGTGCAAAATGTTGTACAGCCATACAGGCCATACATGACAGTAAGGCTACAAACACACACTCAGAATATGTAATAATTATTGCTTTTCCACGGCAACAGTGGTTACGCCAACGCGCCTCAATGTTAGGTTATACGTACATTGTCTGTGTTGTTATACCTCAATATTTTATTAAAGCCCCCTACCACAGTTTCAGAAACTATGATATAGTGTTCCTTTTTATCTGATTTATTAAAATCTGAATTATAAACACATGGTAATATGAAACACTACGAGATAGGATTCTTACTTATTCTTGCTGTATAAAGAAGTGTTCCTTCAGAAAGGTCGGTTCACAAATTACAGCTTCCTGTAATCATTTTTCTTCAATGTATAATAATTTATTTGACTTTTAAACGAGCATATGCTTACGCCACCCTTGCGATCCGACATGTCGCATGGCACATGTTCAAACCCATTTCTTTTAAATAATTTAAAAAGTCTGGTTTCACGACAGCTTCGTGGTATACGCTGAAAGGTAATTGTACTCTGTTTCGTAACTATAGTGTTAAAACCGATTTATCATGCACATGCGAGAAAACATTCTTATCAAATAGCATTATTTATACGCCACACAGATAACAAAACCACTATCAACGTCAGAAGGAGTACAAATGTCGTTCTTGAAAGAAACGGCTGGTCGTCTTCCCAAATTCACGCCATTTATCAGCGTCAGCACTATTCCGAACACGTAACTGCGAAGTATTCTTTCGCTACTCAGATCCCTCCTCCAAGTAATGTGAGAAGTTCCACATAAACCGTACTGACGCTGTGTGGCAGGTGAGTCCGACAATTCCTTCTTTCCGTTTCACACCTCCTGCTGTGTCTTATTGGTGCCGTATCGCTCCTAGCATGTATTACATCTTCTGCAACTTCGAGCTATTTGGATTACTGGCTAGGCTACGGGTCGGAAGGCCGCAGTTCGATTCCCACTACAGAAAACCGACTTCTCCTTCATCCTTATTGTCAAGACCTGATAGAGACTCAGCTAGCCTCCTATTCAATAGGCACCGGGAACACTTTCTACGGGATAAAGCGGCACGGGGCGTGAAGCTGACCACGCACCTCATCTATTGCGGAGGTTTGGAATGCGTAGAGCTATACCTCCACCCCGTTACATGTTACCACTAGTGGTACTTAATTTACGACAGGAATAACTTTTCCTTTATCTACGATAATTAATTACTATTAGTTACATGGCGTGAAATATTATGATACTTCAATCAAGCATGACCACAGCAGAGGAAACGGATGGGGACAAAATGCGCTGAAAAGATGAGGAAGGACGAATATGACAGATAAACAGGTTACTCACGCTTGCAGTTGCAAGTGCCAGGTAATTCACATCAGGTGTATGCTTACCCGTTGCATGTTAAGTCTGGTACTATCGTTAGACTGAGGTGGGCGAGACATATATTGCGTGTGGGAGACATGAGAAATGCAAACAAAACTTTAGGCATAAATGATGAAGGGATGAGACAACTGAGACCCAGCCGTAGAAAGGAAAATAACAGTAAAATGGATATCAAGGAAACGGGTGTGACGACGTGCACTGCACTGATCTGACTCTGGACAGGGACCAGTGGCGGGTCCTTGTAAACTCAGCGATAAACCTTCGGTTTCCATAAAATATGGGGATCTGATGATTAAATGGGCCTCTATTAGTTCCTCAAGGACCACGCACCACGGGGTGAATTAGTTCATTCTATGTAGCAGTGCAAATGTAAAAATCCGAAGGAAAATCAGGATGTCAGTTTACTAACACAAATGCCTTCTAATTCACAACGGCCAATTGTTAAAATAACTTCTTAGGGAATAAATGACTTCACAGTTACATTTATACTCAAGTTCATAGAATAACAATATGTTCTAAAGGGTAGTTACATAACGAAAATATTTCGTCTGCTGTGAACAATGTACTGCTGACTCAACAATGCAGTCCAATACAGCCATTGCCTGCTCCCATTCTTTAAGTACTAGATAAAACACCTTAACGACAGAACAAGCCTTAACCACGTATACACAGGATGAAAATAAATTCGCGCAGAAGTTCTAAGCGTGATTCCTTGTCATAAAAATAAGCCCAAAATGTTATGAAAGTATGTCCTGAGACGTTCGGTTTTCGATACACGCCAGCGCTAAACGGGGTAACAATTCACAGCAGTCTTGAACGACGATCAACTGCGCTATTACTGTACTCGCGATTCACAGTTGTCATCGAATGAGCGTGGAACACACACGAGAGTATTTTGACATCCTCTGCATCCTGTCAGTGGATGAACCCATAGTGATGCCCGGATATGCACGCTACGTTGTCGTGGTTTATGTCATTCAGACGATAAGGTGTTGTGACGATCGCGGCAACGTAGAGGTGAGTAACGCACTGCGACTGCTGGTCACCCACGGGCTGCCACGGGCTGCACAAGACACCTGCCAATATATGACACAACTGCAGCTATGAAACGACAGTCGCGGTGCTCACTGCTATTATCACACGAGAACCGCGAATAGCCCAACCGAGTGGCATCCAAGCACTTCTTGACAATTAACCGGATCCATATGACTCCTTTCGCATCGTCCTCTCCATACACTGTAGGTATAACTAGGAGCCGGGGTGCCCTTGGTTTGATGGTCTGATATCTTGCACCCTTTGACGGCGACCTGCATCTCGAAAACTAAACGTTTCAGGAGATACACAGTACAATATTTGTTACTCCTTTTTAACAAGGAATCGCATTCTTGAGATCTTCTGCGGGAATTTCATCTCTCGTGTGTGTGTGTGTGTGTGTGTGTGTGTCATCGACGCTATTCAACATCATGGAATGTAATGGGTGATGACTGTGATGAAGGGAATCGTGGCCAGTAGGAAGAGAACTGTCTCGGAATTCGGTGAGGGAGAAAAAATCGCAACAAATATCATCCGAGACTGTCGGAAGCGACACCGATAATTGAAAACGGTAAAAAAAAAAAGGTAAAGGTAAAGTGATCCCGTTACAGGCCCAGTGTGCCCCAGAGGGTGGGTAGAGGTATAGCTCTACTCTTCCATGACCGCGGCGCTAGAAGGGGGTGAGTACTTGAAAATGGTACTTCGCCAATACATATCAACATACATACATACGTGTACATACATACGTACATATATAGAAAGGCCGCTACTGGTGCAACGGCACTGGTGGCAGAATGCTGTACTACTTGCCCTTCTCGGTCCTAGCGGCGAATTCGGGAACATTTGGATACGCCTTGATATCAATCTTTCTTGAATGTATTCGGAAATGTATAGAGATATGATAATTCAAAAGGCGTTTAAAATATTTTAGGTGTACAATACTATCAGCAGGTAAGCACAGAAAAGAACATGCCGGTCTACTGATGTCCCCAACAGACGACTCCCGTAATCTATGACTTCATAAGTAAATGCAAAAGATTTACCGGTTAGTTACGCAGACTTTGTTACTTCATTTAATATATGTCACATTAAGCAATTGTAATTATTGGAATTAAGAGAGGGGGGTATGTCCTAACAGGATGAGTAGAACTGCAATGAGATGATTTTCATGTTTCATGTTCTTTGTCAGTTACTGGGTGATCAAATCAAAGAGGATGAGATCGATGGGGGACATAAAATGTACGACAGATATGAGAAATATATACATAATGCCTGAAAACGTGAAGACGGAAGCCCTCATGGGAGACCTATGTGTGAGGCAAATATACCTTCAAAACAGACATCGAATGAATACGGTATACATCCAGTCCTTGTTTTATGCCCTAGTTGGTTCCTGAAAATGTGGGCGTAAATAAAAATGGCGTAAATCAAAGTGATGTTCTCATAAGAAAAAAGAATTCAATAAACGCAAAAGAAAATGCCAAAGGGCGATAAATTTATAACAGCAAATTAATAAGTGATGTACACTGGCAAGGGGCATTAAAGCGAAAAGGCATAAAACAAACGCGCCTAAAAAAAAAGGGGGCTGGGTGAATTTGTTTGTAACTAACATTAAAGCAATGTCCCGCAGAAAGCAATGTGTTAAATTGCCCATGCTATGTCACTCGGATACAGAAATGCTTACAGTCAATGAACACAGTCTTAACCGTACCGCATCCGATCATTCCGATTCTGTTTTTGTGCCACTGAATACTTAGTTACACGTAGTCAAAGGCAGGAATTCCAGGTCTTTCTTAGTTTCCTTTTTGGCATTAAGGAACGGGTAGTGTAGTCGGTATAGCGACTGGCTACGGGCTGGACGGTCCGGGGATCGAATCCCGGTGGGGGCGAGATTTTCCGCACCTGTCCAGACCGGCCCTGGGGCCCACCCAGCCTCCTGTACAATGGGTATGGGGTCTTTCCCGGGGGTAAAGAGCGGCCGGGGCGTGACGCTGACCCCTCATCCCCTTCTAGTGCCATGGCCAAGAAACAGTAGAGCTATACCTCTACTTCTCCTGTGAGCCATACGGCCTGTACAGAGCCTCAGTGCCTGTACAAGGGTGCACTTTACCCTTACCTTACCAGTCACCATACAGGGCATATGTTAGACAAAACATGCATTTGCTGACATTCGTTTGCGACACCGGAATAAAACAACATCACCAAAAAACATTGATACACCAAGATTTCTTGGTGAGTTTTCACAGCAGTGATGATGAAGAATTATAAACAAACCAGGTACAGTATGTTAAATCAGTACAACCTAAAACGTAAAGTTGTATAAGGGGAGTTGAGGAACAGCTCCACTCACTGTTAGCCTCAGCACTAGACAGAGGTAACTAGTCAGCCTCAGGCTGCATAGGCTCTATACCTGGGGAAAAATCTCTTGTTACGCACTGAATAGGAGGCTGGGTGGAACCCCAAAGTCAGTCTGGGCATTTCTGGAGTAAAGATAAACCCCTTCCCCTGCCTGGAATCCAACCCCGGATCATCCAGCCCACAGCCTCATCTGTTGTATCCACCGCAGAAACTATTCTGATCAGATGTATCTCAGATGTTGTCCGGTAGGGGCGCGGATCCAACTAGGTTGCTTAGAAGGAGTGAGGGAGTGTGATGGCTGTGCAGTGTAACTTTCATAGGCTTCAGATGATAGCCTTTACTAACAATTAGTAGTTACATACAAGATAGAGGAGAGTAATTAGGCACCACTGCTAACGCCGGACTCGCCAGATGATCTTGGGACGTCTTGCCCCAGAGACTGCTAGATCGAGAGTCTGCGTAATGCAGCGTAAGGTTTCAAGTAGAGTACAAAGGATTCACTGTCAAATGACGGGTCCAGCGGTCACTGGTCGCCCTAAGTGCTTAACCATGTATCACTGGCCGCTCTGATTCCGCGGCAGGCATGTGCGTAGAGTTCTTAGAACTATATCCCTTGACCTGCGTAACGTAAACTCTAGAGCTGCAATTAACATATGGCAATACACATCAATAAAATGGTTACGACAAAACAGTAATACAATGCATGAGGACGTAACTATGCAACACATCACCATATTGGCCAAAATATCCTGGTTCCTGAGTTTAAGTGGTCCTTGTACTAAACTAAGCACCATGCCATAAAAATGTATAGGGGAGTGGAGATGCATCTCCACATATTCTTAACTCCAGCACTACATGGAGGACAGGGGTCAGCATCACGCTGTTGTCACATTAACACTGCAAAAATAGCCCTGGTGTCCACTGGAGAGGACCCACAAGCTACTCTGTACACTTTGGACAAGAAAAAATATTGTTTCTTATACAGACTGAACTCTGACTTGTGAACCGGATACTCCAGAATAAGAGAGGCATTATACCATGAACCAAACCTGCTCCTTGGAGCTTCTCTATCCAAGAATTGACTGTCAGAAATATAATCCCATGCTAAATACAGTGAACACTGTAAAGAAACACCAGACCATTTTGCCTGGGTTTGGAGTTAATGCAGTGTGACAGCTGATGTCAACAGTCATTCAGTATGTGCACGCCAAGGCGATCACATAACCTGCTGACACCAGAGATATCATCACAAGCTTCCATTACTCAATGAAAAACTGTCACAGCCAGTATGAATCAAGCATAGTATCAGGTTTCAAAGTGTGTGAAATATTTCACAGGTTCATACGGTTTACACTTCACCTTATACCATCACCCTCAGTGTTTTACATTTTATAATGCAGTGCTGTAACCAAACTTATTTCTCAAAGAAGGCATTGCAAATTTTTAAAAAACGCCACAACAGTGTGTCTAATGGAAGGAATTAGATGCCACCCCGATATTCCAGCAGATCTTTATGACATTCCTTTTCAAAATGTGGCAGACAAACCACTGGTGGTATGCAAATGGTCGCCTGGTGATACATGAAGAAATTTATGGATTTTTTAATAATTAAAATTTATAAACATTAAGTGCACTATTAAAATTGTTTTAAATGTGTTGAAAAGTACAAAAAAATGTTCATAAAATGTAGCCCAAGATACTATTTCATTATTCAAATATAAATACAGACTCTCCTGTGTTATCTGTGTTGAATTAGGAGAGTAATAACTGAAAAATTTGAGGTTCCCACAGCAGAACATCCCAGGTGACCAGCACCCTGAAAGTAGGCATTAATATTTGCAGTACCTAGTGGCACATACATAAAAGTATTATGTTAGTGGTACATATATAGGCTACGTATTGTGAGAGTAGTACACTAGAACAATTTTCCAAAAACACTGCTTTATGACAAGAAGTAAGTATTATGAAGGCAGATGTGCCCACCATCCACACAGCAGTCATCAGTCCGTCCAAAAATTCATCAAATTCTTACATTCATTAATCTTTCCATTCCTCCTTCCGGCCACCTATCTCTGCCATCTATCCTCCACTGTGAAGGAATCCAATAAAGAAACCAATCAACCATCTCCATGAAGCAATGTATTTATTCAAAAGCTGACAGTTGCTCATTTGGACAAGAAATTCCACTCCCCACCCGTGCTTATAGAAACCAAAGGACACCACATTTAACCACTTTTCTTTCAGATACAACACTGGAGTTAGACCAAATCCACTGATACTACAGCCTCAAATAGGCCTAACATACCAGCCCCTAATGATACATAAATATGCAGCACCTGTAGAAAGCCTACCCCATTGCCTCTTATGTCCTCCATACAACCACAATAAACTAAAATGGGACTGACCCCACAACACTGCAATGAGCAGCTATGGCACAGCTTTTTCTCAAATGCAAAAATCTGTCCAAGTCTGCAGTACTTTGTTACATTACAGTACACTGTTTAAAGTTTTACTTTGTGGGACTGTTAACTGTCACAGCCATCATTTGCCATCCGTGACTGATAACTCAACATTTTCACAACTGTCGACACCTGCAGACCACCTCCTCCATCCTTACTCTGAGGACATGTCATGCTGTGATGATATAGAAATACTCAACATTGTCGGGGTAGGAGAGGGGGCATGGCTTCACAATCAGAAAGTCTTGACTTCTTCACAGGCAAAGGAAGAGAAAGACTTCTAAAAAATGCACCTTGAACCTGATGCATTCTAACAGAAGGCCAGGGCCACTATAAGCCAGCTAATTATGCACCACCCACACAACATTAATGCACAAGAGCAACAAAACTTTAACACTCAAGTGAGCTTGATCCTAATCTTCAGATCACACTTTTCCATCCAAAAAACTAAAATTTACAAATTAAAACTTCCCTACAGCATACAACAAAGCCACGTGAGTGTATGTATCAAAAGGCACACTTCAGACAGTCTGTGGCTATGTGTAAAGCTTCTGTGGTTTTGTGGAAAGAAATCTCTCTGTTTTATTGTCGTGGTTAACCAGTCAGCAGTTAAACCTCTGAGGTTAAATGCAATGACCTAACAGGTTAAGACTATTGCTGTCATTCAACAAGTGTGTGGTGTGCTGATGGGACAGGTAGACACACCTTCAGACATATTGACATTCAACACTAAAATGATCCGTTTATCCTTCCACACATCTGTACATATCAACGAAACAACCAGGTCACCTTAGCAACCTCTATTCAGGACATACAGATCAAATCCCAAATGAGGGACTAGATATGCAAATACTATTTTGTGGTTTTCTTCAGTCATTATGAATCACCAGCAGGACAGTACCATCAGATGATAAACCACAATTACATCATCCCAAATTCCACTGCACTTCAAACACTACACACACACGGTCAAGTTCAGAAATGTATACATAGCACAAAGAGTTATAGCATATTCAAGCACTCTGTTTAAGCACCTGGAAAAACAAATTGTTTTTAAATATTAAAAATTATGTGTACTGTGTGAAGGTGCAAAATGTTCAGGTTATAGCTAGGAAATTTTGAATTGTTAAACTACATGTCAAAAGAAACTATCCCTGGAATGAGATGTCAGTATTGTATAGTTATTAGTTTATAATTTTTTTTCAGTTTCACCATATATAACAATGAAGCATTTAAGGTATATAGGCATCATCACGTTCTTCACAGGATTTTTTAGTTTTTGTTACAGAAGTAAACCTATCCGCCTCACTAACAGGAAATAGCACAATCGCTACACATTACAGAACAAGCGTGGAGGTTGGGTGTAGGTTACTGCATCTGAGGTAGGTGCTTCAGACCACCATCACTGTCAAAAGATCACTTTACCTTAGAAACCTGTACCTTGCCCTTACAAGAGAAATTATCAAAGCCAACATATTTTAATATGCAGGTACATATGCAAGCATATTTTTATTCTTGGTTTATCAAACAACAGTCTCAGATTCTCAGGTTACATACTGCCCAGTGATAGAATTATGAGGTAAAGGTAAAGTTGTTCCCAATACACACCACAAAGGCACAAAGGGGGAGTGAAAGTACAGTTCCACACATTCTCAATCTCAGCATTAGATGAATGTGAGTGGTTAGCCTCACGCCCCAACTGCTTTACCCCCGGGAAAAGCCATCGGTTCCCACTGAATAGGAGGCTGGGTGGACCCCGAAGCCAGTCCAGACATTTCTGGGGAAGATATAAATCTCTTGCCCCTGCTGGGATTCGAACCCCGGATCGTCCAGCCTTCAGCTTAGTTACTAAACCAACTATGATATACCGATTTTTTCCAAGAATGTTCCAAAATCCTAAAACAGTTCAAAAAAGTATCCTTCTCAATTCTGTCACACTGCCAATGAATATTACACATGCCACACATCCGACATACATCATAACATGAATCAAGAAACAAACTACACCACATTAAGTCACAGAAGCTTATTAAATTCCCACCAAGAAAAATCATATTGCCATTTTAATTAAAAAATCTATGACGAGGAAAGACACTAGGATCTGACCCACAGACTTTCTCAATGCCAGTCCTATACGTATATTGCTACCCAGTTACTTTCCTCAGACCATGCCATACCTCAAACAGGTATTGGTAAAGGTAAAGGTCACACAGTGATATGCCTCTACAAGCACAGTGGGGATGCAGAGGTATAGCTCCAACTAATTCATAACCTCAGTGGTAGAAGGGGAATGGGTGGTATGCACCATGCTCCGGCTGCTTTACCTCCGCGAAAAAAGACGTACCCATTGCATATGAGGAGACTGGCTGGGCTTCCAGGCCGCCTGGAAAGGAACAGAAAATCTCGTCCTTCCCGGGATTCGATCCCCAGATGGTCCAGCCCATAGCGAGTTGCTATGACAACTATGCTATCCTGGCTGCCACTAGTACTTATACAAGGACTTATTTATACAGAGGCCTGCGTCCATCATGAGGGCAATCCACGTTGGATTTGTAATGCACAAAGTGGCAATGGGGCAAATTTTACTCTAAGCACTTTGTCCTATGCCAACCATTACTCCACCTATGCTAACATACCATCATATTTAGCTTTACTGCAATCCTTAGTTGGAACGCAACCTTTGAACAGGCACTTGCTTGGACAGTAATCTTTCCCACTTCAATTTCAGCAGGTCCTGTCCTCAATTCTTGAACCAGGAACTGACTGTTCTGACAGATTCTTCATGGTTTTCCTCAGTTCCTCAATGTAAATGCAGGTATAGCACATTAAAATCAACAACAAATAAACTTCCTAATTCACAATGTATAATCACAGTCAGATGATGCCATTAAACATTATGCTGTTGATACAGCATTCACCAGAAAAACAAGACCCTCAGAAAAAAATTTTAAATAGCACATAATTCCAATCAATGGAAAGAGTCCATTAATTCCAGGAGTTACCAACAGTGTTTATGTAATTATGCAGCGTAGGTCACGTAACAGCGGAACCTGAACTAACCGGCAATACAGTACATCATGCAACGTGGTTAGTGTTACAGACCAGGTGACACAGGGAGGGAGAACAAGTATGAATGTCATATCCTGACAGCTGCCACTGGCCACAGTCTGTATGTGGAGGTGAAGTTGTCCCTGTCTATGCCACGAAAGCACAGAGGTGCAGTATAGGTATAGCACCACTCATTCTTAATTTCAGCACCAGATGGTCAACATCACACCCCGGTAGCTTTACTGCTGGGAAGGAACCCCAGTGAGTACCCACTGACAAGGAAGCTAGGTGGGCTCCAAAGCCCGTCTGAACATTTGTGCCACGAGATAAGCCCACTGGCTCTGCCAGGATTCGAAACCTGCACCTTCCAACCTATAGTCCAGTCGCTATACAGATCACACTGTCCAAAGTTGTCCTCATACGTGCCATAAAGGCATATGGAGGACTGGACACATAGCTCCATTCACTCTGAACCTTACCACCAAATGGAGGTGAATGGACTGTCAGCTTCACAACCTGACCACTTTACCCCAAGGGAAAGAGCTCCAGTACCCATCAAACGGAGACAGGAATGACCACAGAGCTGGTCTGGATACTCCCAAGAGAAAAATATCTTGTCTCTGCTAAGAACAGAACCACAACTCCTCAGCTGTTTAGCCAGTAACCTTCCCACTATACCAAGTACTGTGTGGTAGCATTACAACATGATTTTACACCAAAAATCTGTAAACATTTGTAATGGGTGTCAGGCTCAGGGACACAACCCCAGAACTGCTACACTGGTGAATGACCATACAGCAGAATATCTGGTGTTCCAACATGAGTAGAAACTGCTGCTACCTGGCCGTTGGTTAGCAAGATATTGATGAGAAGTGATTTGTTAGGCTACTGCTGGCTCCATGCCTTCTTATACCATTACCATCCCCACTAATGACGCACGAAATGTCTTGCTGAGAGCCAACAATAATCACAATTCCATTCAGCTTACAATAGATGTTTCAATAAATAATTGCTCAGATTTCTTTTCTGCTTTCATATTATGATTGATATGGCAAGAAATTATCACCTATATCATGTGTTCTAAACCCATGGCTCTAGTACCAGTGTATATAAATGTCAAGTCCTGTAGAACTGCCAGAGAGTCACATTTCCAAGTGATAATCAATAAAACAATACCCAAAGGTTATATTCTAATGTGAGCATAATTTTCCAAATGCATTCTTGAATATTTAGTTTTCCTTCCTGGCATGAATGTTCATTCACTTTGAACACACATATCTAACTAACCAACTCCATGGAGCAGAATCCTTTTTGAGAAGCTAACAGGTTCTCATCTAGTCAAGAAGTTCACCGCATTTTATGGAACCCACAGGTTTGTTACTGCATTCACAACAGCCTGCCACCTATTCTGAGCCAGATCAATCCAATCCATGCCCCCCCCCCATCCTACGTCTTGAAGATCCATTTTAATGTTATCCTCCCATCTAATCCTGATTCGTACAAGTGGTCTCTTTCCCTCAGGTATCCCCATCAAAACCCTGTATGCACCTCTCCTCTCCCCTGCACATAAACTCCACAGTGAAAATGTATGACATGGGCTCTAAAATCGTGAAGAGAAATAGGTTTTCTGGCCTTAAATATAAGCTCCAAAACATGGTTAAATAAACCTATCATAAATGTTCTATTTTATCAAACAAATGTTAAAGATAAAGGTAAAGATACTCTGTGCAGACTTGCCTGTCATAAGGGTATACTGGGGAAGTGGGTGTACAGATCCATGCACCCTTAACCTCATTATTAAATGTTCTTCATCCTTCAACCACTTAAGCCCAAGAGAACAGGCCCCTAGTAATGGTTAGCAGCTAGGTCCATATATGTCACTCTAGTAGCATAAAGCTGCAGAGTAAACCCCTGTTCCTCCCAAGAAATGAACCCCCGTTCACCCTACAGATAATTATTTCATGGAATTAAACTTTTAAATATGAAACACATGTAGTAAAACACCCCCAGAAATTCACTTTATACAGTATATTTAAACAAGAAGCAAATTTACTGCATTATTAACACATGTACATAATCTCTGTTTTATTTTCTCCAAAATGCCATTTATTTCATACTTTTATCTTTTTTTGTTCAACTAACACTCATTTTTATCATAAGTCACGCACTAAAATTCAAACACCCCAGCAGGATACAGGGTAATGTAATTTAATTATACCTCACATCCTGTAACTTACTAAAATATCAAGAGCATGATTCTGAAATCATAACATCATCATTCAACACTCAGATTGGTTCACTCTTTGCATGATTACTTGCCTTCCCCATCTTAAGTCAATGTTTATCACGCCATGCTTAGTCTTCTGAACTGAAGATCACAGCAGCAGCAGATTTCTCCCAAATGATATTTATTTATTATATGACACTAAACTTGATCTTATAATGCAAGGCACAAAAGACACAAAAATTTCAAAATACAGAAAGAATTTACTGACATTAATGTGAAGAAAAAAGTCCTGAAGGCTAACCTGCCTCCCTATGTCTGCAGACCTCTTATGAAAACCAAACAGACCTTTAACCAAGTCTTCCCACACATGGCACAATTATCTTAATGAGGATGAGACATAATTGAGAAGCCAAGTCACTCATCAAACATATTTCTCACTTTTTACAAAACCTAAAAATTCATGATCATGTCATGCAAGACCACATTCCACATACAGTCTGTATGAATATTCTTCTGGGACAGTTTTCAGCCAGGCTCGTCAATTTCATTTGTCACTCACTACATCTTTCACTTGCCGACTTAACAGTAACTAGTAATGGTGTTCAATATCCTCTGCAGTTGATACTACTCAACCCCGCTGGGCAGCCATACTTGAGCAGTATGAAAGCTGTGCTCAAATATCTCTGTATACTTATTAAACTATAACTGTCACTTACTAAACTTGTTCTATTTTAAGTCATGCCATCATAAAATTCGGTGAATGAAAGATAAAAACATGTCGTTGATATAAAAGTAAATAAATCAGTGTGGGTTTAACTCAGTATGTACAGTAATGGTACATAATTTAA